>JAEEGG010015762.1_pt1 | contig 15817 bp, 9 predicted proteins | sample 9134161 | NCBI WGS metagenome assembly JAEEGG01 (sample SAMN16246543, study PRJNA631951) | gut metagenome | biome: gut microbiome; feature: rumen; material: CR-attached | host: Bos | place: Iran: Karaj | collected 2018-10
GTTGGAAAGCGTTCATGGACTTGCGCAAACAAGCCCAGCGAAGCGCAGCCGCAGGCATGAGCGAATCCGAAATTGAGGCAGAAATCGCCGCATACCGTTCCGGCAAATAAACCCGTATGTCGAGGGGTTTCATGATTTACGCAGTCATTGACACAAATGTCATTGTTTCCGCACTTATTACCAAATCTACAAATTCGCCGGTATTGCAAGTTGTTCAAAGAATATTTTCAGGATTTGTCTGCATACTAGTCAATAAAGAGATTCTTGCCGAATACCGAGAAGTTCTATCTCGCCCGAAATTTGGTTTAGAAAAAGAATCCATCGAAACCGTTATTTCTGAATTGTTAAAACATAGCTTAGACGTAGACGCGCCACCAAGTGGCACAACTTTGCCAGACCCTAAAGACGTTGTATTCTACAATGTTGTTCTCGCAAGACGAGATAACGGGGCATACCTAGTAACAGGCAACATCAAACACTTCCCCGTCTGCGAATTCGTTGTCACACCGCGAGAATTTCTTGAGATTATCGATACACCTCTGCAAAAAATGTTCGTGAACGACTGCATGCGAAAATACAGACCTTAAACACAGCAAAGCCCCGCGGCAGCTCATTTTTCCAACTGCTCATCAGCGTAGCACCTTGCGAAAATTAAGATTTTTCGTTCGCCAATGGCGAACGATTTTTTCTTTTCCCGCTTTACATTCACAAATCTCGTTCCGATATATAAGTAGGAACAACAATTAAAAGGAGGCCTGCATGGCACGCACAAAGACTTACACCACTAAAGACGGTGCTGTTATTCTCCGTTACACAAAAGATAAGACCGTCATCTACAAAAACAGCAAATGCTACGGCACGAAGGGCTGCAAGTAGAAAACTCTTTAATTGATCTCCTGGTTGAATGAAAAGCCCGGTGACCGTCAGGCCATCGGGCTTGAAGAATTGAAATTTTTTTACAAATTATTCAATCGAATTACAATTATACCTTTTTGCAATATATTTCCCGGCTTTCGGAGCATGATTTTGCCAATTTTTGTTAGAAAGATCAGCGCATTCTTCAGGACTCATTCTCATAAACATATAAAGAGAAGACCTTGCTCGAGACGCCCCCACATATAATAAAGACTTCTCACGTCCTAAGCATTGCTCCTTTTCCAAAGATTTTTGACAGACATCAACAACAATGACACAATCTGCCTCTAATCCTTTAAATTTACGGCAAGTTGAAAAAGGTATTTTCTCCCCATCTATAAAATAAGTATATTCTTGCGTAGATTTATCACACTCAATATACTCAGCAAGACAGCTGTTCATTTCCGTAGAAACATCTACATTTTCGCGTTCATCTAAAGCTGTTAATATTTGGATTGATCGATTTCCTGCAGGATCATTTTTTGATCGAAAATCACGTATAACCCAATCAAGCTTTTTCTTTATCTCGTTCGGATCAGTAGCAAAAAACATAACAGGAAGATTCCCCTCAATAAGTTTCCCATTTTTCTGAGACAATTTAACACTTGCTATAGACAGTAAATTATGGAGGAACTTTGCAATACTTGTTGTATTACGACAATTACAATACAACGTCAACTTACAATCAGCATCTTTTATAACCTCAGGCACATCTTTTGCTTGCACCAACTGATTTTTGTCATAAAAAAGGAAAAATGAAGAACGATCACGCTCCTTATTCTGAAGATCAATAATGGTTTTTAGATACAAAAGAACTTCTGCTCTTTCATTTTCAAAATCTTGGCCTTCATCAACGACTATATGAGAATACGGGAATTTTGTACAATTTCCTTCAGTCGCATAAGAATCTAGTTTTTCTAGAGCACTATTATAGTCCTGATCAAAATGCTTTGCAATCCAACCGTCTATATTAAATACATCTATATTCTCATTGTGAATCGTCTTTTGCAGATAATCCTTTAATTTTGCATTATAGCACAAAAAAAGTGTTTTTTCACCTTTTTCGGCGTTTCGCAAAGCTTTTTCAATTGCCATTACAGTTTTGCCAGAACCAGCACACCCATTGATAATTGCTGACGGTTGTTCTTCCAAATAATCCAAGAGACGAACTTGTTCCCTTTTCATCTCTTCAAAAACAGCGATTTCATGTTCATGATCCGCTTGCGCAACGGAAATCAAATCTACTTTTACAGTCTGAGCAAGAACTCGTCGGAACAACCAATTAATGGATTCCAAAGACAACCGACATTCTCGATGAATTTCTTTAAAAATGTCATCAATTTTACTTTTTACATTGGTATTTCGATATAACGTTTTCTTTTCATAATCATCATCTGGCAACTTAAAAGAACCTTCATCATACCCATACAACCAAACTGCATAGCCAAAAGGACAATTGTCACATACGGATTTATTCAAATCCTTAATTTTACCCATTAAGCTGTGAATACCCGATCGAGCTTGTTGATATGGGTTATTGTGCTTCATGGGCGTCCCATTTGCATATGTCCATCCCCCATTTGTACATTGCACTCTGCCATTCTTTGCTTCTATATACAATAATCCTTTTTTAGCATGGAAAACAAGAAAATCTAATTCACGATCTTCCATCCCGTCACCTGAAGAGTGTATAACCGGAAAAGAATAAAAAACATAATACTCCTCAGTCAAGCCATCCCGAAGGATTTCATACATTTTATATTCTTTTGAAGACTCAGGATTTGAGCCAAAATCAGGATTTTTTGGAAACATCTTTGCAGGCATAGCAATCTCCTACATAATGGAATGTATAAATTCATCAATGTTAAAATTTTCATTAAGCATAAAGCATTTCCAGCCTTTTAAATTTTTCTTCAAATAATTAAAACTATCTTCCTGATATGAATAGAATAATATCACTCCCTTACTTAGCCATACATATTTATTCTCCCATTCTTTTCCATCAAGTTTAATACTACGACTGTCGTAATCAGGCTTAACAACATTAACATATCTACTTAATTCTACAGCAAGCTTCTCTTCAGTCTCAAAACCAGCTTCTTCCATTAAGCTATTCCATATTTCCTTCATTGAGGCATTTGATATAGACATTGATTCCTGACCGAATTCAATTGATTGAAATTCATCAACTTCATTAATCTCAATTTGTCCCAAAGTCAATTCAGAAGCTTTCAAAGGAATCAATTTTGTATCAAAGCCAGCATCAACAAATTGATTTACCATAACAAATTCACAAGAACCTTCTTTGTGATTTTGACGCAACTCGTTCACCAAGGAATTAACCTTACATTTACTCCAAAGCGGATGAACAACGATGATCCACTTTTCACCATCATTTAATGCAAATGTATCGGTCAATTCAAATTCATGGATTTGCGGATTAACATTCCGCAAGCCTCCAATAACCTTTCTTAGCAGAGTTTCCCAATATTCACATTTTAAATTAGGAACTACATTTGCACTCGCTATATTTGCCAAATCAAGACCAATTCGCCAATCTAGAAGTTCATGTTCATTTCTGTTATAGTAATCTCTCAAACAATCATAGCACGAAGAGTCACAATTTGAAGCATGTTTTTCAGATGTCAAATATTTAAAGACAGAACCTTCAGGGAGCAAAGATTTTACAAAAATACTCTTCTGCAAATCCTTAGAACAGTCATTTGCCAAATAATTCACATACCCAGCACCATTCTCATTATTTTCTGTAAAATAAATAATCGGAGTTACCGAATGACCAAAGCGACGCATTGAAAAGCCAACAGACAATTCCGTAAAATCAATATCCATTTGCTCTACAATACTTTTTCTAACAAGCATACCCCAAGAAAGATAAGCTCCTCTAATCAAGTTAAACTTGCTATCACAATCAACAGCTTGAGGATCCATAGGATTAATACAAACATCTTGATTATCATTTCGTATTGATAACTCCAAAACCCCTGTTTTCTTTGATGAGAACAGAACAAAGTTTTCCGTCGGCTCCATTAACTTAATCGTAGGATTTTGGGCAACTTTTCTGCACCATTCTTTAGAATAATAACCTTGAGGATAATCCCTAGATCCTGCATAGTGTTGCAATGCGAAAAATTTACCACCATTAGAATTGATAACGTTAACAATACCATCATCTAAGGTTTTATTACAGCCAATTTGCAAATTTGTATCTTCAACTTCTTTCAATTCTATTTTTTCTGGAGAATCTATTTGTGAAATACTAGATCTTAATTGCCATTCAAATTGGCCATCATAATTCCTATACTCTTTACAAGCTTGATAACCTTGAGGAATTGCCGCGATAGCAGAAGTTTCTCCTAAATGTTCAGATCCACATTTGGGACATACATTACAATCTAACATACTCGTTACTAACGCAGTGTAATTACAACGATTGCACTTCAAAACATGAAAAATATCTTTTCTTACCAATCCCGAAGTTGAAGCGCAATACCTTGGGTTATACAAATCTACGCTTTGTCGATCATATCCAACAAAGCCAATGGCTGTATATACTTTTTTATCACGACATATTTCAGAACCAGGAACAAACGTACTTAATGAAAGATCTAAAGGACGATCAAATACACACGAATTAGAATCATCCGATCTTAAAGATAAACGATCTACATACATATTTCTCGTTTGCGTCGGGAAACCAAACATAGGTAATAGTCCCCCTGCAGCCAAACGTTCACTCAATTGTTCTTGAATAAATTCTTCCCTTGTCAAAATTTCGTCTATTTTAGAGATAAGATGATTTGAAATAAAATCAAGTTCGTACTCAGCCTGACTAGAATATTTACTAATAATACGACGAATGTCATCCTTATGATTTTCCAACCAACAAGCAATGAGATTTCTATACTTATCACACCATTCATTCGCTTTACCAAATTGTCCATGAACTGCGTCATTTTGGTCCTGTAAATTCGGATCATTTAGAGAATCAAAGGCCAAATAAAGACATTCCTTCACAATGATTCTTCTTACAATCTCCTCGCTATCCTTCTTTATATATGGAGATGCGGGATTACCCATAACCATTCGATTTGGTTGTTGATAATGAGTTTGATCATGGCTATTCACTTTCGCCACAGTTAACGCAATAGAAAGAGGAGTTCCACGACGACCTGCACGACCAACACGTTGCTGATAGTTAAAACGCTGGGGAGGAACATTACCCATCATCACCGCAGATAGCGATCCAATGTCAACACCGGCTTCCATGGTCGTTGTCGCACTGATCAGATCTATCTCATCTCTCTTTGCAATTTCTCCATCAAATACAATATTTTGGAATAGCCTTTGTCTTTTCAAGGAATCCGATTTTTTCGTTTGGCCAGTAAGTTCTTCACAATGCAAACGACGCAATTTTTTATTTTTTGCCAATTCAACATAATAATTGTCACGTTGTTCATCATCTCTTACCAATTTTGACCGACAATAAATACAAATACAAGCAGATGGTTGTAGATAATGCGTTCCACATCTTGGACATATCCATTTAGGGTCATTTTCTCCATGGGGAATAAATGTCATTACGTTAAATCGCAATCTAACAGAATTATTTTCTATAATACCGGCATCTGACAAAGCATCCTTTATTCTTTGGTTTGTCCATTTTTGATCTTCTGTCGCTTGTTGAACAAACTTAGCAGATCCTGCTGGTAGACTTTGATTATCACCATCAATTCTATAATTTTCGGCTAGATATCTTATTAAAGAATCAACAATTTCACCATCCAATCCTGCAACTTTTTGAATACAATGAAGATAACCAAGCTCTAGATTTTCAAGCGATGTTTTTCTTAAACCAGCAATACTCTTTAAAAGATTTTCTTTAAATTTTTGATAAAAATCATTTTTTTGCGTATCAGTGATACTTTCTTGAGTTTCACTATTTTCCAACCAACCACAATCATTCCAATTCAAATATTTATTATAAATTTCAAAATCAGAAGCAAAGGGACCCAATGGGAAAACGCCTTCCTTCACAAGCATTTTACGCATTTTTTCAAAGCAAACATTATCTAACTTTGTGGTAAGCTTATTAATTTCATTGCGAAGCGCTTCAACATCAACATCGTCACCATCGTGAACATCTCTAATCTGGTCATATAGATCACCATAAAGCTTTCGAGTCTCTATTGATGGTTTTTCTTTACGATTATCTAAATAGTTTAACAACTCATTTTTTGCATTGTCATTGGAAAAAACATATTCAAAAGACTGCCTTAACAAGTCCCTATAATGATCCAGTTCAATACCAGCAGATAATTTCGCAGCATCTTGACGGCTATCTGTAAACAAAATCAGCTTATTTTTTTCGTGTTGTTCTGTCAGCACTTCAGAAACAGCATCCGCAAAGACCTGATTAACTTTAGCAACACCAGTACCATGCCTAAACAAAGGCATCATCTTACGAGCATCACCCTCTTTTATTTTCGTTTCCTTTTGACAATTAGGACATTTTTCGGGGAATTCTGGATAACGATTAGTATTGTTCTTATAAAACACATACATGGAGCCACTAGGATTTGTTGAATAAGAACCACTACTTATATCTAAGTCAATACGAGATGATTTCCAATTGTTTGTATGATCCCACACATCAGCTGAATTTATACCACTTCTAGGTTTCCACATCAATTGATAATCAAGATCAGAAGAAAGATTTCCAATTATCTTTTTTTGTCCCAACCGAATTTTTCTTTCTGTTTTAGATTCTTCTGTAACATACCCCCCAAGGAACATTTCACCACAATGGCGACAGACAGCAACTTCAAAAACTTTTGCACCACAAGAGCAGCGGCTTATCGGCGAAGAATACATTTTGCCATAACGCCGTCCATCAAATCTAAACCTTTCGTCAACGGCATTGCAATTTGGATTACAGCAAATCCATAAGCTATCAATATTTCTAGCAAAATAATGAGCTCTAATAGGCTGAAGATATTCACCACTAGGCAATTTTGCAAGATTCAACAAAGTCAGCAAAATTTCTATATCTCTGTCAGATTTATCTAATTTTTGGGATATATCCGTTACCGATTTAGGTATAATCTTTCCATTTTCTTCCAAAGCAAATTTTAGCCATTGAAGAATACCATTTTCTTGGATATAATCAATAACAGACTTATTATCAAGAATCTCATTTATCTGATTTTCAACATTATTGACATCAGAAAAATTAATATTAGCAAAGACACTAAAATCAGGGAACGGAGGCAAATCTTCTGCTAATACCAATTCAGGCTTTGGATCACTTATGATTTTAAATTCTTCACCAACGCCAAAGAAATCCTTAATAAATTTTTTACTAGCCTCATCTTCTGTAATAGATGCAGATGATGCCATAAACCGTATTTGAGAGGTTTTCAGGCTTCCATCATCATTTACAAGACCAATACGATCAAGAAAGGCCTTAATTATATAAGCAACTTCCGTTCCTGCGGTTCCACGATACGCATGAAGTTCGTCAACAACCAATGTAAAAATATTATTTGGATTAGTTAGCCATTCTCTTGTTTTTTCAATGATATTTGATTCCTGCTTTCGCATCAACATCACATTCAACATACTATAGTTTGTGATAAGAATATCGGGGGGATTTTCTTTTATAGCATCTCTATAGTACAATTCAGCCGAATTAGACGAGGTATTGGTCATCATGAAACGAATAGAATCATCCGCATCTCGTTCTTGATTCTGAATATATTTCGTCCATGCACTTCTAATACTTCTTGCTTCTTCACCATCCTTTTCCTTAGGAGTCTTTCCTGTATAACGAGCAAATGTAATTTTATCACCAGCATTATCTTTCAACCACTCTTTCACACGGTCACTATCCAGCGATTTGCGAAGACGAACCATTTGGTCTTCAGCAAGTGCATTTAAAGGATATAATATCATTGCACGAACAGCGCATTTTTTTGAGTTTCTCGTTTGCCACGTCATAGCTTCTTTTGCAATAGAAGCCAACATTGGCATCATAAAGCATTCCGTCTTACCAGAGCCAGTACCCGTCGTAACAATAATATTGCGATGCTTTGAATAGGCGCTCAAAAAAGATTCTTCTTGATGGGGATAGAGTTTAAATTCACCGTCTTTTATATACAACAAGCCCCGATTCAAAAATTCAGCTATTTCGTTAGATATTCCATTTTCTCGACAAATCTCTGCAATGTTTTTTCGGCCTTCTTCTTTATATTTATTGGTCAACTCAATAATCGGAGATTGCATAATCACCGTTGAATCATCCTCATTATACAGAGCCTCTCTTTCCTCTATATATTTCTGATGTGCTAGAGGTATACCAGCATTGATATACATCATATAGCGTTTTTTCAAGAAATTGCCGATTTGAATTGGGTTAATCATTTTTTTCCTCAATAGCTGAAGGATTATAAATTCGTTTCAACGCATCAATGTGCTGTCGAGTTATATTGTTATAAGAAATTTTATTATCAACGGATCCTATAGGTCTATAATACTCAAGATTACGTACCTGGTTAAGATCAGATAAAAACAAGGCTCTTGTCACCAAAACAGGATGCTCTTCGTAGTGATAGATTTCCAATGTTTTGCATTTGGGATCATAGCGAAACAAGTGTTCTGATTTAGGTTGATTTAGACGCACAAAACAACGAGCCAAATTTAGGGCATCAGGATTTTCATCCATCCAAGGAATCAATCGAGTAGCCACTCCATCAAAAAGATACTTAGGTTCCCACGAAGCCCCCGTTCTGCAGAATATTCCCACGAACAAATCATCAAATTTCTGTGGAACAAATTTGTTTGGATATTTTTTCGTGTCTGCGTTCGGATTCCAAAAGAAATATTTTTTTAGATCCTGATAACGCATTTCAAAATTTGCGATCTGAGATTTGATAGGCGGAATTTTTTTTAATATTGACAATGTAGATAGTGTATTACAAGGCGCAACATCATCCAATTCCTTAAAAACAGGATAAAACTTAACCTGTTTGTCCCGATAAACCTCAATCACGCCATTGCGAAGTAAAGGTTCAAACCACTTATAAGCGGGATACTTCCATTCTTCAGAATCGTTAATAACACCCTGACTTTGCAACATGCCAATCAAAGCCTGATTTATTTCTTTCCACGAAACAGGCCCCACTGCGTTTAGCCACCGCAGTAAATCATTTTGCAACTTCTTCTGTTTTTCTATATCAATATACATATATAATACAGTACTAACATTCTGGCCATTTAATAACAGCAGAGATATCCTGTCCAATCCCGCCTTCTTCCTCCGTAGGAAGCAACGTTGCCATTATTTTTAAATTATCAGGACGTTTTAAATTGGTTCCCAGCAAAGGAACATTGCATTCTAGAGAATCCAACAAAGGCTTCATTCCGCATTCGGGGCGAGTCAAATTCAAGCAATCAAGGACTAAAATAAAATGAATAGTCGGATTGGAAGCCGCTTCTTTCCAAATTTTTATCAATCCATGATTTACAAAATCACTATAATGCAACCAATCATGTTCTACATGTAATTCATATACTTTGCAAGAACCACAGTCTTCTGCTCGATGGCATACTTTCTTTATTGAGTTTGTAATTGAAGAGCGTGGTATATCATTCCACTCTTCCTCACCCCCATCAACATCCTCATAATTTTCATATATGGGAAAAATAATTTCTTCGTCATCATCTTTTTCTGATGCGATAACCTTCAGATCATAAAAAAGATCCGAATATTTTTCTTTCACATTCTGCAATGCCTTTTCCAATTTATCTACTTTTTTATTATTTTCTTCCGCAATACGAGCATGTTCAGCATTGAGCAAATTTTTCTGTTTTTCTAATTCTTTTATTTCATCTCCTTTTTGAGTTTTTTTCTCACTAAGTTCATTACAATCTTTTTCTAACTCATCCCTTTTATCGCTTAATTCATTAAGATCACTTTCAAACCGAGCCCTACGTTGCAAAGCCTCTTGTTCAATATCATGTTCAACATCTTTCCTTTTTTCTTCTAATGACCTTATCTCATTTTCAACGATACTTTTCTTTTCAACTAAAGCGCGAATGGTTTCGTCGCTATCAGACAGCTCTTTGGTGTAATCATCCTTAATTGCCTTCTTTGCAGCTTCAATAATAATTTTTCCAAAACCTGAATTTCGAGTACGTTCAAAAACGCCACGTAATTCATCTTCTTGTAATATGAATTTTTCAATCAATCCACGAGTTCTCTGCCAACGAACTTTCTCCATGCCAAACGAATCAGGTTCAGCCGCAAGAAATCTATTTATATCTAGTTCAAACTCATTTTTAAACCATTCCTTCAACTGTTCGGAACTTGAGCAATCTATTTTTGTAGAATTTCTTTTTAAAGAGTTTTCACAAACAAAACCGTATTTAAACACGCCTCTATCAACCACTTTCAATAAGCTTTTATCTTTAACATCATATTTTTCCAAGCAATTTCGTTTACCATCAAAAACACCATAAACAAAAGAATCATTAATATTTTTTAAAATATACGCATTTTCCAAAGATTCATTAACAAGATACTCTTTCACTTTTGTGTACTTTAAGTAAAACAAACCATCTTGCATTTGATTCCAAAACGAATCGTCGTAAACAATAGGTTTTGCATCAACCTTTTTCAACAAGTTAAAATCTTTAATTCTAGAATCATTTTGATCGCATTCATATTCGTAAAGAATCCACGGCGATACATGTTCAGGTACTTTTTTATCAATCGAAACTATTGCACCCCGACGAGCATTAGTATTTGTTATAGGAATAGCATTAAAATCACTTGTAGGAGATCCATTTTTTATCCACCCCATAACCTGAAACCAATGATAAAAGCCGTCCTTCACAACATTGCCAACCAATCTAACAGACATATTTTCTCCTTTTTTCAATTTTATTATTTTCCACTATTTTTTTTACAAATTCAAAACGTTTTAAATGACGCATTATAAGAGAACACTGATCATCATCCATATTTAGGCCATCCAATCCTTTAATACGGCACTCATTTTTTTTACTAGGGTCCTGAACAATATCAATTCGATTTTGTCCTATAACCCAACCAGCATTCTCAGGCATTTCACCTTTAGGATAATTATCAGCACTGACAATTTTAAATTTAACACTCTTTCGAGCATTTTCTAAATGAAATCTATACTCAACATCACGTTTCAAATTCGATAAATCAATTTCTTTTTCAAGTTTATCGCCATCAATAGAAAAACTATCATTTGGCGAATTAACAAAAAGCATATCCTTTGATGAATTAATTTTCAACCTTGGAATAGCAAAATCAAACCATTCAAAATTTTGAGATTCTCGTTTTTCGAGATCACGTTTTACGCGAACACCACCTATAAATTCAAAAAATGGTTTTCCCGCTTTTAAATTAAAAAAATGCACAATTTCTTCGTTAATCACATCTATAAAAAACAATCTATAGCCACTATATCCATCAGCTTTATAGACCTCAACATTCTCCGGCAAATTTTGCAATCCATTTAAGGAAGCCAAAATTATACATTTTTCCCCTTTACATTTTTCTAAATTCAAAGTATCTCTTTCAAGACGAGCATAACCATCATAGCGATCATCTATAAGAAAAACACTATTGCGTTTTTTTTCAGAATACAAAATAGTTTTGGGAATATAATTTATTTTCTCATCATTTTTCCATAACTCAAACGATGCTAACCCATCATAAATTTTCAATTGCTCTATTGTATAATCATTTGTTTGTACATTTTCATACATTCCCGTTTCCGAATCAGGGTACGTTCCATTCCATACATTTGAAAAATAACCATACAAACAACTTAAAACCAAATTCAATTTCCGATCAGTTTCAGGATCATTTCCGAACAATTCATATTTACAGCGTACAAGCAGATTCATTTTTTCATCAAATAAAGTTCTAAAACCCTCATTCAGAGAATCGTTCCTAGTCCATCCATAATCTTTAACCCATTTTTCAGCAAAGAAATTTATAGGATCTTTCCTACTATAGCGAACCAAATTCCACAAAGACTGTGATCTAGGAAATTTAATATAGCAATCAGATCTACCTATAATTGGCTTGTCAGGATATTCAACAACATACCCTTTTTCTTTCAGTAAATTCTTTGCATTATTAAAAATTGTTTCTTGAAAGGTTTGTTCTCGACCACCATAATTCAGTTTATAATAACATTCGATAACATTATCTTCTATTTTGAGACGTTCTTTTAAATATCTATTAAAACTAGATTCATCCATTGATTCCTTTTCATTAAACAACTGCACTTGAAATGCCGCCAACGCAAGAGCGACATAACGATTAGAAACAAAATATTGTGCAACTCTTAAATCTTGCACAGCTGTTTCAACACTATTTTCATTTAAACCAGCAGCATCAATACATACGTTCCATATATCAGGATCAATTGCTAAAGCAAACCTTCCCTGAGGGTAGTTATCCTCTATATATTCCATAATGGATTTACCAAGATTTATTAAAACATCTTTTTTATTCATATCAAATCAACCATTATTGCACCCACTTTCCGAATATAAGTAAAAAAGGCGATATAATCGCCTTTTTCATACAATAAGCATACTTCTTTTGCAACAATTACTGGAAATAGATTCAAACCGCCATCAATAGTCTTAAATTAAGAGGTTTCATAGCCCGCCTCCTTATGACGGAATTTTCCCCTACCCTTTCAAAAATTCCAGAATCCTTGCTCGATAATCCGGGGCTTCGTCATAGGCGGCATGGCCGTAGTTCTCGTAAACGTAGAGTTCCGTCGGCACACCGTTTTGCTTTAGCACTTCTGCGATTTCGCGAGAGGCGATTACGCCCAAGACTTGGTCAAGTTCGGCGCCCAAAACAAACGTCGGACATTTGAGCTTTTCAAGTCCCGGGTATGCATCGTATTCGAGGCAAGCGCGGGCAAGCACGCTGAAGCGAGCCATGTCCTGTTCGGTCGCATTCGTGTTCATGCGCATCAGGCTCTTTTTGTACTTGCGGATTGTTTCGGCAGAAAAAACTTTATCTATAAAATTCGAGCAGAGGGCTTCAATATCGCGAGCTTCGGCGAGGCGTTTCCATTCCGTCATCACCGCGCGTGACATGTCGTTCAAGCGAGCAGCACTACAACCAAGCGCCAAGCGTTCGACCTTCTGCGGGTATTGTTCAGCAATGATTTGCGCAATCATGCCGCCTTGCGAAATGCCAATCATACAAGCGCGTTCAATTCCGATAGCCGACATCGCTTCGGCAGTGTCGGCAGCCATCTGTTCCATCGGATACGATTCACCGAAATTCTTTTTGCGGTCGAACATGTAGACCGTAAAATCGTCTGCGAATATCTTGTACGAATCCACCACCATCGAGGCAAGGCCCATCAAACTCTTGAGACTCATCCCCGGCAGCAATACGAGCGTACGCGCGCCCGTGCCAAACTTGAGGTAGTCCATTTCAAAATTGTCGGTTTTTACGGTCTGTACGGTATAATCAATCATATTTTAAAGATACTATAATTTTAAGGTCTTCAGATATGCTTTCTGCTCATCCGTGATGCGATAGCTTTCAATCGCCTTCTGGATGGTCTTATTATGCGTCCATGCATCAAGCTCGCGTTTTGCAATGAACGGGAGTGTCGCCTCATACTGTTTGGCAAGCGCTGTCGCAAAGAACCACGCCACCATCATGTTGAGGTAATATTCCTCGCTGCGGATTTTTGCAACCCATTTCAAAAATTTCGGATCAAAGTCATCGTCCAAAAAGAACGACATCAAAGTTTCAATGCCAAAGCGTACCGTGTAGACATCGGTCACGGGAGCTTTTATCCAGCGTTCGACATCTTTCAAAAGTCGCTTGCGGTTTGCGGCCTTCGCAAAAACTTTCGGGCGCATCTGGTCGCACGTCGCCCAGTTATCCACATACGGCAAGAACGCATCGATGTGAGACACGCAATCATCATAATCCTTGATTAAAGACAAAATAAACGCATGGATTTGATTTTCGTCGTAATACTTGTGCGGGAGCGTGGTCAAGAATTTTTCCACGTCAGGGTGGTTTGCAAATTCCTTTGCAATGGCACGCAAATCGGGAGTGCGCACGCCGATAATAGACTTTGCATCCGTCGTCGGAATAAGCTTGCTATGGAAAGCTTTGAACTTTAAATCCTGTTTTGCGAAAAGCGCTTTTTGGATATCGTTGATAATAGACATAAAAATACCTGACTAAAAAATAGTCACAAACAACGACATCGTAATCGCAAAACATCGTGCATCGAGCCAATCTTTTACATTTTCTTGTTTTAGAGAAAATTGCTTTACACAAAATGTAACAGTACAAAAATTGTTACAAAAAATTTCAAGGTTATTCTTGCCCACCGACACTTTTTTACTACATTATAAGTCCGATGAAAATATCGGACACCATCGAAGCTCACCTGCATTCAGCCGTTGCAACGATTTCGCAACGTCATCAGGCGACCCCCTCCGAACAAGCTATTAAGCACCCGATTTTTCCCGTCTTTAACTGTCTTTATCGTTTGGCAAAAGCTACTGGCTTTTGCCTTTATTTTTATACAAACTTTATAACAACCCCCGGCACAGTGGCCGGCAAGGAGACGCTACATGGCTAAGGCAACCGCAAAGAATTCGGCAAAGCAGCCTAAGTACATTTTTATCACGGGCGGCGTCGTAAGCTCGCTCGGCAAGGGAATCACTTCGGCATCGCTCGCGCTCCTCTTGAAGAGCCGCGGCTACAAGGTGTTCATGCAAAAGCTTGACCCGTACCTGAACGTGGATCCGGGTACGATGAGCCCATACCAGCATGGCGAAGTTTTTGTGACTGACGATGGCTACGAAACCGACTTGGACCTCGGCCACTATGAACGTTTTGCAGGCGTGCAATGTTCCAAGGCATCGAGCTACACATCGGGCCGTATTTATTCTTCCGTACTTTCTAAGGAACGTGCAGGCCATTACTTGGGCGGTACAGTGCAGGTCATTCCGCACATCACGAACGAAATCAAGGATGCATTCCGTTCGGCAGCCGAAAGCGGTGCAGATATTATCTTGTGCGAAATCGGCGGTGTGGCAGGCGACATCGAATCGCTCCCGTTCCTCGAAGCAGCAAGACAGTTTCGTTTCGAAGTCGGTGTCGAAAACACCTGCTTTATCCACTTAACTTTGGTGCCGTACCTCAAGGCCGCAGGTGAACTCAAGACCAAGCCATCGCAGCACTCCGTCGCCGAGCTCCGCAACATCGGTATTTTCCCGGACATTCTCGTGTGCCGCACTGAAATGCATATTCCGCAGGAACATCTCGACAAGCTCGCACTTTTCTGCAACGTGAAGCCCGAATGCGTCATCGAAGAGAAGGACGTGAAGGATTCCGTTTACGCCGTGCCGCGCGAACTTTCCAAGCAGGAACTCGACTTGCGCGTTTTGGAACAGCTTCATTTGAGCGTCCACCCGATTGTACATTCTGAATGGGATAGCCTCGTCAAGAAAGCCACGCAGCCCAAGTACGAATGCACCATCGCACTCGTCGGCAAGTACATCGCCATTCGCGATGCCTACAAGTCCGTGCACGAAGCTTTGCAACATGCGGGCATGGCAAACAACGCCAAGGTGAATGTGGAATGTATCGAAGCCGAAGAACTCGAAAAGAATCCGAAGCTCATCAAGAAGGCTGACGGCATTTTGATTCCGGGCGGTTTCGGAAGCCGCGGTGTCAACGGCAAGTGCGCTGCCATCCGCTACGCTCGCGAAAACAAGGTTCCGCTGCTCGGCATCTGCCTCGGCATGCAATGCTGCGTGATTGAATTTGCGCGCGACG
>JAEEGG010015763.1_pt1 | contig 15817 bp, 15 predicted proteins | sample 9134161 | NCBI WGS metagenome assembly JAEEGG01 (sample SAMN16246543, study PRJNA631951) | gut metagenome | biome: gut microbiome; feature: rumen; material: CR-attached | host: Bos | place: Iran: Karaj | collected 2018-10
CGTAAAATTTTAACTTTATATGTAACATTTTATCATTTTTCCGCATTTCAACGACCTTCCGAGCCAAAATTTTAGCCCCAAAGCACCAAAAAGCACCAAGCAAGCAGGCACCTCACCCATTTTCAATCATTTTTTCGCAAGATTTACTTAGTTTGTACAAAATTTTACGTCATTTTCCGCACTTTTCCATCATTTTTGACGTAAAAAAACCGCAATTATTCCAAATTTCGCAATCTCGACGGCAAATTCCGTCCATAACAAAAAAAAAGTCCCTCAGAGTAGAGGAACTTTAGTTGAGCTACCAGGATTCGAACCTAGACAAACAGAGTCAGAATCTGTTGTGCTACCGTTACACCATAGCTCATCAGTGCGCACCAATTTTAGAAAATAATTTTCGATCTTGCAAGGGGTAATTGAAAAATTATTTCACAAATTGCAAAGTTGGTGGCTCATATGTCATCCACTGCTGATCGAGAGTATCATTTTTCGGCAACTGGATATGAGCAATTCTCACATAATCATCTATTTCGGCCCCCGACTCCTGAAGCGTTTTCACGACCTTCGGATCACCCGAGTACAAAACGATATCATGCCCACCGGCCGGAATATTCTCGATCTTGAGCATATTGCAAACCATTTCTCTCACAAAATGACTCGTGCCCTTCAACCCCACAACCACACTATTGGCCATGCAGTTATCGATTTCCGTCGTATCGGCACCGTCAATTGCAAGCCTAACACCACTCACAAGGACTGAAGGAGGCACAACCTCAGATTCTTCCAGCCTAAGAGTATCTTTTAAGCCTTTGAGTTCAGAAGCTCTTACATAGCGACTTACACCGGCCAAAATTACTTTTCCTTCTTCGGAAAGCAATCGATATTCCATGCGAAGACTATCATAAGGGACCTTTTCCGGAGCAGGCAACACCCAGCGTCCAGAAGAGTCCGTCACCGTCTGCCACACAAAACTTGTAGAATCACCTTCAACAAAGTCAAAGCCATACAAGTCAGTAATCACACCAACCTGAACATTCGAGCAAGTCTTTTCAGAGCCACACTTCACGACACCGGATATATAAGGTTTCTTGGCTTTTCGTTCTTCGAGCTTGATAAGAGAATCGACCTCCATCGTCGGGCTCCAGATAAACGGGCCTTTAGAAAGCGTGTCTCCCGACTTTATCTTACCGTCCATGCTCCATGTACGATAAATTAACGAATCCGCCATACCAGAATCAGTAAGTCGAGCCACGATCTGTGGATCGCCCGGACAGAACCCAAACCACCATTCACCAGCAGGAATAAGCATGGAGAAAGAATCCCCAGCAAACACACTCTGGGAGAACGGCGTACCCGGCATGAACACCTTGAAATGATCCCCGACCACCACAGACGGTTCGGACACATTTTCATACAGAAGCACACTGCTAAACACGGCGGCCTTTTCAAGCTTGATGCTATCCAACACCGTACCCTTCTTCGTTTTCGTCACAGTCGCACGCGGCTTATACGAAATTTCCTGGTGTTCGGCATCAACGACGGCCAGCTGGAACGTATCGGCCAACACAGAATCAAACGAGAACACGCCCTGCGAGTCCGTTACCGTTTCAACATACTCCAGTTCAGAAAGAGTATCACCGACAACAGGTTCACGAGCCATGCGAACCATAGCAGCAACAGCACGGGATCCATCGGTACGAGTCACGACGCCACCAAGCGCGATCGTATTCCCCGTATCCGTGACGGTACCTGCAATGTCGCCATTTTCACCCGTGCAAGCAAACATGCAAACACAAAGTGCAGATAACACACCTAAATAAGACTTAGCAAATTTCATTTTCACCCTCCCCATCATCGGTCTCTGGCGGAAGAGCCAACTTTTCCTTGCTCAGCGGGAAGAACTGGATGTTCAATTCGCAAACCATAGATTCGCCTTCATCCGAGCGGACTATATCTACGATTTCCTTGCGGAACAAGTCAATCTTGCTAATTATACGTTCCAATCCCTGCGCCGATACACTCATCGTCATACAAGATACATTTCTACGTTCCGTACTGTAGTGATCTAGCGCATCCTTGCCCAAATCAATCATCTGCTTTTGGAACTGATGAACGAAAAGCGGGGCGATTTCACTGCCATTCGTAATTGCCTTGTTTACGGAATGGTAGAATCCATCATCGCCAAGCTCTATAAGTCCCAAGTTGAGAAGAAGCTGGATAGTCTGTTTTGCCTGCGGGAGAGAAATTTTCGGATTCAGGAAAAGCGCAAGTTCCTGAATGTTCTTGTCGTTAATCTTCAAAACGGCAAGAGCTTCGCGAGCTACAACATAGTACCACTTGCTGTAGTATTCCTGCTGGTTCTTGGTCAAGTTCTTGATGGTACGCGGCAAAAGCGCCGACATCTGATCAAAGATCTGCTGTTTCGAAGACGCTGTCGTCGCATGCGTGAAATCAACCATCAAGGTAAAGTAGCGGCCTTCCCTTTCATTGAGTCCAAGAGCTTCAATAAACTTTGGAATCATCTGCGGGGTGAGAGATTTGCGTCCGCGAATCAAGTCCAGATATAAACCGGACGAGGAATACCCAGCCTTCTTTGCAAAAGACCGGTACGAGAAATACCTCTGCACGGACTTACGATATTCATAGTAGTCCTGAAGGTACTTTCGATAATTGTAGTAGGCATATACGTTCATCAAAAAGAAATCTAATTTTTTTTGAGATTTTTGGGAACACCTGTTTTTGAAAACATCCCGTAAAAAAGCCCTATTCCATTCTAAATTCGACAAAAAAAGAACACTTCGAGAACACTTTTTGTTTTTGAAGTGATACGCTTTCAAAAAAAATTGCTTAATTTAAAGGAACACCCAATCCCATCCCTCGGACTTCCGGTTGTACTCCACCGGAAGTCCTTTTGCGTTATAGGCCTACGGCCGTATAACGCAAAATGCTGGCCTCGGTCATGTCCATGCAAGCATGGCCGCGACTCTCGCCTTACGTGTTTGTGCGTTATAAATCTGCGGCTCTCGGCTTACGCATTTATGTTTTTTGACCCTGCATGTGGTTCTCGATTCTCGTCATGCTGAGGCGTAGCCGATATACGAAACTCGCAAGCTTGCTGGCCTAGTAGAGTTATACTCAAAGAGCATAACTCTACTAGGCCACTAAAGTGGCGAGTATCGTTTAGGTTCGAAGAAGCTGCATCCAGTTATTTTTCACCAGCGGCAAGACTTTACTGGATCCTTCCGCTTTCAGCGTCAGGATGACGGCGATGAGCCAGGATGTCTGCATTTTTCTAAATTCACTACTAATTAATAACGATCGACTAATGACTAACGACTACTTTATGAAAATAAAAGAACTCGCCCTGGGAACGCTTAGCCGCATCCTCCGCCTTACTGGCATCCTCCTTATTATATATGTAAGCATGATCTTTTACCTGGCGCTTACCGAGCGCAGGAACGCATTCCCGCGTGCAATCACCCACAACGAAGCTCGAGCCGCTATCGCAAACAAAGCAAAAAACATCAATTGCACACTCGATGACGGCACGGTTCTTGAAGGCTTCATTGTCGGAAACGAACAGAACAATGTCCTCCTTTATTATCCCGATGCCGACGAAGACGCAGCACAGTTCCTCGCCGAACTTGACAGCCTCCCCGGCTATGCCGCAGCAACATTCAATTACCGTGGAAGCGGAGAAAACAAAGGCACACCTTCAGAAGAAACATTCGTATCCGACGCACAGATGATTCACGAATGCGCAACACAGATAAACGGAAGATCACCAAAAATCGTTGTTGGACGCGGGACAGGAGCCATTTTAGCGACAAAAATGGTCAAAAAGGAAAACAAAATCCTTCTAATTGATCCAATTTGGAGTATTGCCGATGCAATTTCCGACAAATATCGCCTCCTTTACCCAAAATTTCTTGTCCGTGCTGACGTAAAGATCGAAAAAAAGGACATTTCCACCTCCAATAACGTAGTGATTCTGTCAGACAGAGCCCGTTTTAACGAGCGAACTAATACATTCAAGCTGTCATTTGAGGACATTAACTTATCAAAGCGTGGCTCTCAAACCCTGTCAGAAGCCATACTAAACGTGATAATCCGCAAATAAAGAAAAAATTTTTTCATTTGTTGCAACATTTTACTTTTTTATTATTATTTTTTATACAACAGATGTTATTGGTTACGAAAAAGCTATTTTTATCCTTTGTACATGCTTTTTTCGTGAAAATCTTTGACATTTGGACTATAAATTTTTATTTTATCGTCAATCAAAACAAAAAACAAACAAAAGAGGTGTAAATGGAAAACGTAATCGTTAAAATGGATGTTCGCGGCTTCATCAGATTCCCGGAAGAAGCTGTCAAGGCCCTCAAGCTCGACAAGCTTGCCACTCAGACCAAGACTGAAGATGGCAGAACAGTCGATGTCGGTCCTTATGTAGACGTCGAAGTCGATCCGGCAGGCAAGCGCATTGCAATCACGCCGATCAAGACCCCGAAGTCCACATCCTTCCGCTTCATTAACGGAATCATCGGTTCCAAGTCTAAGTTCCTTTACTTCAAGGGCGCATTCAATGCCATCGGTCTTCAGGTAGCAACCGGTGCTTACACTTTGGTCAAGGAAGGCAACAAGTATGTCTTCACTGCAAAGGGTTCCAAGAAGAAGGGCGAATGGACGACTCTCGCATGCCGTAACGCTGTGGGCAACAAGACCATGCTTTCCATCGACACCCGTGGTACCATCATTTTTGACCACAACACCAAAAATGCTCTGAATACTAAGGAAAACAAGACGATGGTTGCAGAATATGATGCAGCCAAGAAGACCTTTAAGCTGACCTTCAGCAAGAACAAGGGCTTCATCAACGTCCGCACAATCGCAAGCCATGCCAATGCATCGTTCATGGGTACGCTTTCCTCTCACGGCATCGCTCTTCCGCTCAAGAGCTTCCGTACTGAAAGCCAGGTCGACAAGAACGTCCTCACGTTCAGCGTCGCAGCCCTCGTTGCTCAGCAGAAGGCCGCAAAGAAGAAGTAATCCCCTTTAGTTCCCAAGGAGAGGTGATAAAATGATTGAGGTTCTCAAAGTATTTTATCCGACTCACTACAATTTCGCAGCTCTATGTATATTACTGGTTCTCCTTTTAATATATCTGCTGACGAAAAAGAACTATAAGTGGAGCATCATCACCTTAATCCTGCTCTTAGCGTTTAATATCGGTATATATAAGCGCACCGTAGACAGGGAGTGGACAATAACGATCGATCCGGAACCGTCGTCCGATCCATTCTATACACAGCAACCTCAGACAATGACGTTCTCTGTAAAGAAAAATTGGACGATTACCGACGAAAAAGGCGTTGTTCACCATTGGTGTTGGGTAGAAGAATATTGGCAAAAGTTCGCCAGCGTGGACCTAGTTGCTAAGCTCTGGGGCACAAACTCAAGCAAGAAACTGGTCAAATCATCAGAAAAACACGCTGAAGACCTTGAGAAATAGGTTTCTACCAGTCTTCGACTAAAGCGAAACAAGTTTCAGCCCGCCATTCTCCATACAGAGGATGGCGGGATTTTTTATAAACTCTCCGGGAGAAGCGACTACGCCATTGGGCGTATTCCAGATTCCTGCATGGTGGTGATGACCGTGAATGCAGTAATCACAATGTTCCTTCTTCAGCATGCGGTCGCCCCATTCTAGATATTCATCAATCCGGACGACACGATGTTCGCCACATTTACGGCTGTTGCGCCCGACAAAACGGGCGATCCCCATTCCCCAGTCTGGATGAATCTGCTTAAATAGGAACCTATTTAACGGTAAATCCAGAATTTTGCGCATTAATCGATAACCGGAATCAGACTTGGGAACGCCATCGCCATGTGTAAAAAACACGCGCTTACCCTGAATTTCAAGAATCAAGGATTTATGGACAGGAACACCCAAATGTTTCGGGAAAAAGTCTCCATAGGCAAAATCATGGTTCCCTTGCAGAACATGAACCTCTACACCAGATTCTACAAGTTCTGCAAAGGCGCGGTATAGATCGAAATGTGCCGACGCTATATAATAGTTGTACTCGTACCAGAATTCAAAAAGATCACCAACCACGACGACATGACTGGCCTTGCCCTTCCACGAAGAAAGAAGCTGAACAAACATTTGCTCCCTGTCGGGGACCGCACCCGGCGGGTCGATTCCTAAATGGGCGTCACTAATAAAATAAGCAGGCAATTCCATAGGCACAATCTAAATAAAATCGATGACGTTCGTTTTTTTATATCTTTGAGACATGCGTTCCATCGTCAAATTTTCATGTTTAGCCGTCGCTTTAGCAGCATTTTTCTCTGGATGCTCCATGAAACTTACGCAGGGGAACCTCGAAGGGATCCCCCTGACAACCGAAAAAAACAGTTTTTTCGGAAATATACCGTTCATATATGGCGGAGATACTCTTGAGCTATCACAAGATTTGCTGCGCGCCTACACGGAAGCTGCAGGCGCTACAGATTTTCCACGCGAAGCCTGCCGCGGAGAAGCAACTATCAAGGCGACAGTCCTGCAAAACGAGCCGAACTCCGCTTGGAATATCGGTGTTCTCATTCCGCTATGGCCGATTCTCCCCATCAACGAATCCTGGACATACGCTCTTTCGGCAAGAATATTCTGCAACGGGACGCTTGTACGCCATGTGGAATTCATTGAGCAGCAAGACGTTAAAGCAATTCTTTACGGGCGCATGCGCACAGACCTCGTGAACAAGGCGTCTAACGAAATGCACCGCAAGCTCGTACAGCGCTTGGCATTTGAACTCAACGCAAACAGGCTCACCGATTTAAACAGCGCAAGCGACTATTAGCACTTAGGACTATTAGCACTTAGTTATTAGTCATTGTAGAGCAACGTCATTCTGAGTTCCGTAGGGACGAAGAATCCAGTAAATTCTTGTCTACGCACTACTAGATACCACAAAGAGACTTCGGCACTTAACTAGATCCTTCGACTTCGCTCAGGATGACACATTCTTCCTACTTCCTACTTCCTACTTCCTACTTCCTACCGCCTACAAACCACTAATCACTATTTTTCTTTCGTCTTTCGTCTTTCGTCTCTCGTCTAAAATCTATTTTTACATCATGTCATACACTTTATACATCGTAGCGACTCCCATCGGGAACATGGAAGACATCACCTACCGCGCTGTGCGCATTCTTAAAGAAGTTCCCCTCGTTCTTGCCGAAGACACCCGCCATTCGAGAATTCTCTTTGACAATTACGGCATCACGACGCCCATGGAAGCCTACCATGACTTTAACAAAGAAAAGGTCACGCCCAAGTACGTTGACTTCTTGAAGAACACTGGCGACATCGCACTCGTAAGCGATGCAGGAACGCCCGGCGTTGCAGACCCGGCATTCAATCTCGTGCGCGAATGCGTTCGCGAAGGAATTGATGTCCGTGCCATCCCGGGACCATGCGCGATGATTACCGCACTCGTCTCGTGCGGCATGCCGACCGACCACTTTACGTTCCAGTATTTCTCTCCCAAGAAAAGCGCCCAGCGCATCCACTTGCTCGAGAAGCTGAAAGACGAAGAAGCGACACAGATTTTCTACGCAAGCCCGCACAACATCGACAAGTTCGTCGAAGAAATCAAGCTTGTCTTTGGAGATATCAAGATTGCATTGATGCGCGAACTTACCAAGAAGTTCGAGGAACACCTCATCGGAACGCCGACGGAGATTTCCGCACACTTCAAAGCGCACCCGCCCAAAGGCGAATTCGTGCTCGTGTTCAATCCTCAAGACAAAAGCGGTTTGTGAGATTCGGGCATGAGGTCGAGCTTCGCTCTCTGAGTACGCTACGCTTTCGGCTATGAGCAAATTCTAAAAAGCATTCAACCTCACAATCCCATACCTGACAACCTCAAAGCGAAGCGACCCCAAAGGCGCAACGCGCCGACCCCATAGATAAAAATGATTACTGATCATATTTTAAATAAACTGAAAACTCTTCCGCGGGCGTACAAGGTTTACGTCGCAGTACTTGCTGCTGTTGAATTCCTACTGTTCCTGTTGCGCCCGGATACGCCGGGGCTTTACACGCAACTTCCGCAGCTTTTGCCTATCGTTGCTGCAATCCCGTTCCTGTTCTTCAAAAACGCCCGCCGCCCCTACGCGCGGTTCATGAATACATATGGCATCATCGTCTTTACGTTCCTGGCCTTGGATTACCTCACGCGCAGCCATGCAGGGCTTTTCCAGATTGTAACGACGTTCATCCCGATGATGCTTTACTGGTTCTCGCTTTTTGCACGCTGGAACGTGAAGCTCTTTAAGCAAAAAGACGCCCGCATCGCTCTCGCCCTGGCTACAATTTCCTGGATTTTCGTCGCATTCGCATTCCCGCCCCTGCCGCTTGGTCCCGCTATGCTCGTGCTACTTGTACCATGGTTCATCATGCTCAACAAGTACAATCGCGAGACCGCAGTCTTTGCGACATTCTGGGCAAGCATGGTCTACAATACCATCAATTACTACTGGATCCGCAATGTGATGAACGTAGAGACAGCGCCTTCGGGACTCATATTCCTCGGCCTCATCCTCCTCATCGCATACCTCAGCTTGTTCAATGTTCTCGCCGCATTTGCTTATTCTACCGCCAAGAATTTAAAGATCAAGGGCAAAGCCTACCTGCTGATCCTCTTCCCGGTTTTCTTTGCAGGAATTGAAATGGTGCGCACAACAGGCGACTTCGCGTTCCCGTGGAGTCATCTCGGCTACACATTCGGCAACCACCTCGAACTGATTCAGACTCTTTCCATCATCGGCGTATTCGGCTACACGATTCTCATCGTCTCCTCGAACCAAGCTGTCGCTTATGCATTCTTGCAGAAAGGCCGCAAAAAAATTGCGATCTTCGCCATTCCTTTTGTGATTTTCCTTGCGCTTTTGATCCATGGTTCCTGTGTACTCTCATCCCCTGAAGCATCTCCATACTATAACGCCAACGCTCCTGAAAATCCGTCAATCGCCATGGTGCAGCCAAGCATTACGCAAGGCGTCAAGTGGAGCAAAACCCGCTTTGATTCCATAATCACCAAGACGTTTAACATGGCGCTGGACAGCGCTCAACCAGGCACCAACATAATCCTCCTCGCTGAGACAGCAATCCCAGATCACATCCGTAGGCAACCGATCATTCTAAGACGTTTGCACCAAATAGCAGACATGAGAAACGCAAGCATCCTGACCGGAGCGCTGGACTACAAGCGAATTTCAAACGACATGAACAACCCGCGTCGCTTCGAGATCTACAACGCATCATTCCTGTTTACGCCAGGTGACAATGATTTTCCCAAGCGATACATCAAAAAGCATCTCGTTCCTTTTAGCGAACGCATTCCTTTCGATGACGTTTTCCCCATTTTGAACTATGTCGATCTTGGCGAAGGCGATTTCGTTCCCGGAAAGGAAACTCCGGTTTACGGTCCTTACAACTGGACTCCCTACATCTGCTATGACGCCATTTTCGGAGATCTCATCCGAGAAGCAATCCAGGCCGGTTCCCGCCTGATGGTAAACATCACGAACGACGGTTGGTTCGGCCGCAGCACAGCGCCATTCCAGCACCTGAACATCGTACGCCACCTCGCCGTAACTTACGGTTACCCGGTCGCTCGCCTTGCAAACAGCGGCGTATCAGCATTCATCGACCAGTATGGTCACTACGATCAGAACACGAACATTTTCGAAGAACGCGTCATACAAAGAAAGATGCCCCTCAAGACGAGGAGCACCATCTACACATCTGTCGGTGAATTCTTTGAAAAGTTCTTGCTCTGGTTCTTTGCGATTTACCTTGTAGCACTGTTTGCCTTGTCAAGAATCCAGAAAAAAATTTAATGAGTTATTAGTAGCTGGTCATTTGTCAATAGCTTAAAGTTTGGCACCTTTGGTGCGATTATAAAACTAGTGACCATTGACCAAAGACTAAGGACCACTTAAAGCAACAGCATCGGTGGCCAGTGGCCAGCTTTGGGGCGTTCCCTAAATTCAGCTTTGGGCAAAAACTTCTTGAGTTTCAGCGTCCATTCTGGCTGAACCGTCGCATCCAGTCGTCCATAAAGCACCTGAATATTCTCGCTGTTCGGGATTACAGATTCTACGCGATGCGACGCCAAGTACATTAGTCCCTTAGCTAGAGATTCCGCATCATACTTTTTGGCTTCATTGAACCAGTCGTCCTGCCAGTCGCCAAAATCATCTTCAAACAGTTCCATGAACGCTTTGAGCGCAGGTTCAGTAGTGGTTTCCAGCTGGTGAGCCATAAAATGCAAGTTCGGCACAGTCCAGTTACCGATTTCATCACAAAAATCAGCATAAGGCGAAAGCAATATCCACTTTTGCCCCTTTTGAGGCCCTTCCGTAGAGCACATCAGCGATAATGCACCGAGTCCCCATGCCACAACCGTTGAGCATTTCTTGAAATCAGGAATATTCTCCGGATTTTCCAGAAAATCCGCCATCAAGCTATAAGCCACATAATTATGGTTTGCTGAAGGAGCGACGTCCATCAGATCATCCTCCCAAACACCCAAATTTGAAGCCCAATCTGGCAGCCAGATCCATTTTTCGCTCATTTTCAACCTCACTTTAAGTGAAGAATCTACCTAACACTCTCCAAACTACATAATTTTTAACAAACTTCCCAATATCAACGAAACTTTTTTAACAAACGTAGCTCTAATGGTATATATATCCAATTTTCCCTTTGATAGCAACTCTTAAAAAAAGTATTTTACAATTCGTATTATTTGTTTACTTTCGAAGGCAAAACATTGTATATTATCTGTATAAAAAATGTAGGAAACTCTTTAAAAAGAGATTTTGTAATATGAGACACTTGATTCCATCTCTCTGCTTAGCACTCCTTCTGGCCGAAACAGCCTGTTCCGCACCGCACGCTGTAAAGCGCGGCGATTCTGATGCACGTCAAAAGAACGCGGCTACACGTCAAAGAGCAGAAAGTGCCTACGACGAATTAAACGGCTATGGTTCCACAGCCGGAAGTAGCACCAAATCTGGGATCAACACAGCATCCAAGAAGGTCGCGGCAACGGCTGCGGCAGCCGAAACGTATATCGACCAGGATGCCGTACAAGGTGCATCCCAGCCCGTCATCATGGTTTCTCCAGTCTTAACCATGAAGGATGGCGTCCCGGACATGTCCGCTGAAAGTCCGTACTCCCGCACAACAGCAGAAGCCATCAACGGGTTCCTCACCAAGAAGAACTACGAGGTCAAGTCCATCGACGGCCAGTCCGAATTGAGCAGTATCCTCCAGATGCAAAGCGACATCGCCAATACCGAAGACGACTTGTCTTACCTTGCTAGTGTCGCTCTTGATGCCGACATCTATATCAAGTACGCTCCAGAAGTTACAAACGAAGAAGTTTCCGTTGAAGTTTCTGCATACGAGACCTCGACCGCCCGTCTCCTCGGTTCACAATCCGCTGTCGTTCGCAACAATGGACACACTTCCAAGATCAACATCAACTCAAACATCGGTGCGGCGGTCCGCAAGGCAATGCCAGGACTGGAACAAAAGATCCTCAATTACTGGAAAATGGATCTTGCCAAGGGTACCCAGTATAAAGTTGTAGCAAATATCAAAGGCGAATACTCCGACAGCCAAACTGAAGATTTGCACGATGCCATCATGAAAGGTCTCAAAGGAAACTTTAGTTCCGTGAAAGTCAATGTCATGACCGCAAAGACTCTGGACTTTGTCATCTATGCCAATCCCATAAAGTACAGGGATTCCCAGGAAGTTTACTCGAAGATCAGACAGATTTTCAAGCCAATCGCAGAGACAAAGAAAATCAACATCACACGTAAGCTGATTTTGATGGAGCTGAATTAGCAATGAATATAAAATCCCTTATCCTTTGCGCTTGCCTCGCTATAGTTCCAGCAATGGCAGGGAAAATCGTCACCTATACGGCAACGTCGAAAGTTTCACAAGAAGAAGCGAACAACGCGGCTATTGCAGGTGTTGCTAAACAAGTTAAATCCCAGGTTTCAGCAACACAGACGCAAACCAAGTACGAAGACATCACCAACGGGAAAAGTGTTCTTGGTGAAACTTACCGCGCAAAGAACAACGTGAAAAGCAATGTCGTTCTCAAGGGCGTCAAAGTCACTCCGGTCAAAGCCGATAAGGGATTCAAGGCAACTGCGACTCTTGATATGGACGAGTTCACAGCAAGTCTCCAGTTCCGTTTGAAAACGCTACAGCAAGAAATTGCAAAGCTCGAAAAATCTGCAAGAAAAGCAATCGATACACGCGTTTACGTCAATGCGGCCAACGACCTTGAAACCGCAGAAGACAAAGTCAACGAATACAACTTCTACTTACTGCAGCTTGCCGATGTCTATCCGCTCAATGATAGCCACCGCTTACAGCACGGTCTCCCGGAAATCGAGAAAGTCCTCATCGAAAAGCTCTCTAGCCTAACAATCACGACTACAACTGAACCCAATTTTGAATTGACTCGTGCAGAAATGCCGTCCTGGAATGTGATTGTCAAGGATTCCGTCGGCCCTGTGCCGAGCTTCCCGTTAGTTGCCCGCCAGAGCAAGACTCTCTCTGAACGCCGCACACAGAAAAACGGCATTGCAACATTCAAGCTCCGCAACGTGAACTACGAAAAAGGTCCCTATGTAATCACCGTGGAACCCAATCTTCCTTTAGAACTTCTGAAAAAAACGGGTTTGAGAAACGCTCTTGAAGTTCCATACCGCGTAAAGCTTTCTCGTTGTGAAATCAAGCTTGAATGCGACATGATTGCAAACACTTGCAACGCTCTCGAAAATGCACTTTCCAAGAAGTCCATATTCGTCACCTCCGATGAAGAAGCGAGCGTACCGGAACTCAGCGTTGAAATTGACAACACATTCAGAGGCAGGCTCGGATTCATTTCATCTTTCGATTTCTCCATAGCCATCAAAGGTGACAAGGTAAACTTCTTCACGACTTCCAAAGGTGTCGGCAAGACTGAAGTCGACGCCACAATTAGCGCGATCAAGAAAACGGACTTTAGCCCGCTCCAGAAACAGCTGTTGCCGCTCTGTAAGAATTAGTTGGCACAACTTCGGGCCTAATAGTTTTTATCTTTACAAAGCCGCTGGTTAGCGGCTTTTTTCTATGAGAAAAAGAGTTTTATCAATACTGTTTATTCTGTTGCTCGCAATCCCAGTTGCGGCAGGTTTTCGCGTAAACAAGGCGGGACTCCCGAAGCGTCCGCAGAACAGTTACGTGTACGATGAAGATCGCTTGATTTCAAAACAAGAAATTCAGTTCATCAACGCACTTTCTGAAGAGCTTTACAGAAAAGCAGGCTTTGGGCTTGCTGTAGCACTCATCCATGACATCGGCTTTGCAGACTTTAGAGATTATGCCTTGAACATTGCCGAAAGCTGGGGCGTTGGCGGCAAATCAAACGAAGGTGTCCTGATTTTTGCGGCGATGAAGCAGCACAAGCGCAGTGTCGAAGTCGGCTATGGAGCCGAAGGCTACTTGCCCGATGTGCTTGTGGAACGGCTCCAGCAAAAGACGATTGTGCCAGCATTCAGAGTTGAAAAGTACGGTCAAGGCGTCATGCTATTGGCTTGGGAAATCGCTCAAGTTGTCGCTAAGGAAAAAGGCATTACGATCGAGGTCAACACTGACCAGCTCCCGCAAGAAGAAGAAAACAGTCCGTTCGGACTCGCTCTCATTATTTTCGTGATTCTGTTCTTGCTCGTTTCGAAGAACGGCGGCGGACACGGAAACGGATGCCTCTGGTTCTTGCTCGGAAACGCCCTTAGCAATAGCAGTCGTGGTCACCACCGCGGCGGTTTCGGCGGAGGATTCGGGGGATTTGGCGGAGGCGGCTTTGGAGGCGGTTTCGGCGGTGGATTTGGTGGAGGCCACTTTGGCGGTGGCGGCTCCGGCGGAAGCTGGTAATTTAGAGGTTCCCTATGAGAAAGATTTTAAGTGTTGCAGAATTTCAGAATTCGGAATGGCCGAAGCTCTTTGAAGAAGCGTTCGGCGACAATCTCGTATCGGCATTCATTCACGGCGATTGCCTTATGGAAGGTTATTCTGCGCTGGAATTTCCGTGGACCGTCAGCTTTATCTTGAAGTCCAATTCCGTCGAGGACTTGCTCCCATTGCAGAAGCTCACAGCAAAAGCAAAGCGTGAAAACATCGAGTTCAATCACGTATTCACTCGTTACGAAATCAAGACCTCGCAAGATGTATTTCCGCTGGAATTTTTGCATATCAAGAGCAGGAACGTGACGCTGTGCGGTGAGACACCGCTTGCAAATTTCAGCCCAAATCTTGTGGAACTGCGTATGGAATGCGAACGCGAACTGCGCGGTTTGCTTGTACATTTGCGCCAAGCATTCCTTTACCTCAAGGAATACCGCAACCCGCACGAGATTTACGTGCATTCCACAATAACGCTCCTCCCCTTGCTTTACGGCGTCTATTACCTTACAACAGGCAAATATCCCGAAAATCACGAACAAGTTTACGAGATGTTCCCGGGCGTGCGTATTCCGAACATGACCGATGACAAAAACGTGATTATTTCAAACATCAACAAGCACATCGAAGCCGTGACGACTATCGTCAATCAAGTCGATGCGATGAAGGTTTAATCCGTCGTTTTGCGGTAGGCTTTTGGCGAGACTCCAACGAGACGCTTGAAGAACTTTCCAAAGAACGAAACATCCGGGAAGTTCAGAATCTTGGAAACTTTCTGAATGTCTCGAGAAGACGAGCGCAACAGCACCTTTGCGTCAAGCGCAATATGTTCGTCAATCCAGCGCTTGGCATTCTTGCCGGTCTGCTCTTCGGCAACTGCAGAGAGATACTTCGGCGTAATGCCGAGTTCATCGGCATAGTACTTCACGGAATGCTGTTCACGATGCTTTTCAACAACGAGGTCAATAAACTGCGCAAATAGCACCTGGCCACGGCTCTTGACGACATCCGTCGTAAGCGATTCATCGACAAAGCCGATGCATTCGTACAACAGACCAATCAGATGATTCTTGAGGACCTGCAAACGACAAGCGTTGGTTTCTGTCGTTTCAAACTTTCTCTTCAAGAAATCAAAGCTCGCATTCAGTTGTTCAAACTTACCCTTATCGAGCTGCTGCAGCGGGTTTTCACGGAACCTTAAAATCAATCGCGTATTGTCATCAAAGCGAATGATCAGTTCATCAATCATGTTCTTGGAGCAGGCAATGCACACCGGGTCAAAATCAGCAGAAGCCTTCTTGGCTCGCAACACCTGTTCCGGGAACACGACGAACAAGGCGCCCGCTTCAAGGTGGTAGGTCTTAAGGTCAAGTTCTACATCTACGGAACCGCGTTTCACCAAGAGGAGCACCGCCGCCTGAACTTTTACATAATTTTCAAGCCCGAATTCCTTAAGACTGGTAAACATGGCAATCTTATCGGGCAACACGTTTGCTTGACGCAAAAAATTCAACATCGAAAAATCCGCAGTGCGGATATTCGCATTCTTATGAAAAGGAAGGTCACTCATTATATAAACATCTTAGAAAAAAGTTGATTGAATGTCAATTAACGAAATAAGATGTAAGATTTTAATACAAGATGGCGATTCCGCCCCGTCCCCATTCGCGGATCATGACCACATAAGAGCTGAAGCTCTAAGTGGTCAAAGAGAACAAGTCCGGGGTGACGAGCGTCCTTCGAAATATTTAAGATAAATGGTTACTTCGACTT
>JAEEGG010015772.1_pt1 | contig 15813 bp, 12 predicted proteins | sample 9134161 | NCBI WGS metagenome assembly JAEEGG01 (sample SAMN16246543, study PRJNA631951) | gut metagenome | biome: gut microbiome; feature: rumen; material: CR-attached | host: Bos | place: Iran: Karaj | collected 2018-10
GGCTTGTTTATGATAGACCTGACGACCAATCAGCGTCGATTGCTGTTGAGTCTGAAGGATGTTGCCGCCTGCCAGCCGGAGGACGATATGAACGACACCTTCCATTTTGTGACACATACCGAATTCTCACCTGACAACCGTTATGTCGCCTTCCTGCACCGATGGTATAAGGGTACCTATCGCAGGACGCGTCTGATGGTCTGTGAACTGGCCAGCGGAAAGTTGTTCGTTTCGCCCACGACGGGTATGGTGTCGCACTATCACTGGAATGCGGAGAACGGCATCGTGGCCTACTGCCGTATGGAGGGCGTCGACTCGCATGTGTATTTCTCGTCGCCTGAGATGAAGGAGTGGAAGCGTTGTGCCTATCCGCAGCTGAATACGGACGGACACCACCATTTTATCGACAACGACTGGTTCCTGGTAGATACCTATCCTGACAAATGGCGCCATAGCAAGCTCTACAAGGTGAACCGTAAGACCGATGAAGTCGTATTGTTGGCAGACGTAAAGAGTCCGAAGAAGTTTGTGGCTCCCGACCAAGAGCACTGGTGGAAATGTGACCTGCATCCCCGTTGTGATGCTGAAGGACGATGGGTGTCGTTTGACTCGGTGCACAACGGCATACGTTCGTTGTGTGTGATGTCGCTGCCTTAATAATAGGTTTGCAGAATGTAGCTGAGGGCGTCATAGTTGTAGCGACAGTAGCTGCTTCTGCGGAAAGTACCTGTAGAGGCGTGTTCTGCATCCGTCACACGGATAGTGGGGTCGTAAACCACTTTCAATCGCAGCTGTTGGCATTGTTCGCCCAGATAGATCTCTTCGCAGAAGAGGAAGACGGGATAGTCGATAGTGCCCCCGGCCTTGAAGAAGCGTTGTGTCAGGATGATGAACGATCCGTGGCCGGCATAGATTTCCCCTGCCTCGTGGCTGACGAGTTTCTTTGACTTGTAGAGGGTGTGGTTGTACACCCAGTCAAGCGATGGGAAGCGGAATTTGATTTTCAGCACCTCCAGCTTCCGTTTGGCATATCTTCGCAGAATCTTTGGGTTGCGGTCCCGTTGCTCTAAGTGCGAATAGATCTGTGGAGCTATCCAGCCGGTATCTGCAGGAACCTGTTTGTTTAACAGGCTATCGAAAAAGTCGGTGCTCAACAGAACGTCGACATTGCTGATGATGGCAAAATCGAAGTCTGCCGGGCTGACTTGCTGCATGGCCTGCCTGACAGCGCCGAAATAGCCTTTGTTTCCCCCTGTAATTAAAATGTTAAGCGTGAAATGGCGGGGTGTATAACGAACAGGCTGGGCCGGTGACGTGTTGTCAGCAACGATGACCTTCAGTTCGATAGGACTCTGTGTGGCCTCTATGGCCTTGTCGATGGAGGCCAGGTACTGATGGAGGCTGTCGTATGACTTGTAGTTGACGCAATATATGGCAATTGTTTCCATGTTTAATTGTTTAATGCCATTTGTTGGATAATTCCAATAAGGCATAGTTTTTATTCTTTTTAATGAGTATAGATTGCTTGCATCCAGCTTGTTGTCCTGCTTGAACGTCCCTGTCGCTGTCACCAATAATAAATGATTGTGCCAAATCAATGTTCAAGTCATGGGCTGCCTTTAACAGCATGCCGGGTTTCGGCTTGCGACAGTTACAATCGTATTTGTAGTCAGGACGTTCACCCTCGAAGCCTTTGTCAGGGTGATGAGGACAATAGTATATGGCATCGACAAATGCTCCTTCCTGTCCTAAGAGCGTTTCCATTTTGTTGTGGATGGCTTGTAGTTCTTCGAAATCACATTCGCCACGGGCAATGACGGGCTGGTTACTGACGACTATGGCTAGGTAACCGGAACGGTTAATGGAACGGATGGCCTCTGCAACACCTTTAATCAGTTCAAAATCTTCTGATTTGGTTAGGAAACCCTTGTAAACGTTAATGGTACCGTCACGGTCGAGAAAGATGGCTTTTTGCCTGTTGCAGAGGTTACGGGCTGTTACCTTGCCACTCTGGAAGTCGCCTTCCACCTCATAGTAGCGGTCTGGTGTCCCCATGTCCTTGAGATACTCTGGGGTGTCAGAAGCGAAAAGCTTGCCACTGGGAATGTTGGGCTTTAAAACGTCACGATCAAGGTCTATCTTATCAGGATGTTCTGGGTGGCGTGGTGTAAAGTTCCTCATGGTTTCCCTTAACAGCTCAGGTGAGATAATCTCAATGCCTGCATTGACGCGGTTCCTGTAAAACAAACGTTCGTCCTCTTTGTTCAGCCATTTCGTGACGCGATGGGTCTCTACGGGCAGATCTCCTTCTTCTTGAGGCTGCAAAGTCTCTGTCACCAACAATGAACTATCGTATGGATGCCCATTGGGATGCGCCATGAGGCTGGCCCATGCCTTATGCTCACGATGGAAGTGGATAAAACGGTTAAAATCAACGCTGATGATGACGTCACCGCACATCAGCAGAAAGTCGTCTGTCAACTCTGGCATCTTGAACAAAGCCCCTGCAGTGCCCAGCGGATGGTCTTCAGTGAAATAGGATATATTGACACCAAATGCCGAGCCGTCCTGAAAGTAATTCTTGACAGCGTCACCCAGATGCCCGATGACCAGTGTAATATCTGTTATTCCACAAGCTTTCAGATTCTCTATCTGATGTTCCAAGATGGGCTTACCGCCAATTCGAATCATCGGTTTGGGAATGTCATTGGCAATGGATGCTATGCGTGTGCCCTTACCACCGGCCATGATGACTACCTTCATACGCTTCTATTGTTTGTTGCCAAAGAAATATTCCTCAAGCATCATGCACAGACAGTGATATACAGGCAAATGCAATTCCTGAATCTTATAGGTCTCAGTCTCCGGAACTTGTATGCATACGTCGGCCAGCTCTTGCAAACGGCATTTCTTCTGTCCTGTCAGTCCGATGACTTTCAGCCCTTTTGCCCTGGCAGCCACCGCAGCGAAAAGGACGTTGCGGCTATTTCCCGAAGTCGAAATGCCAAGAAATACATCATTAGGTTTACCATAGCCATTTACCTGTTGGGCAAAAACTAGCTCAGGATTGCTGTCATTCATAAATGCGGTGGTTAATGATGAGTGGCCTGTAAGAGTGATGGCAGGCAGAGCGCCTTGCAGATGCTTGGCAAGAATGGCACCCATATCAGGGTCAATAGCCTTCATGGCATCAGCCTGGTCCTTATAGACTTCTCGTTTGAGCTTAAACTCTTTCATGAGTTCCCCCACGATATGCTCACTGTCTGAGGCTGAGCCGCCATTACCGCAAACCAACAGTTTCCTTCCCTCGGTATAGGCTTGCCTTAGTATATCGTAGGCTGCCTGTATTGAGTTTCTGCAGACTGCAAGGGAAGGGTAGCGATTAATCAGAGTAACTATATGTATATTGATGTTTGTGCTCATATCAGAAAGCGTTTATTTTATCTGTATCATAGATTTTCCAACCATGAGCTCCGCCGTCGCTGAAGTTGAAAGGCATGACAAAACCGTCTAATTTGGAAAGAGCAAGCTCTACATCCTTCTTACGAGTAGGTTCCACAATGAACATAATGAAACCACCACCTCCGGCTCCTGACACTTTGCCGGCTTTCGCTCCTGCGGCCATGGCTGTATCCATGGCTTCCTGAATGGTGGAATTCGTAATGTGGGTTGCCATTTTCTTCTTATTCTCCCATGCTTCTCGTAGAATGTCCGCAAAGGCATTGATATCGCCTTTCAGTAGAGCCAGTTTCGTATCAATGGCACTTTGTTTGATTTTGTGCATGGCTTCGACAGCATCACTTTTTCCGTGCTCAGTATTCTTCTTTTGTTCGTCAATGATGGTCGCCGAGGAACGAGAGCGCCCTGTGAAGTACAGGAGCATGGACGCCTCCAGTTCATCGATGATCCAGCGTTTAACTTTCAGGGGGTTGACGATGGCAATGTCATCTTTCAAAAACTCTATGTAGTTGAAACCGCCAAATGACGCGGCATATTGGTCTTGTTTGCCACCACTTAGATTCAAATCCTTGCGCTCAATCTCATATGCAAGTTTGGCTATTTCATAGTCACCTAAAGGTAGCCCTTTCCATTCGACAAAGGCTTTTAAAATACATACCACCATAGTCGATGACGTGCCGAGACCAGAGCCTGCTGGTGCATCGTTATAGGTGGTAATACAGAAGGAGTGTGTCTGAAGGTCGTAATCTTTCACAACTCTGTTGTAGACCCCTTTGATAAGGCAGGCATCACCATCAATCTCCAAGTGGTCTGACAATGGGTATGCCTGATGGATGTCAGCGTCGTAGGAATTGATGGTGATTTTGTTGTCAGTTGTTTCTTCTATAGTGCAATAAGCATAAAGATTGATGGTCGCATTGAGTACCAGTCCGCCATATATGTCACAATATGGCGCTACATCTGACCCTCCTCCTGCCAAACCTAATCTAAGTGGTGCTTTACTACGTATAATCATAAATATGTTCTATTTGTTTTTTTCTCTATTTGGTGATATATGTTGTCGCGTAAATCTGTCAGGGCTTTGACCGAATAATTCTCTAAATAGATAGACTGAGCACGCTTCGTAAGTCGGGTGCGTAATTCTTCACTGTTGATAAGCTCAATGATTGCTTTTGCAAATTCTTCTGGAGTATCAGCTATCAGGCATGAATCACCGTTAGTGAAATTTATTCCTTCCACACCGACACTAGTTGTAACGATGGGACAACCTAACGCTGCAGCTTCAAGAATCTTCATACGCATTCCGCTACCTGTTAATATTGGAACAACCATAATGGAACCAGAAACGGCGTTGGCTAAGTCGGCAACAAAGCCTTTGAACATCAGCTTAGAACTATTGTTATAGTTGCTTACAGGCCATCCACCACCAATAATATTGAATGATTTGAATGCATTAGCGGGCAAGAGGGGTAGTATCTTATTGACAAACCATTCTGTGCCTTCTTGGTTTGGTATATGACTGTAACCTCCGACAAATGATAGATTGCCATTCCATTCCTGATATGGTCTTACAGGTGAATTAACCGCAGAAGGAGAAGTATAAATGGGTGTTTTAACGCCGTCTTTCTTCAATAGGTCTTTGTCTATGTCTGTGACTGTCACGACGGCATCATATTTATTCATGTCATCTATCTCCGTTTGCTTGGTTTGTTCAAACAGGGTAATCTCTTTGTCTGTCAGGGTGAGGTTGCTTAGCAGCCGTTCATTCCTTATGTATCTGATTTCATGCTGTATGAACACCTTTTTTGAATCTCCATGAAGATAATTGATTAGATGGAGATAAGGATAGAAATCCACTTGTATAAGCTCAGCTTTTTGTTGCCTGGCAATCTGATTAACGAAAGTGACAAAGTCTTTGCTAAAGTAAAAACCATAGGGCTTGAGAGCTCGTTCTACCTGAAATCTTTCAGAATGTGGGATGAGCTTCAGCTTGATAGCTCTTACCATTTTATCCCTTAGAAAAGGCCAGTGTCGTAGCTGACGATAGTATGAATAGGGGAAAAAAGATACTTCAGGCCACAGGGCTTTAAGCTTCTCCATGGCTTCTTTCCTGTTCTTTCCATTTATTGGGAAAATGATGGAGATGTGGTGTCTGCTTCTTAATTGGTCAATAACATTGTATTGGCCTTGTGCACCTCCAGAATTCAAGGGGTAGGGTAGAAAGGGCGTTATAATTGTGATATTCATAATGGCAGCCTATATGATGTGTTCTTGTTTTAATATGATTTCTAGTTTCTCTTGCCCTTTACCTAATGAGAAGGTGTTCTTGAATGCTTGATAGATTTTCTGGGGCGTAAAGTCTGCCTCTACCATCCTGCACAAGGCATTTTGGAAGGAATGTGTATCATTATAGGTATAGAGAAACCCGTTGGCTGCCAAAGGCTCGTAGCCGGCAGCTGCAACGTCATGACACAATATGGGCAGTCCTTGCTTCAGCCCATCGAAGATACGCAACTTCAGCCCGCTTCCTGCATGGATGGGACAGATGTAATAGTCGGCTTTACGGACAACGACACTCGTGTCCTCAGGATTGGGAATGATGGTGATTCCTACTGTGGCAGTACATGCTTCGGACAATGTCTGTGAGGGGTTGCGGCCGGCTATCAGAAGTTGTGCCTGAGGATAGCTTCTCCTTATCAGCGGCCAGTAGTTTTGAACGAAATCTATAATGGGGACCAGAGACTGTCCAAAATTTAAAGAGCCGGTGATGATAAAAGTCTGTCCCTTCGGCTTGGATGGAAAGACCTTGTCTTCGATGGGACGGTATTCGAAGATTCCCCAGTTGCTGACGTGGATGTCCGGATACCAGGAACGGAAAACGCTGGCGTCGCGTTCTGTGACAGTCAGGTTGATATCGCTGTTTTGCAAGCAATCCCTCTCAGACTTTCGACAGTAGTAGAGGAAAGGAAAACGGTAGAGTAGTGGTTTTTCCTTTCCATTGTCGCGCAAATAGTCGCGCTCTACGTTATGGTGGATGGTGATGAGTTTGGCCCCTGTCGACTTGATATATCGACTTAGTCCTGCCCCCGTAAAGGTATGGTCAATCACCACCACGTCGTATTGATGCTTCTTGAGGTGTTGTCTGACAAAGTAATAGTGTCCGCTGATGGCTCCCCGATACATGTCGAACAACTTACGGATTTTGCTCCGCTTGTCTTGCATCGGACAGTAAGTGAAATTTGACGGGATATAGGGAGATGGGTCATCCATGCTGTGACAGATGACTGTGCCCTCATCGAACAGGCTTGCAAAGCAATGGAGAAACCCCTTCGAGGCATTGCATCCGCCATTGTCGTCGTCCAGCTTATGATGCGTGATGTAAAGGAGTTTCTGCTTCATGACCTGATGGATTTAATATACCATTTCAGGAAGGTGGCCTTGCTGTAATGGAAAGGTTGCAACTGACGATAGCACCAAAGGAGTCTCATGGGATTCCCCTTGATATAGTCGATACAGTCTTTACTCAAAGCTTTTTGGAAATACTTCTTTTGGGGACCTGCGATGGTTTGGAGATAGTGACTATCAGTGGCTGAGAGTGTTGCCTGTGACTGCTCGTCAAGGAAAGCCCCGAACCATTGATGCTGGGCAAGGCGTGCCTCAATCTTTGTCTTGGCATTGCTGGCTGCACTGGAGATGGTCTGGCTGTTTTCGCGATACTGGAAGCAGAAAGCTTCGGTATTGGCAATGCCTTTCTCTTTGGCTGCAATGATGGCCGTGATGTCATCAGCCCCCCAAGCCAAAGGCAGCTTATGGTAACCCCTGACACTTTTTAGATATGAGGTGTCGTAGCAGAAGTCACCGATATACTGTTTATTACGATGATCCCAGCGATTCCAAAGGAAAGAGAGCACCGATTCCCACTGGGGACGGGGCTCCTGAAGGTTGATGACATCGCCGTTCTCGTTGATAATCTCCGTCCGGCAATGATAGACATTCAGGTCGGGATACTGTCCGATGAGCCTCTTGTATTCCTCCAGACATTGTGGCAGTAGACGGTCGTCATCGCCCATGCAAATCACATAATCGCCCGTGCAATAGTTGAGGCAGATATTCCAGTTGTCTACCACGTTAACTGCCCCGCAGTTCTTCTCATTACGATAATATCGGATGCGGCTGTCAGTCAGGAAAGGCTTGACAATAGCCTCCAGATTCTCCGGCGAACAGTCATCGACAATAACCAGCTCCCAGTCAGCATAGGTCTGACTGGTGACGCTCTCAATAGCCTCTTGGAGGTATTGCGCCTTATATGCCGGTATGGTGACAGAGAATTTCATACGTTAATCTCCGCAAAGGTACAAAATAAAAATCAAAGGACAAAATTATTTCAGCTTAAAAAGCAAGATGTCGCCAGCACTGACAGTATAAGAGTACTTCAAACGTTCCTCATTGAACGTTTTTGTCAGGTGGCGTGGAGTGGTGTTACGGGCCTTGATGCGTACAGTCAGTGTTTGCTCATGACTTTTGTTGACTATGGCCAGATAGCGGTGTCCGTCTTTCTCGAGTTGAGAAATAATGGCCCCTTGGCGTCCGACAATCTTTAGCGAACGGATATTGGTGGGCATCTCAGTCTGACGGGTGGTTCCCTCAGGAATGGCTCCAAGATGGTGAACAGACAACACCTTTGCGCCATAAAACAGTCTGGCCACTTGTTTCAGCTCGCGGTTCATCTGCTGAACAAGGTCGTAGGTCTTAGTCTTCTGTCCGTCAAGGCCAATAGGAGCGTCGTGATACTTGAAATTGGTGGGTTTCGGCGTCCAGTAGGTGAAATACTGGATGGCCTGTGCACCATAAGCTAAGTTGGAGTAGACCTGAAGTCGGAGCGAACCCATCGTTGGGGTAGGATAGAAGGTGTCGGGGGTAAACGGCACATCGTGGGGAACAGACAATACGAAGCCCCAGAAAGGCTTGTCTGACCTTATGCTTTCCTGGCGAATCATTTCCAGATTATGATACCAGGTGGGGCGGATACCTGTTGTCGTGACAGGATAAAAATCGAATGATAGCTGCTGGCAGGATGTGGCTGATGCCGCCTTTAGATATTCGGGATAGGTCTTGACCTTCAAGGTTGGTTCAACCCAGCTGTCATGATAATAAGGATGCAGGTTGATATAGAATACATGCGTATTGTCTGTACGTTCTAATTGTTCTATCTCCTTCTGTCGCTGTTGAATATCTGGTGTTGATGGTTCATCTTGTATGATATAACCATAGAATCCGTTTTCCTGTTTTAGGGTATTTGCAGTATTGGAGGGAGCACTGATCATTTCCGGACATTTCCCCAATACTTTTACTCCATACTTGTCAGCTATGCGACAAGCCTTCACCAGCAAGTCCAACGACTGGTAGGGATATAGGCTGACAGTAAAGCCACATTCGCTGAAGACACGGAAGTTTTCGTCGGATGTCTTCCAGTCGGGAACCCCGAAATAGGCAATAATGGGCATTTCCTCAGTATGATTGGCAAATGTTGCCAAGGGGTTGAATGCCAATAGGAATAGGATGATGATCTTGACGATAGGATTGTGCATATCGAACTTATGATGGACGAATGGATTGGAGCAGTTGGTGGGCAACCTTGTTCTTTAGGATGAATAGTTCGTTAATGGTGGCATACAGTACTGTCAGAATGCCCAACGATAGTACAATGGCATAGGTATTGTCCAAATACCAGTAGACCAGTAACGACAAAAGCATGAGTGGGACATAGGAAAGAAGATAGGTGAAAAACCTCTTGTAAGGAGGCACATATTTGAATTTCCTGTAGATAGCCCATGAGGATAGCACCAAGATGGTACATTCGGCAATGATCCATACCACAGCTGAGCCGTTTGCACCCATGTATGATGTCAGCAGAAGGTTGAACACAAGAGCCACAACGGCACCGATGAATGAATTCCTCAATACGACGTTGTCGCAGTGTGTCGCCATCAGAATTTGGATGACCAGAATCTGCTCAATGCCGATGACCAATACCAATGGCGTAATAATCCTAAACGGGAGATAAGCACCCTCAAAGCCGTCGCCTACAACAAAATGAAGCAAGTCGGGACCTGCGACAAGCATGAAGCAGATGGTGGGGAAGGCGAATAGGAAGATAGCATCAAAGGCAGTATTGATCTTTTGCCAGAATTCATCGTTTTTTCCTTCTGCCAACAAGTTGGATACTCTCGGGAAGAGGATATTGGTGAAGGATAACAGGAAAGCCATGATGATGTTGTGTAGTTTAGTGGCTGTTGTGAAATAGCCCACCTCGTCAGTGTTGGTGACAAAGCCCAGCCATACAGGATTCAGCGAGGTGTAAACATTGGTCAGTAGCACATAGACGCCCATGATGAGGAACGCTCTATAGAATGGCCGCATGTCGATAGCATGGAAGGAATAATGCACGAATTTCCTGATATAGACCAGATTTATCAGGGCGTTGACAGTTACCATTGCAACGGAAATGCCATAATAGATTTTATAGTCGGACGCATCTTTGACAAACATAAAGACGCAGAGCACATATAGGCATTTGACCAAAATGGAGCGGTTGGTGATATACCTGAAGTCTTCCACTCCCATAAAGAACCATTCCATGAGGAATAGGTTGAACACTAGCTTGATGAGGCCGACATAGAGCAGATCCTGATAAGGCAATAGGGCAGGGACAGTATACATCGCTATCCATAAGGCAGCTATGGCAATCAGGGTGGTGATGGCTGTTAGCGACAGTAGTGAGACGAAGGTCTTGGATAGTTCTTGTTTGTTACCTCTGACAGCGGCAATCTCGCGTACACCCACTGTCGTGATACCCATCATGGATATGAAGACGAAGTAGTTGACGAGGTTGTCGACGAAATTCACGATACCGATATTCGACAGGCCCAACGTCCTGGAAACGTAAGGATAGACGATGAGTGGAAACAGGTATTTCGAAACCGTCAGGATGCTGCTATATATAAAGTTTTTCTGTAGACTCATGATGATGATTGTTTACATCCACAATAGGGAAAGCGCATAGCCAAGCATGCTGGTGACAAACCTGATGGTGGAGATGGTGTTACTGATAACCTTGCTGAGAATAGCAGGAGAGAATGCATAGAAAGAGGCTGTCCACAATAGGACAGATGCTACAGAAAAGTAGTCGTTCATACGATTACCAACCACCATGCTGAGGCTGTTTACGAAGAATAGGAAACAGAATCCTATACCTTGTAGCTTGATGGCAATAGATGTATATTTAAAGTGTTTGACCAAATAGTCATGATAGTAGATACAACAATAATATAGTACGATATTCATCCAGATGAGGATGTTAATTTCCAGTTTCCATCCAGCTTGATCGTCCTCAAGGCCTCTTTCTCTCATCGTACGATACTTCATCAACTTCAGCCCTCCCCATTCGTCGGGAATAATTGAGAAGAGGTCGATATGGGTGAAATAGACAATAATTCCAACAGGAACAATGGCATATAATAAATATTTCTGCCATTTTGGGAAACCGTTGCCTAAGAAGAAAATAACCAGTCCGGCAGCTGCGGAATAATGGAAGAAGGTTCCTAATAATATTAATAATAAGGTATAGAGTTTCTTCTGATTTACATAAAAGTAGATGGCCCATAGAAACAGTCCTGATGCTACAGCGCAACGCATCTGCACCATATCGTGCATCATGTAATAGTATGATACGTAGATGGTAAGTGTCAGAAATGGTATCTTTGATAATTTCCATAGTGCTGTCAGCTGGATGGGGATAGCCAAAATGGCATAGACGAAAAACAAAGCGGTAACCCCCAGCGAGAACGATTGTAACAGCTCTACAATGATGGTGAATGATGGTTCTCTTAACAATGCCATAAGGTCTCCTTTCTTGGCATAGAACATCAGCTCATACGATTCGCTGTCAGGGGTAGCCCCCACTTCGCGCAATCCTGCTATCAAAATCATGACAACGCCCAGAAAGGCGTAGATCATCTTTTTGTCTCTATCACTTATACGTTCTTCGATAAAAGAGAGAGACAGGCATACGATAAATAACAGGATTAATGAGATGACCATTATTCCGCTGCTTCTTTTTTCATCAGTATCTTAGCGGTCACGACAAAACCTGCCATCATCATCATGAAGATAGAGATAATCATTCTTTTTGGACCTGCAGGCTTATGAGGAATGGAGGCACTCTCGATGACAGTAAAGGCTGGCGTGGCTTCTTGCAATTTTGCTGCTGCTGCCTGCATCTGGTTGTTGATGGCAGTATAGATGTTATACTTAGCCTGCATGTCGTTCTCCATGCTTTCTACCTTGGCCTGATAGGTGGCCAGTACGGTGTTGGTGTGGGCATCGGCACTGGCAGCATATTTCTTCATAGCTGCTTCATAGTCGGCTTTGCTTTTTTCACTGAGCTTTTTGTAGTATTCGAAGTCGATGCGGGCCTTATTGGTGCGATATTTCGTGATAAACTCCTGTAGCTTTTTGCACGTAGCTTCTGCCATCAGGGCACTGACTAACGGGTCTTGGTCTTTCACCGTGATAGAGAAAACGTCATTTTTCTTGTTGTAGGTACATTTTATTTTTCCCTGTACAGCTTGGAAAATCTTATCCTGTTGCTTGGTGTGGTCAAAGACGGAGATTTTCTCTTTCCCTTGGTGCGTATCTTTCGGCGTCGGACTTACCAGCTCCTTGACAGCTCCAGTGATATAGTCCCACCAAGGGGATTTCTGGTGGTCGCGCAGGTAGGTGTAGTAGTCGCACTTGACGTCGCCTTCCTTCGTCTTGATATCAACAGTCAGCAGTTCGGCAATGAAGTCTTTTGATGCCACCACATCAGGGTAAATCTCTGCGTAGATGGCATCGGAGGAATTCATTTTTGCCAGTGAACTTCCCAATCCGAATGATGACGCTAAAGAACCAAGAGATCCAAGTGACCCTGAGAGGGATGTTCCACTACTTTCCGGTGCCAGACTAACCGTACATTTGTAATAGCGCGGAATGAACAGCATGAATAGATAGGTGATAATCAGCGCAGCAGGCAGCACACGGTAATACTTCTTTCTGTATTTCCACAATTTCCTGCCAATACTGGTGATGTCTATCGGCTTGATATCCTTATTTTCTTCCATAGTCGCTTACTTAATCAGGTTATTGATAGTAATGAGCATGGTGGCGAGTGATGCCATACTGCTGCCTACACTCATGACTTCAGGCAGGCTGATGCCGCGTCCCTTGCGCTTGGTGGGTACAACAATCTGGCAGCCAGGTCGGGGCTTGTGTTTTCGGTCGGCCTTGGCTACCATGCCATTCATATATATAATAATGGTACGTGACTTCTTGCCCGTGGCCGTTGTGCCACCAGCCAGGTCAATGTAGTAGTCGGTGTTCTTGCCATCTTTGAAATAGACGGTATTCGGATAAAGCACCTCACCGTTGATTTTCACAGTACCATCATATTGTGGCACGACGATGCGGTCGCCTTCACGCAGGATGGGGTCGTCATCGGTATTGGGGTTTGACATGGCCTTGTCGAGCTCAATACCGACGGGATAGGTGGCATTGGTCATAATCTTGCGGACGTCGATAGTATCGCTGCCAGAGTTGCGCTGAGCCGTACGCAGCACGGTTTCCATCATGTCGCGCTCTTCCTGTGTCATTCTGCGCAGCAGCTTGGCACCTTCCGGATAGGCACGCTGCGTCAGACCACCGGCCTGCTTGATGACCTCGCTGAGTCGCTGGTTTTTGCTCGACAGAGCGTAGATGCCCTCGAACTGCACCTCACCCTCAATGGTGACGTTCTGCTGCTCTGTATAGCTGGGACTGCGACGCACATAAACCTCGTCGAAAGGCTGCAGCGTGAAGTCTGGCTGTTCGCTGATATTGAAGTCGTTGGTCAGACTGAAGCTGAACGTCTGGGCTATCTGGTCGCAGGCTTCCTTGGCATTGGGGTTGTTGATGCGCCGAGCTACGTCGACCTTTACCAGTGATGCTGCCTCGGTGGGACCACCAGCTTGCAGGATGAGGTCTTCCACCGTTTCGTTGTCGGCATATTTGTAGATGCCCGGATAGGCCACCTCTCCGTTGATGGTCACCGTTTTCTCTTCGTTACGTTCTTCTATCGATGCAATGTAGAGGACATCCTCGTTACGGATGGGAACATCAGGCGCTGTGCCTTCCAGAATGCCACGGATGTCGACGCTCAGCACTTCCAAGGTGCGATCGGGCTTCATGCGGTGCATGACGGCATGCTGGCTGATGGCTCCCTCGGTGAGTCCTGCAGCGGCCTCTACCAGTGCCTTGACGGTGTTGATATTGCCTCCTACCTGATACATGCCAGGGCGGAACACGGCACCCTTGATTTCCACCATGTTCTCATAGCGGGTGAGGGTAGAGTCGACGCTGACAGAGTCCTCATCCATCAGTTTGAAGCCGTTCAGGTCGAACTCACCGACACTGAACACGCTGTATTTGTTGCCTGCCTTACGATTGATGCGGATAGCCTTCGTGTAGGCGTCACCTGTGAATCCTCCGGCATACCTCAGCAGGGTGGCAGCGCTCTCCGTCTTCTTCATTTCGTAGAACATCGGGCGCTTCACCTTACCCGTGATGTTCACCAAAGCCTCGTAGGGACTCACTGTGATGACGTCGTTGTCTTGCAGACGGACGTCGCCAGTCAGCTTGCCATTCAGCAGGAAGTCATAGACGTCGACATTGCTTAGCAGTTGTCCGTGGCGATACACCTTGACGTTACGCAGCGTACCGATATCGTTGGGACCGCCAGCCATATAAAGGGCGTTGTAGACGGTGGCAAAGGCCGACATGGTATAGGTGCCAGGTACCTTCACCTCACCCATGACGCTGACGGTGATGGTGCGTGTCTGTCCCAGTGTCAGGTCAATCTTCGAACCCTGATAGCGGGGACCGATGACCTGGCGCAGACGACTCTTAGCCTGACTGACTGACAAGCCACCCAGCTGGACGACACCGACACCCTCGATGGTGATGGTACCGTCTGGCGAGATAACCTCGGTGATGCTCTGCTGTGAGGCTCCCCAGATGTCGATGTTAACAGCGTCGCCAGGCCCCAGCCTGTAGCTTTGGGGCGTTGCCAGATTCATGGAGCTCTCGAAGGTCAGGTTCTTGTTGTTGAACACGTCATGACCGAAAATCTTGCGACCTTGGGGCTCTTCCACCTCATAATAGTACTTCAGCGAGTCGGGCATCATGAAGTCCATGGCCTCGTCCATCTCCATGAAGTCCGTGTCCTCTTCGTCGTAGGTGTGCTTCTGTATCTGGTTGGACTTCTTCGTGTCCTTCGTGCGGAACTGCGATGCCTTGCGCTTGTCCTTGACCTTCTGTTCCTCACGGATGTCACCGTTCTGTTCACGCATACGGGTCTTCATGTTCTGAGACCCTGCTGTGATGTCGTTGGCACCCAGCGCACCGTTCTTCGTCTGTCGCTGGTATTTCTTCTGGATACGGCGAATCTGCTCGATGGTGACACCGCGCCGCATCAGCTGTGTGACGATTTCCTGTCGCGTCATACCCTTGGCGTTTTGCTCCACGACATAGTCCATCACTTGGTTGTCGGTCATTCCCGACTGAGCCCATGCCATGGTGGCCGTTAAGGCAAGGCAGGCTATGATAGTCGATATTCGTTTCATGTTTTTGTTTACTTTATTATACATAATAAAACCCGCCAAAAGGGAAAATATTGCATAGAAGTGCAATTTTTTTTATAAAAACCTTGCGGAATCATAATTTTTGTGTACTTTTGCAGCCGAAACTACGGATTATCCCAGGGGCTGACAGGATTTGACAGCAGGACGAGATGGTACGTAAGCATGCGGAGTGACGACTGTGTTCTCCATAATCAAGTCGGTCGAAAAATTAATTGGCAACAATGAGTATGCTCTCGCTGCTTAATCGAAGTACAGTAGATTACGAGCTTAATTCCGTCACTAGGTGACAGAACGAGACGTCGCTCCGAGGATGTTGTTCCGAATCCAAAGATCCAGCGGCGCAGGTTAAATCGGAAATAGTCATGTCAGGCCTCGATGGCGTGATGAAGTTTTAGAGGATAAGGGTGTTGTTGGTGGTCCAGGTCTTGCAGCATCACGAAAATGAAGGCTGGGATAAGCATGTAGAAAGCGTATGGTTTCCCTGTGTGGACGAGGGTTCGACTCCCTCCAGCTCCACAAAGTTTTTACTGTATATCACTGACTGTCAATCGGTTGGTGATATTTTTGTTTTACCTTTCGGGGGCGATTTCGGGGGTGATTGGGGGGCGATTTTGCTAAAAGGTGCTATCGCTATTGTCTA
>JAEEGG010015773.1_pt1 | contig 15813 bp, 18 predicted proteins | sample 9134161 | NCBI WGS metagenome assembly JAEEGG01 (sample SAMN16246543, study PRJNA631951) | gut metagenome | biome: gut microbiome; feature: rumen; material: CR-attached | host: Bos | place: Iran: Karaj | collected 2018-10
GTTTCAAACCTTACTCTCACTATAAAAAACAGGGCAATTTACGTCAAGAGATTTATTGCCGTGATTGAAAATTGGCGCATTTGTGTTATCATTACTGTTGATACTTAGGTATAACGGTTATGGCGGTATGAAAGGATAAAAAAGTGGAAAGAATAATTACAAGTTTACTTGAGACCGACGCTTACAAATTTTCCATGGGACAGGTAATATATCACCAGTTCAGTGATTACAAGACAACCTGGACTTTTAAGTGCAGAAACGAATTCGTTCACTTCACACCCGAAATGGTGGAAGAGATAAAGCGTCAGATCAAACTATATTGTGAGCTCAGATTTAAGGAAGAGGAACTCGAGTATCTTAACAACATTAAATGGATCAAGGGCTCATATGTGGACTTTTTAAGGCTTTGGAAGCCCAGATTCGAAGATTTTTCTTTTGGCACGGATGCCCCCTGCGGCCTTACGGTCGAGACGGCGGGAACGTGGCTCAACACTTCCATGTACGAGATCCCGACTTTGGCTATAATAAACGAAGTTTACTTCAGACTCGGAAACGATTACGACAAACTTCTTGAAAGCTTTAAGGAACGTCTCGACGCAAAAGTTGAGGGCTTAAAGAACGGAACGTTCTCACTCGGACCCTTCAGTGAGTTCGGACTTCGCCGCAGGTTATCGGCAGAGGCACAGGAAATGGCGGTTAAGAGGCTTTCCACCGAGAAGTTCGCGGAATCCACATTCATCGGAACTTCAAATGTATACCTTGCAAAGAAATTCGGTCTTGTGGCTGTCGGAACAATGGCTCATGAATGGATCATGTGCGTCGGACAGGGAAATCACAAGCACAATCCGGCATATTCAAACTGGTACGCGCTTGATGCATGGGTAAGAGAATACGGCGTGCTCAACGGTATCGCGCTCACGGACTGTATCACCACGGATTGCTTCTTAAAGGACTTCCAGCTTACTTACGCAACGCTCTTCAGCGGAGTTCGTCATGACAGCGGAGATCCCTTTGAGTGGGGAGAGAAGATGATCGCGCATTACAAAGATCTCGGTATCGATCCTCTCACAAAGACGCTTCTTTTCAGCGACAGTCTTGATTTTGAGCGTGCCACAAAGATTTACAGACATTTTAAAGACCGTGCGAAGGTTGCATTCGGTATAGGAACATATATCGCAAACGACACTTCGGTATCGCCTCTTAACATCGTTATGAAGACGACGGCCTGCAACGGAATGGATGTTGCAAAGATATCGGATGTGGAAGACAAGGGAATATGCAAGTCCCCCGAGTACGAATATTATCTTAAGCGCTGCATAAAGTGGCGTATGGAACACGAAAACGGAAATTCATTAAGAGTATAAAAAAAGAAGCGGATGATTTCATCCGCTTCTTTGCATTTGATCTAGATAAGTTTGTCGAACAATCCCGTCATGGTATTTGATACCGCAGCATCCTGCGTATAGAGATTTGAGTTCATAACGGCATCTTTGGATATCTCTGAAGCTTTGTCGGCCATCTGCGAGCCGTAGGAGATGTTTTCCGCGAAGAGAGACTTAACACTGTTCATATCAGCTTTCTTGAAGGCTTCTTCGTCAACGGTAAGCTTTCCGTCGGTTCCGACATTCACACCGACTTTTGAAAGAGCCTTTGACATCGTATCGGTCATCGAAGTCATGAACTTCGTGCTCGTTGCGACGTCCTTTGAATTTACCTTTGAGGTTTTATCCAAAACGGCATTGTATTTGCCCGCAAAATCTTTAACGGCACCGAGTATCTTTTCTTTATCGTATTCGCCGTCTTTCTTTGCGAAAAGATCTTCTTTTTTGAATGCTTCGGCAGCAGTCTTTAAAGCATCGGCACTTTTCTTAACATCCGATAAAGGAGTGTTGTCCTTCTTGGAAGTAACATTGCTTTTTGCGGTAGTGGTCTTGGCACTTTCCGAAGCTGCTTTCTTTTCTTCCGCGTAATGTGCTTTAAGGAGCTTTCCGTAGCTTCCGTTTTTGATCGACGCATAGTCTCCGAGATTAAAGGAACCGAACATCGTATTGCCGGTATTTAAGCTTGAGAACAATGCCGATATATTTGAATTCATGTTCTTCATACGTGCCTCCTTGCAATGAACATACGAAAACATTGTGACATAATCTTAGTACTAAAGTAATTATATTGCAACGGGTGTTATCAATTTATTAGCACCAAAATGCAGAGCCGGAGAAAGAAAAAGGTACTTATAAATGCAGGTTTTTTGATATATTATTATTTGTATGTCAGACTATATAACCGTAAACGATTATCTAAAACAAAAATACGGCGAGAAGGTCTATAAGGTATCGATAAACGGCGGATTTACGTGCCCCAACAGAGACGGAACGCTTGATACGAGAGGATGCATCTTTTGCTCGGGAATGGGATCGGGAGACTTTGCACCGACGTCCGAGATGTCCGTTACCCGGCAGATCGAGGCGGGCATAAACCGGGTGAAAGCCAAGAATCCCACCAAATTCATCGCGTATTTTCAGGCTTTTACCAATACATACGCGCCTGTGGAAAGATTGGAGCAACTGTATAAAGAAGCCATGGATCATCCAAAGATAGTTGGTCTTTCCATAGCCACGAGACCCGATTGCCTCCGGGACGAAGTGCTTTCTCTTATAGAACGCCTTAACAGGATAAAACCGGTATGGGTCGAACTGGGGCTTCAGACGATAAACGAAGAAACCGCACGCTACATTCGTCGCGGATATTCTTTAAACGTATATGATGAGGCGGTGAAGAAACTTAAGGATATCGGAGCAGAGGTCATCACCCACGTCATTTTGGGGCTTCCCGGCGAAACGAAAGAAGATATGTTAAAGACTGTCGGGTATGTTGCAAAAAGCGGCGCGACGGGAATAAAACTTCAGCTTCTTCATGTGATAAGAGGAACGGATCTCGAAAAAGACTACAACGCCGGCCTCTTTGAATGCATGAGCATGGAAGAGTATGTTTCTTTGATAAAAGACTGCATCGATATTCTTCCAAAAGATATGATAATTCATCGCATGACAGGCGACGGAGATAAAAAAACTCTTATTGCTCCCATGTGGAGTACAGACAAAAAGCGGGTGCTTAACGCTCTTCACGCGGCACTTGATAAGGTATAAAGAGAGAACGTATATAAGGAGGATGAGATGGTAAAAGCGGTTATTTTTGATATGTTTGAGACGTTGGTGACTCTCTTTACGGGGAAAACATACTTCGGAGAAAACATTGCGGAGGATGTGGGAGTCGATCCCAAGGTGTTCAGGAAAGAATGGCATTCTATCGAAGATGAGAGAAGTACCGGAAAGTATACGATCAAAGAAGGTCTTGAGGTGGTATTAAAACGTCTCGGGGTATATTCGGAGGAACTTGTGGATCTGGCGGCAAGAAAAAGGATCGAAGCGTTAAACGATACGTTTTCCGCCATACCGGAGGAATCGATAAACCTTCTTAAGGCTCTTAAAGAGCATGGGATAAAGATTGGTCTTATAACAAATACCTTCTCCGACGAACGGGATTTTATCAAAGCGTGTTCTTTGTACCCATATTTCGATGTGGCACTTATATCGTTTGAACAGGGCATATTGAAACCGGATCCCGAGATGTTTAAACGTATGACGGAAAGGCTCGGTGTCAAAGCGGAGGAATGTCTGTATGTGGGTGACGGCGGATCGAAAGAACTGTTTGCCGCAAGGGATGCGGGAATGCATCCGCTTCAGTGCACCTGGTTTTTTGAAGGGATGTTTGAACCTCACATACCGTGCCCGCCTCTGGAGGAATTCGATCACGTAAACACTCAAATGGAAGTGCTTGACTTTATAAATTCTAAGTGCTAACATTCGTAGTTAGCAAGGGCTAACTCCAAAATGCAACATAGGTGAAAATATGGCAACAGCAATCATTATCCTGATAATCATCGCTCTGATATGCATAGCGATAAGACGTATCTACCGCACGATCAGATTCGGCGGTTCCTGCTGCTCAGCCGGCATGGATATGGACAAGAAAATCAAAGTTAAAGATAAGAAGAAGGCGAATTATCCCTTCTCCTACAAACTTAAAGTTGACGGAATGGTCTGCTCGGGATGCGTGAGGCGCGTTGAAAACGCCATAAATAAGGACGGCGAACTGTGGGCCAAAGTCGATCTTGAGCATAAGGAAGTGAACGTGCTGGCAAAGAGGGAAATGACCAGAGAAGATTTCAGAGATCTTTTAAAAGAAACTCCATATACCGTTCTGGGGATTAAGTATAATAAAAGGGCACCTTTTTAGGTGTCCTTTTTTGTGTGTACATGTTATAATTCGTAGAACGCTTGAAAATATCGATAAAATGAGTGCTTTGAGAGGACAACGATGAAGAATATATATTGTTCAACGGGGGCTTTGCTGGGAAGACCAAACAAAAGAGATTACAGATTGCTTGAAAAGTTCGCACCGGAGCTTGAATGTGACGGGTTTGAACTTCTGGTTTACGATACCTGGTATCCCGAAGTCGATGAGTTGATAGAGACGGTTAAGGGATTTAACCTTTTCATACCGGTAGTACACTGTGAAAAGTCGCTTTCGGAGAAACTGGCGGGAGCGCGAGCATGGTTCGATGATGCGGGATACAATTACGAAGAGATGAGTCCCGAAGAGGACGAAGAAAGCGTCAAGGCCGCGATCAAAGAGTTTGAGATCAATTTGAAGATTGCCAAAGGACTCGGTGCCGACAGAATGGTGTTTCATCTTTGGAACGGTATAGTGTCGGATAAAAATATCGAGCGAAACGCGGAAAGATTCGGCATATTTAAAGAAATGGCAGAACAGGCAGGAGTACTCTTGATGGTCGAAAATGTCATCTGCAATGAGCACGATCCTATGTACGATATGAATGTTGTATACAAGCTGTTCCCGGATGTAAGTTTTGTCTACGACACAAAAATGGCAGAGTTCCACGGACAGACGATGAAAGTTTTTGAGCCCGAGTGGGACTGGATGTTTAAAGAAGGACATATAAAGCATCTGCACCTTAACGATTACGGCGGAGGAATAAAGGATTGGAGCAATCTTAAAGTGCTGCCCATCGGGAAAGGCCATGTTGACTTTGAAGGTTTCTTTGTACAGCTTTGCAAATACGGATATGACGGTGACTGCACGGTGGAATCCACTGCATTTGATAAAACGGGAAAAGTTGATATTGAGATGTTAAACGGTTGCTTTAAGCGCATCAGAGAGGCATAAATGGAATATACGATTATTCGAAGCAACAGGCGGTCGCTTTCCATCACCATCGATCCGGATGCCAATCTGATAGTGAGGGCACCGCGTCGGATGAGCGACAAAACGATAGCCGGGTTTGTTGCTTCCAAGCGTGACTGGATAGAAAAACATATGGAAAAGGTCCGCAAGCGAGCGGCGAAACGCGAGGAAGTACCGGAATTTACGGAGGAAGAAAGAAAAGCGCTTACGAAGAAAGCACGGAAGATGATCCTTGAAAAGGTGGCATACTATGCGCCTATAGTGGGTGTTACTTACGGAAGGATCGCAATCCGAAAGCAAAGGACTGTTTGGGGCAGTTGCAGCGCGAAAGGAAATCTCAATTTCAATTATCTGCTTGCGATGATGCCCGATGAAGTGGTAGATTACGTTGTGGTCCATGAGCTTTGTCACAGAAAAGAGATGAACCATTCGCCACGGTTTTGGGCGGAGGTTGAGAAGGTGATACCGAATCATAAGGCGTTAAGGAAATGGCTTAAAGAAGAGGGTTCGGTATATCTTGGTAAATAGTTTGAGGTAAGAGGTATGAAGATAATTGACTTAACCGGAGAACAGGTCGAAGAGATAGAAGAACGACTTGAAGAATATGACGAGAAACACATAACCTATAAGATGGACGGGTTCATCAGAATAGGAATGGAAGAGAACGGCGAACTTATCGCGGGACTGGATGCCTGCGTTACGACTTTTAAGATATTGTACGTATCAACCCTGTTCGTGGATGAAAAGTACAGAAGAAAAGGCATCGCAAAACAACTCATACTTGAAATGGAAAAGCGTGCGAAAAAAATGGGGGTGAACACCGTGAGACTCGACACCTTTGACTGGCAGGGAAAAGAGTTTTACGAAGCACTCGGCTATGAATGCGTGGGACATTACGAAAACGCCGAGGACGGATACGCAGAGTATTTCTACAGAAAGAGTCTGGCGTAATATATTTATAGATTTGAGGTAGTATCATGTGGATCATTTTGGTATTGATATACGGAATCTTAAAGGGTGTCCGTGATATCGCCAAGAAAAAGGCACTTACCCTTAACGGTGTTGTGGAAGTGCTTTTTGTATATACCGCTTTGGCTTTTATATTTACAGTCCCCACATCGGGGCATGTGGGCGGTGTACCGACAAAGGAATTGCTGCTTATCGCATTTAAAGCATTCATCATATTTGTGGCGTTTCTTTGCAGCTTTTACGCAATTGAGAAGATGCCGGTTTCTTTGTACGGTGTTATAGATCTTTCAAGAATGATGTTTGCGATGATCCTGGGCGTTTTTGTTTTGAAAGAAACGCTGGGAATGTATCAGATCATAGCACTTATCCTGATCGCGGGGGGACTTCTTTTATTAAAGTACAAACCGAAGTCCGGGAGAGAAGATAAGAGCGAAAATGTGGCGGGATTCATTTATATTCTGGCATTTATCTCAACTTTTTTGAATGCAGTATCGGGAATGCTGGATAAGATACTTATGCGAACGGGAAATGTATCCAGCGGACAGCTTCAGTTCTGGTACATGCTCTTTATGGTGATCTATTACGGCCTCTATGTGCTTATCACAAGGACGAAGGTTAACTTTAAATCCGTACTGAAGAATCCCTATGTCTGGCTTATCTCAATTCTTTTCGTGGTGGCCGACAGATGCCTGTTTATGGCAAACGGCTACGCCGATTCACGGGTTACGGTCATGACGTTACTTAAACAGGTTTGCTGTATAGTGACAATCGCGGGGGGAAAGTTTATATTTAAAGAAAAAGACACATTGAAGCGATTCATTTGCGCGATGATAATTATCGCGGGTATCGTGGTCGCTTCAATTGCGGGATAAGTAAAGGAGAAAAAATATGTTTGGAATGTTTGTTAATGAATTTATCGGAGCGCTTGTGCAATTATTGTTGTTTTCTTTGATACCGTTTATCTTTTGGCTGATATTCGGCAGAAAGAAAGAAAACTTCTTTAAATGGATAGGACTAAAAAAGATCAAGCATCAGGGTAAACCTTGGGTCACACTGTGCGCAATCGTTGCTGCAACGGGACTTTATATAGGTATAACCACAGCAGTGCTTGGATTCCTTCCGGAAGGCGTAACTACCGCAGGCAGTGATTTTGCGGGCAAAGGATTTATTGCATTCCCGGCTGTTTTGGCATATGGATTTATTCGCACGGGATTGTCCGAGGAAGTTGTATTCAGAGGCTTCCTGTTAAAGCGTTTTGCGGAAAAGTTCGGATTTGTTGCAGGCAATACCATTCAGGCTGTATTGTTCGGCTTGATGCACGGAGTTCCTTTCGGCCTTGCAACACACAATATACCGGTAGCCATAGTCATGACTTTGCTTCCCGGAGCATTCGGATGGTTCCAGGGTTGGATGAATGAGAAAAGATGCGGCGGAAGCATCGTTCCCAGCTGGCTTTTGCATGGAACAATCAATGTGATAGTAGCGGCGCTGTCATTATGAGATAATTTGAATGTGATGTGATTGCAAATAAAAGACATTTTCGAAAATCAAAAAAGGATATCCTATCGGATATCCTTTTTGTTATTCGCGTTTATGCTACATTGTCACCGTCAGTGAATCCGGTTCAACATGACATTCTAAAAACAGGATCTTAACACCCGCTTTTCTTGCATCTTCTAAGGCTGTTCCAAACTCCGGATGGGTATCCGTATTGGCTCTAACCTCAGAAACACCGTCCATCTGGATAACGAAAGCAAGTGTGGCATTATATCCGGCCTCTTTAGCCTTGATCAACTCTCTGATATGCTTCACACCGCGCTCTGTAGGAGCATCGGGAAAATATCCGATTCCGTCAATTTCTAATGTGCACCCCTTGACTTCCATCAGATATTTTTTGTTTCCACGCTCCATGTAAAAGTCAATCCGTGAATCGCCATAAGTATATTCCGGCACCACAACATCATAATCCTGTGACAGCAGCCATTCCTTTACCACTTTATTCGGAGCCTGACTGTCAATATTGAAGAGAATCCCGTTACTCTTTCTTACCGCTACCAGATCATATTTCGTTTTGCGATCGGGTGTTCCGGGCGCCGTCAGCCATACTTCGCATCCCGGTATGAGAAGCTCCTTGCATCTTCCGGTGTTTTTTACATGGACCGTTTCTTTGTGCCCGTCGATTTCAACTTCTGCAATAAACCTGTTCGGCCTTTTTATAAACTTCGCTTTGGTGATATTGTCGTAAATCATTTCTTATAATTTCTTTTCCATCAGATTGAACTTATTCTAACATAATTAGCGCGAGCGGGCTCATATTTTGCTGCGCAAAATATTCGTGTCGCGCTGTCGCGCTATCGTCTGCTCGCAAATCGAACACACTTGTGAGCAAGCTCCCGTGTGTTCTTTTGCTCTCATCCGGCCCCGCTCGTAGAAACGCGCAGGTCGTCCCCGCGAGAAGGCGCAGGAAGAATAGCGCAGAAGAGAAGATTGCGAGCGCCTTCCTCGCGGGGACTCCATTCCCCCGTCTCGCGTTCGCATAACAAAAAAGGACATCCGTTTGGATGTCCTTTTGTTATGCGAGCGCGAGACGGGGATCGAACCCGCGACCCCAACCTTGGCAAGGTTGTGCTCCACCGCTGAGCCACTCGCGCATTTGTTGTGCTTTGTTTCGCACGCAAGTTATACTAACACAGGTAAACGGATAATGTCAATTGTTTTTTTGAAAATATTCGGCGATGGCAAAAACACCTCAAAAATCCGCTAAAACAGGGCAATTCGAGTACTGATCCATAGCCCTTTGGTCATTGACAAAAGAGACCAAATGTACTATCGTACTTTGTTAGATAAAAGCGTTAAAGCAGAAAAGTAATGAAGAGGAAACAAAGCTATGCCTATTACAGAAATACTCGAACAAAACGCCGCCAAATACGGTAATGACGTTTGTCTTGTGGAGATAAATCCCGAAGTTAAGGAAGTAAGGAGAGTTACGTGGAAGGAGTACGAACTTATCGAGCCCAATCCCACGACTCACTACAGAAGAGAGATCACCTGGAACGTGTTCAACGAGAAGGCAAATCGTTTTGCGAATATGCTTCTTTCGAGAGGTGTTACGAAAGGCGATAAAGTTGCCATTCTCCTTATGAACTGTCTTGAGTGGCTTCCGATCTATTTTGGAATTTTAAAGACCGGTGCGCTTGCCGTTCCGCTCAATTTCAGATATGCATCCGATGAGATAGAATATTGTCTTAAACTCGCCGAAGTGGACGTTTTGGTATTCGGCCCCGAGTTTATCGGACGTATCGAAGCCATCGATGAGAGAATATCCAAGAATCGTCTTCTTTTTTATGTAGGTGACAACTGCCCGAGTTTTGCGGAAGATTACAATTCCCTTACGGCGAACTGTTCAAGTGTATCGCCCGACATCAAACTTACGGATGACGACGATGCTGCGATCTATTTTTCATCGGGAACGACCGGATTTCCCAAGGCAATATTGCATGCACACAGAAGTCTTATGCATTCATGCAAGGTTGAGCAGGCTCATCACGGACAGACAAAAGACGATGTGTTCCTTTGCATACCGCCTCTTTATCATACAGGCGCGAAAATGCACTGGTTCGGCAGTTTCCTTGTGGGCGGAAAAGCAGTGCTCCTTAAAGGAACAAAGCCCAAATATATATTTGATGCCGTTTCACAGGAACAGTGCACTATCGTGTGGCTGCTCGTTCCGTGGGCTCAGGACATTTTGGAAGCCATCGATCGAGGCGAACTTAAACTCGAAGATTACAAACTTGATCAATGGAGACTCATGCACATAGGTGCACAGCCCGTTCCGCCCAGTCTTATAAAGAGGTGGAAAGAAATCTTCCCGAATCATCAATATGATACAAACTACGGTCTTTCCGAATCCATCGGACCCGGCGCTGTTCACCTCGGCGTTGAGAACATCCATAAAGTCGGTGCCATCGGTAAGGCCGGATACGGCTGGAAGACACGTATCGTCGATGAGAACGGAAACGACGTTAAGCGTGGCGATGTCGGAGAACTTATTTTGCAGGGTCCCGGTGTCATGAAATGCTATTATCACGATAAGAAAGCTACCGAAGAGGTACTTAAAGACGGCTGGCTTTACACCGGCGATATGGCTGTTGAAGACGAGGACGGCTTCATAATGCTCGTCGATCGTAAGAAAGACGTTATCATCAGCGGCGGTGAGAACCTTTATCCCGTTGAGATCGAAAACTTCATAAGGAATCACGATGCGGTTCATGATGTGGCAGTCATCGGTATGCCGGATTCAAGACTCGGTGAGATTGCGGCAGCGATCATTGAGCTTAAGCCCAACATGATCGTTACGGAAGAGGAGATAAATGAATTCTGTCAGGCGATGCCCAGATATAAGCGTCCCAGGAAGATCATTTTCGCCGATATTCCCAGAAATCCCACGGGTAAGATCGAAAAACCCAAACTTCGTGAAATTTATTGCGGCGTAAGTCTTGTAGAAGCACAGAATAAAGGTTAAAATAGTGGTGTATCGATTTACTCGGTACACCATTTTCAGCAACTGAAAACAGGGGACAGTACAAATAGGGGAATGTAACATGATTTCAAGCGAGGATATTAAGCATTTTGCTTCAGGCAGAAATATTCTTCTGGTTGAAGACAACGAGATTAACGCAGGCATAGCAAAGGCGCAGCTTGAGCCTGCAGGGTTTAATGTGGCATGGGTTGATGACGGCAGCAAAGCATGTGAGATGTTTATGAATTCAAAGCCGCATTATTATTGCGCTATCGTGACCGATCTTATCATGCCGGTCATGGACGGAATGGAAGCCGCAAAAGTCATAAGAAACAGTGACAGAGACGACAGCGACATTCCGATACTCGGGATCACCGCCAACGCTTTTTCGAATAATGATTCATTGTTGTCGGAGAGCGTGATCAACAGCGTGATCTCAAAGCCATACAAGAGAGAAGATCTTCTGGATTGGATATACAGCAGTGTTATGGAGTACGAAAAGACAGATGTTACAGGCTAAAAAGGCTGATGAGTTAAAAGACGGATTCAAAAAAGGGATACCGATTGGGGTTGGATACCTGGCGGTATCCTTTACATTTGGTATATGGGCGGTGGAAAGCGGCGTTCCTATCTGGATGACAATACTTATCTCAATCACAAATCTTACGAGCGCAGGGCAGTTTGCGGGAACCGGGCTTATGGTCGCAGGCGCTTCTTTTTTTGAAATAGGTCTTTCGGTATTCGTCATAAATATAAGATATATGCTGATGAGTCTGGCCCTTACCCAAAAGTTGGCAAAAAGAACACGTATCGGGCAAAAACTCATTTTCGGCTACGCTGTTACGGACGAGGTGTTCGCGATAGCGTCCACAAGAGAAAAGGAAGTTACGGCACATTATATGTTCGGCCTCATTTCAACACCGATACTTGGCTGGACATTGGGAACGGCGCTCGGAGCGATAACCGGAAGCATTTTGCCGGATAGACTCGCCGATGCCATGGGAATAGCGCTTTATGCGATGTTCATTGCCATAATCATTCCGCCCGCAAAAAAATCACGCCCGATCTTGGGAGCGATCGCCATTTCTATCGTTATCACGTGTGCTTTAAGGTATATTCCGATATTCGGTTTCATCACGGAAGGCTTTGCAATGATAATCGCGACTGTGCTCGCAGCGGCAATAATGGCAAAAATCGCACCGATAAAAGATGATAATAAAATCGACGAAGATGCCGATATAAATACTAAGGAGGTGTGTCATGAATAAGATACTCGGATACACCGCAGCGGTCATAATAATGGCCTTGGTAACTTATATACCGAGAGCCTTGCCGCTTACCTTATTTTCCAAGCAGATAAAGTCACGGTTTATAAGATCGTTTTTATATTATGTACCGTATGCGGTACTGGCAAGCCTTACGTTCCCGGCAATCTTTTATTGCACCGCCAATCCTGTGGCGGCGGTTGTGGGAACCATCGTGGCACTTATAATGGCTTTCTTTGAACAAAGCCTCGTTATAGTTGCCGCTTGCGCAGTATTATCAATGTTTATTGTAAATCTTTTCGGATAAAAACAATAATCAGGAGGGTTACGTATGATACTTCAGTTTGTCGGAGCGGATCATCAGGTTACGGGATCATGTCACTATGTGGAGGCCTGCGGCAAAAGATTCGTTGTGGACTACGGTATGGAGCAGGGCAACATGTCCTACGAAAGTAAAGGACTTCCCTGTAACGAGGCGGACATCGATTTTGTTCTTCTTACCCATGCTCATGTAGACCACTCGGGTATGCTGCCCAAGCTTTGCAAGAACGGATTCAGAGGTCCGATATATGCAACGGACGCAACCGCAGATCTTTGTTCGATAATGCTTCGTGACTGCGCCCATATCCAACAGCAGGAAGCTGAGTGGAAGGCACGTAAAAAGAAAAGAAGCGAACTTGTTGAAGGAGATTCGGAACCTATCTATACGATGGAGGACGCAGAGCACGCCATCAAGTGCCTCGTTCCCATTCATTACGACGAACTTGTTGAGATATGTGACGGCATCAAGATAAGATTTACCGACATCGGACATCTTCTCGGATCGTCAAGTATCGAAGTTTTCTTAAATGAAGACGGTGTTCACAGAACCGTCTGCTTCTCGGGCGACATAGGTAACAAAGACCAGCCGCTCATTAAAGATCCCGCTTATACCGATAAGGCCGATTATGTAATCATGGAATCGACTTACGGTGACAGACTTCATGAAAAGGCAGTCATAAATCCCGTTGAAGATCTTGCAAAGATCATTCAGGAGACCTTGGACGGCGGCGGCAATCTCGTAATTCCTTCTTTTGCGGTCGGAAGAACGCAGGAGATCCTTTATTTCATAAAGCAGATTAAAGAAAGAGATCTGGTGAAATATCACGATTTCCCGGTATATGTGGACTCACCTCTTGCCGTTGACGCGACAGAGATTTTTGAGAAGAACTTCTTTAACTGTTTCGACGAAGAAGCGATGGAGATGATAAACAGGGGTGAAAACCCCCTTACATTCCCGGGACTTAACCTCGCCATTACATCCGAAGAATCAAAAGCGATAAACTTTGACGAAGAGCCCAAGGTAATCATTTCCGCATCGGGCATGTGCGAAGCGGGTCGTATAAGACACCATTTAAAGCACAACCTTTGGAGACCGGAATGTACCATTCTTTTCGTAGGTTATCAGGCAATGGGTACACTGGGACGCGCAATAATCGACGGCGCGACGGAAGTAAAACTTTTCGGTGAACCCATTTCCATAAGAGCAGCGATCGCAGCCCTTCCCGGACTTTCGGGACACGCCGACAAAGACGGTCTTGTTGAATGGCTCGCCGCATTTAAAGAAAAGCCCAAGCACGTATTCGTGGTACACGGCGACGACCAGGCCGCCGAAGCTTTCACGGAGTACGTAAATAAAGAGATGAAGATACCCGCAACGGCTCCCTTCTCGGGTACGATCTTTAACCTTGTGAGCGGAGAGTTCGAGTACGAAGCAGCTCCCGAAAAGCGCAAGAAGAAAGTATTCATCGTTTCCGATGCCTTTGCACGTCTTGTTGCCGCAGGTCAGAGACTCATGGCCGTCATTCAGAAAAACCAGGGCCACGCCAACAAAGATCTCGCGAAGTTTACAAACCAGATCAATTCCCTTGCGGACAAGTGGGATCCCGACAACTTTATCATCGACGAGATAGACGGCAAAAAGGGAAAAAGAAAAAAGAAAGGATAATCGGTTTACATAACGCCGAGAGTTTATATATGAGTTACGCAGATGTTGTATTTATAGATATGTGTAAGGACATTCTTGAGAACGGAACATCCACCGAAGGTGAAAAGGTTCGTCCTCACTGGCCCGACGGAACACCGGCTTACACCATAAAGAAGTTCGGTGTCGTTAATCGTTACGATCTCAGAAAAGAATTTCCTATCCTTACACTTAGGAAGACTGCGCTTAAGAGCGCAACCGACGAGATGCTTTGGATATGGCAGCAAAAGTCCAACAACATAAAAGATCTTCACAGCCATATCTGGGATGAGTGGGCCGATGAAAACGGCTCCATCGGTAAAGCATACGGCTACCAGATGAGTGTAAAGCACAATTACAAAGAAGGAATGATGGATCAGGTTGACAGAGTCATCTACGATCTTAAAAACAATCCTTTTTCGCGCCGAATACTCACTAATATATATGTTCACAGTGATCTGAGCGAGATGAGGTTATATCCTTGCGCTTATTCCATGACTTTTAACGTTACTCAGCGCCCGGGAGAAGACAGGCTTACTCTAAATGCCATATTAAATCAACGTTCTCAGGACGTGCTTGCAGCCAACAACTGGAATGTTGTCCAGTATTCCGTGCTCGTTCACATGCTTGCGCAGGTGTGTGATATGAACGTGGGAGAGTTTGTGCACGTTATCGCAGACGCTCATATTTATGACAGACACGTACCGGCCATCAAAGAGCTTATATCAAGAGAGCCTTTGCCGGCACCCAAGTTCTGGCTTAATCCCGATATTCACGACTTCTACGAATTCACCAGAGATGACGTTAAAGTAGAGGGTTACGAGACTCATCCTCAGATAACCGACATTGAGGTAGCCATCTAACTCAAAAGGAGGAAGTCAAAGGTGACAGTAGAAGAAATAAGAGAAAGGTACCCGTATCTTTACGAGACGCATCTTCACACCAGTGAAGCCAGCGCATGCGCCAGATCCGCCGGTAAAGATATGGCAAGGGCACACAAGGAAGCCGGATATACCGGTATCATTGTGACCGATCACAACTGGGGCGGAAATACATGTGTAGACAGAAGTCTTCCGTGGAAAGAATGGGTCGACCTTTATTTTGCGGGATACAGACACGCAAAAGAGGAAGGCGACAAGATAGGACTTCAGGTATTCCCGGGCTGCGAAGCCGGTTACCACGGTCCCGAATTTTTAATGTATGGGGTAACACCCGAATGGTTTATGGAGCATGAGGAGATAAAGAACGCATCGGTGGGCGAGCTTAGAAAAGCCGTCAACGAGGCAGGAGGAATTCTCATTCAGGCTCATCCTTTCAGAGAGGAATGGTACATCGAGAAAGTCGAACTTTTCCCCGATGATGTGGACGGTTGCGAAATGATAAACGCAACTCACTCAAGTTCGAAGTCAAAATCTCACAACAATCCCGAATTCGATCAAAAGGCGATAGCATATGCAAGAGAGCATAACTTTCCCGTAACGGCCGGCTCGGATGTTCACAGCGTAGAGGTGTTCGGCGGAGGAATGGCTTTTCCGACAAAGCTTGAATCCATGGCAGACTTTGTAAAGAGAGTCAAGAACAAAGAAGATTACGTGCTCACCAACGGAGAGCATTGGTACACAAAGACCGGAGAATTGCTTGTTTAAGAAGATATTTCGAAAACTGAATATCTTGGCGCTTATTTTTCTTCTTACCCTAATGCCGTTTGCGGCTTGCGAGGAAGCGGAGATAGTGCTGACAACGGAATTTGAAGAAGGGGAGCTTATGAGAATAAACACCCTTTCTTGTTATAT
>JAEEGG010015774.1_pt1 | contig 15813 bp, 10 predicted proteins | sample 9134161 | NCBI WGS metagenome assembly JAEEGG01 (sample SAMN16246543, study PRJNA631951) | gut metagenome | biome: gut microbiome; feature: rumen; material: CR-attached | host: Bos | place: Iran: Karaj | collected 2018-10
GAAATTGATGGCAATGAGCTTCCAATAGCGCTTAAAATAGCCCAAAACCTTTTTGTAGCTATTGTTGTTTCGCTGGAAGTATCTTCGGATGGTTGCCATCTCCATAATGGCCGTGAGTGCAAAGCCAATGCTCAGCGCCAAAAGCATTCCATAGGAGACTTCAAAATGCCATCCCCGCACGAACAGGAAGGACAACAGAAAGGCTGCAAGCATTCCCGTGAAGAAGAACAGGGAGATCTTGGAATAATCCTTACAAATGGATAGGTACAGCATGGAATAAAACACCAAAACCAGCGCAATGTATCCACAAAAGCCCGTAAAGACATAGTACATCGCAACCTTTCCAACGATGCGCTCCCAAATGCAGAAGGGAATGCCAAACAGACACGCCGTTCCGATGGTTACGGCCAGTCCCGTATAGTAGCAGGGCAAAATGTCATCATAGGTCTCATCATAAATGACGTCCGACAAATACCTGGAGATCACGGCATTATAGGGCGACGCTGAAAGCAGGGAAAAGATAAAAATGTAAAGGATGGTCGCCGCGAAAAGATTTCTCCCGTGATAGCCCGTGACGTCAAAGCGCAGGAAATAACTCATCAACAGAATGTTTCCGATGATGACAAACATGGGGGCAACCGTCACCATCGTACTGTATCCAAAACCAATCAGGTTCGTAGTAATGGTTTCCTTCCCAAAAATCTTTGTTAGTTTAATGCCTATTCCAGCCATGCTTCTTCTTTCCTTTCAGAAATCCGATTATTTCTTCAGTCCCTCAAAGTAGTTGTAGATGTTGCGATAGGTGCCCTGCATGTCGGACAGCTTATAGCGCTTCATCATTCTCTGATAGCCGTTCTCTCCATACTCTAACCGCTTCTTCTCATCGGTTGCCATTTCTACCATGGCCGCCGTAATTTCCTCAACGTTCATGACGTGCGTCAAGATGCCGGAGGGGCCGATCCCGTCGTCCTCTCCAAAAATCAAACCGCGGCAGTTTCCAACGTCCGTTGCGATGACGGGCTTATGTGCCGCATAAGACTCGAGGATGGTCAAGGGCTGGCCTTCACTGATACTGGTCAGGATCGTCATGTCCATCTGCCAAAGATACTCCGTAACATTGACCCTTCCCGTAAACACGATGTCCTTGATACCCATGGTTTCCACGATCTCAAAACACTCTGCAGCGTACTGCTCATCCTCGTCCATCGGTCCCATGATCCAGAGCTTTAGGTTGCTGACACGCTCTTTTGCAAAGGCAAAGGCTCGAATCAGCGTCTTTACGTCCTTGATAGGAGTCACGCGAAGTACGGCGCCAATATGCACCATGTTCTCCTCCGCAACCTTTTCCCCGGGTGTTCCCACAAAGCGTTTTTCGTCAATGCCGTTGGGCGTTACCATGGTCAGCTCTTCGTCACAGCCAAGCTCAATCTGCAGCTTTCTCGCATGCTCATACAAGCTGGTAACGCAATCTGCCTTTGCATAAGCAAGACGCGACATTTTCTTGAATTGGTCGATCCAAACGTTCTTATATATTCCGGCAACCCATTTTGCGCGGATCAGCTCCTCCTCACGCTCACGGGTATAAATGCCATGTTCTGAAATCAATAGTCCGCAGCCATACCTTGCCTTTGCCATGGAGCCCAAAACGCCCGCATAGCCCGTGGCTACGCAGTGATAGAGGTCTGCCCTGGGAATCTCCGTCTTTAAGGCTAAGAACAAAGGCAGATAAATGGATCTCATGGTCCACAGGAAATCTGAGAATACGGCCTCGGGTTCGTTAATCTGATAGCACTCACGAACGGCACGCAAAAACTCTGGTCCCATCAGGAATTCATTCAGGGAGAACTTTCCATCCTGGAACAGATCAAACAGGACATCCCACTTTACGTTCTGATTGATCAAAAGGCTTAGTACGGCCTCATACTCCTCTGGATTTAATTGTTTTCTGCGCTTCCTGTCCGTCTTCCTGCTAAGCCAGTCAAAATCCTCCAGATATACCTCGTAGACCTGGGTCAGATTCTCCGGCAGCTCATATGCAAATTTCCCGCGATAGGAACGATTTGCCAAAATGGCCAGCACCAGAAATTCATGCTCGGGAAATGCCTTGATAATGCTATGGATCCAACTGGATACGCCACCTACCACATAAGGGTAGCAGCCCTCCGCAACCATACAAATTTTCATCTTGTCTCCATTCCTTGCGTGCGTTTATCAATAATAGAACAGCTTTCTTTCTTTCACGGTGATCACGACGTCCTCCTGGGAGACGTCAAGCAGGTAAAATCCATCCTTCAGGTCCGTCACCTCTGCGCCCGTCACCTCATCAATGACGTCGCGGTTCAGCTTCAGGATGAAAAATGCCTGTTCGTCAAAGCCATCCACGTGTAAGGTAATTTCGTTATCCTTTCTTCCGTCGTGATAATCAAGTGCCATAAATCTTCGAATTCTCGCGTCACTCTCCGACAGCGTTGTCTTCGCAAAGCCCTCATATGGCTTCCAGAAGGTTAACAGATTACTGGAGGTTTTCCTTGAGTAATCTGCAAAATCTTGTCCCTGAGGATGTGAAACCTGAAGCATGTCCATAACTATGTTGGAATATCCAAGTGCCGTTTCCAGCGATTTCAATGCAAGATCCTCAGAGAAGGTGTGTGTCATCACGTCGCTGGTGGTCATCTGACAGGTCACCTGATCATCTAAATAGCAAACAGGAGCCCCCTCTGCCTTGTCTATGACAACGGTTTTCAGGTCAGGAACACTTGCCCTGGCCTCCTCAAATTCTTCGGGTTGATCCAGATACAGGCTCTGCAGCAGGTAATCCGCTGCTTCCGTCTGCCAGTAAACCCTGTCCTTCCCGATCTTTTCCTTCAAGGGCAATGAGGAGAGCTGCGTGGTAGAAAGTCCGGCCTCTCCGTAGCCCTCGTTCAATAATCTTAAGTAAAAGGGGAGAAGCTCCGCCTCCGGTTCATAAGCATCCTCATAATCCATCTGCGGCGTAATCATCAGGGAAATCTTATCCTTAGAACGCTCCGTCAGGGAAATGATGGCAGGACATACCACGTCGCGGAACAGGGCCACCTGTCTTTGATCATAAATGCCCTCCAGAACCTCTCCGTTTTCGTCTGAAAAACCGCCATAGTTCGCCAGTACAAGATTCTGTGCATTGATGACGGGATAAATGTCATAGGAATCCTTTTCGCCGAGACAGGCGGTCAAAAATCCAATGCCTGACTCCTCCGTGAGATAATCTCCACAGATGCAGAACACCTTACCCTGTCCATAAACATGTCTCCAAAGCAAGGACGGGAAGTACTGGCTCTTTCTTGACCTGTCCTTAACGATACCCATCATGTAAACCTTTGCATTTTCCCCAGTGACATACCAGGGAATCGTAAGGTTTAAGTCCTGACGATCCTCCTTGCCTGGTCCGTCTGCATATTCTTCCTCGGTTCCGATAAAGAAACCAGGGAACAAACGAATGCCGTCAATGGCAATGCTTTCTGAATAAACATCCTTGACGCCCATCATCTCACGAAGCTTTTCGTTGTTCTTAATTAGCTTTGCCTTCGGCATGCGGGCAAAAATCACGCAAGTACCATTTCTCACCAAATTACGTAAAGCATCGGTTTCAAGATCCCAGTTGACGTTTTCTCCGTCAACAATAATGACTTCCGGAAGCTGGGAGGAAGGAATGGCATCTAAGCCCTTGAGCGTGTTATAGGAAATCATCGGGCGCTTTACGTAGGAGCACCAGGAACCAACGACGCGAGCAACCTCGTTCTCTCCTTTTCTGCTCAGGAAGATGACTCTCTTATCATAATCCCCTTCGGTATAGTTTTCCTTGGTAACGGCGGCATAGCTTAAAACTCTCGCCTTTTCGGAAAGCATTTCGGTGAGACCGTCATATTCTGCCCTCAATGCCTTTTCATCAATGCTTTCCTGGGCGTAGGAATTCGTGCCATACTCATTGAGCATGTGCTTTAACACGCTGGAAAACATGAACATAAAGATCATGATCAGAAGCAATATGATCATTGTAAAAAAGTTTCTTCTGGATACCATTTTCTTTTCCTTCCGTTACCATCGTCCTTAATTGTTAAAACCGTAATCAAATGACAGGTCATAGGGTCTGTCCACGTTCTGCCTGATCTCGTAGCAGATAAACTCGTCATCCTCGTAATAAATCGAGGTTTCATTCTCATATGCCTCTGCAAAGGCCTTCGCCCAATAATAAAGCTTGGACATCAGGATATGTCGATATTGTCCCTTATAAATCTCTATGCCCTTACTGATCGGCATCGGTTTCGTAGCGCTCGCCATGGAGACGCGGGAACCGCTTCCCTCGTAAGGCTCATCATAATCTCCCGGAATTTTCTCGATAAACACGTAAACTCTCGAGGATGGAACGGAGAGATAGTTTCTGGCATTCAGGCCCAGATTATCGATCAACAGATCCCGAACCTCATAGTGATATCCATATTCCTCCGCCATACGCAGCTCGTCATTCGCAGAGATAATGTTAAAGGTATAAGGTTCATTTTCCCTGATAATGTTAGTAAGGCAAAGAATGGCTCCGTTCTTTTGGAAGGCCTCAACCCTGACGGGCTGACGCACCCAGCCAAGCAGTCCAAGGAAGACAAAACAAACCACGGCAAGCAATGCGGGGAATACTTTCTTTAGGTTTTCTCCCTCAAACAATCCCATGACAAAATTCAGCAAAAAGTCAATGAGAACGCCCAGCAAGGGGATAATGAAGTATGCCAGATAAATGCTGGTACGGTTCTTATCCATCAAAACGGGAACACCCAGTTCCTTCGACATCAGCAGAAAACAGAAGAACAACATATTTAAGGAGATGGCAAGAATGACCCTTCCATACTCCCCTTCCCTATGGAATAAGGCAATTCCTCCGAACACAAAGCCAAGCAAGATCATCACCAGAAGAATAGCGCCAAAGCTAGACTTTTCACTGATAAATACATAGCCGGACAGGAAGGTCTTCATTGTCGTGAAAAACCGACCGACGCCCACCATTGCCATGCTGCGGGAAGCACCTGCCTGTGCCGTCATCGTAACGAGTGGCAAAAGCTCCTGACTCACTGCATCCGCACGCATAAACTGCTGCATTTCCACAGGCACTGCCTTGCTCTGATTTAGCTGACTGTGCACTGCATCATTTTCACTTCCGTCATCCACCGTACCACTCATGACGCCAAGGCCCCAGCGAAGGGAGCCCTCTAGGGGCGTACCGCCAAGATAGGCAAACCACATGGGAAGAATGGCTACCACAAGTCCTAAGATGCCGGCTGCCACTACTCTCCCGAAATACCCCTTGCGGAAAAGCACACGGCAGAATGCAATGCCAAAGGCTACGCAGAAAATGCCAAGTGCAATTGTGTCATAAAAATGTGCTGCAAGCGTCAGGCTGACATTGATGCCAAAGAGCCTTAGCATGGTTGTACTCTCACCCCGAAAGCCCTTAAAGTCCTTGAGACCCTCTTCCTCTTTTCTTTCGCGCAAAAACAGAATCAGGAAGAAAATACTGGGCAGAATAAAGATCATGCCATATTCCTGCGGCAGGGCACTGTAATATCTCATATAGGCGTTCTTTCCCCAAATGTTCAGAAGAACGTAAAAGCCCGTCGCGATATATGCCGCTGAATCCGTTTTGCAAACAAGACGCAAAAGGAACAATAGATACAGATGAATCAAAAAGGCCTCCAGCAGGGAAAAGAGACGCAAAAGTACATAGGTTTCAATGCCAAATACCTGATGGAAAAAGTAAATAATGCAATGAAATCCAAAGGGATAAACGCCTGAGGTAAAAATGTCATTTTGACCCATGGCATTAATCCATTGGTTGTGTACCAGCATGTCCGACGCCGTATATCCATAGGTCATAAACAGATTAGAGCCATACTGCCAACAAATGATTGCAATGATGGCAATCGTTCCGACCCAGTCAAACCAACGGGTGGAAATGTTTTCGCCGATGGCCTTAAACATATTCGTAAGAGCCTGCCATGCCAGCTGGAAAATACGGGAAAAGAACAGACGAAAGCCCATGGTGTTTACCATGACGTTGTGTGTCGTCTCACCCGCAGTCATTAAGGATGCCTTTACCCAATCCTGCCAGTGATAGACGGCAATGCCAATCAGTGCCGGCAAAACAATGCCAATAATCAGCGTTGCCCTGTTTGAAATCTTTAACAGCTGTAGCAGAAAGACCAGGTTAATGACATAAAAATTGCCAATGCAAGTATACGCCGTATATCTCACATAAAACGGATGATTCTCAAACTTTTTGTGAAATACCGCCGCAGGAATTAAAACAACTACTCCCAAATATAGGGCAATAATAATAATCAATTGTAAAAGGGTCAACAACTGCATTGACATGACAGAATTCTCCTTTATGAATTCTTGTTAACTAAAGATACGGATCAGCTCCAGCGTCTCGCGGTCGATCACCACGTCAGCCTTTTTCAGTTCCTCCATGACGCTAAAGAATTTCTCTCGATTCTCCATGCTAAAGTAGAGCTTTAGCTGTAAGGTATAGGTGGCAAGCTCATTCGGAAACAGTTCCTTCGCAACTTCACACCAGAATTGCACCCTGTCATAGGAGCGAAGCTTCAACAGCAAAATGCCTACCCATTCGATGTACTGAATGGACAGCTTGTCGCGGTATTCCTCATCATTGTAGAGGAAGGTGCAGGCCTCATCCATTTTTTCCACAAAGCCCCTCTGCTCCATCTCGGGGAACACTTCCTGACTCAGAATCTCGTTCATGAATTCAATCAGCTCGCAGGCACGCTCCTCGGGTTCAGCATAATCTTCCTTAAAGGCATTGTATTTTTCCTGGCTGGTCTGGCGGAAGTCATTCAGGGAATCCCTCATGACCGTTGCCGCATAATGGGAGGTCTCGGAATCTTCGCTGTTCAGCGCCAAGTTAATGGATGCCAGCGATTTTTGCACGTCACCGCGCACCACGTCCAACATCAGTCCGCGCAGACTCTGGCGGTCAGAAACCGCAAGGGCTTCCTCCAAAGGCACACGATTTCGCTCAACCTCTTCCTCTGCCTTTCTCGGGGCTTTTATCTTCTCCTTGCCGAAGATAACGTCCGCCAGATCCGCGCCATTTCGGAAGAAATAGGCATAAATCACCTGCGCCGTGATAAAGAACAAGGGGCCAATCACAGGGCAGATAAACATGACAAATGCTTGTAAATAATACCCTGGCATCGTCATCTGCGAAATCTTGCGCTCGGAGTCGTCAGAATACATCTGCTGGAAATATCCCCAGATCACAAACAGGACGCAGACTATTGTATTTAGTATGATGATTACTAAAAACCAAACTCCTGCAGCGGTCATACTGCTTCCTCCTCAGCCTGACATTCAAAGCCTGCATCCCTAAGACGCTTCATGGCAAACTCAGCATCCTTCGGTCCGGAATTTGCCAAAAGCACCTGCAGACTGCCATCCGTTTTATAACCAATGACGTCCGTATTTCGAAGCACCTGATCGAGCCTTACGTCGAGCTCCTCGAGGGTCATACTCTGATAAATCATCAGATTAATCAGGGAGCACTTGGTAAAGCCCTTCTCCCTTGCCCTGATAAATGCAGATACAAGCTTTGCATAGGCATCCGCCTCCATGATGTGCGTGTTTCCAACATATCTCTGGGAACGAAGCACTTCCATATATTTGTCAGCATGAAGCAAGGCATTCTGCGTCAGATAGCTTGCAATGGCAAGCACGTTTGCCTGACCCAGTGTCATTCTCTCCCAGGAAATGCCCCACACCATGATGATAATCTGCATCTGGTCGCCGCCAAAGATGGCATTTGCCATCATCGGATACTCTTCCGTCATGTTCTTGTTGATGTATACCTTCTTCTGACTCAGCACCTCGTACATCTGCTCCATCTTCTTGTAATGAATGGAATTTCCGAGGGATCTCGCCTTGTCAGAGGTCGAGGATACGAGACGCGCATATTCGTCGTCTGCCGTGGAGTAAATGGCAACGTCCTTGCAGTGCATGATCTTTGCAACAACGTCCGCCGCATAGAACAGTACCTCTTCCGGCTCGTACTGATCCAGGCTAGAGGTAACCTCATAAATCTTACCAATACTGTCGTTCTGGTTTACCAACTGATCGGACAGCACGTCCTTCACGCGAACGTTACTGCCGTTAATGTCGGACATATCTGCAAGTTGCCTTGTCAGGAAGCTTACCTCGTTGGCGTTCTCGGCTTTGATGGCGCGCAACTTGTCCTTCATGTAGCCGACAACCAGTCCCAAAATCAAGAGCTGTGCCATCCAGACATAGGTACTGTAATCCAGAAGCACGTCGAAACCGCTTCGGTAATACATCTGTCGGAAGACATAACCTGCAATAGCCAAAAGGCTGGAGAAAATGGCCTGCTGCTGGCCATGCACAATTGCGAAGAGCAATACGTACAGCAGATAAAAATCCAGGTTACGGAAATACTCATGATCCGTCGCACGGTTATTCAACATAAAGAAGGGAATAAATACAATGAGATTCTCTACAAAAGGAATGGCTGCACGGATCATTTCCTTAACCTTTCGTACAAAGGCCTCCCATGCATTCTCCTGTCTGTCCGTCAGGCGCGAAAACCTTCCTGCGTGCTTTTTCATGTACTCTGCCACGGCAGGCAGGGCCTTTTGTGGCGGGTTCATCTCATAAATGCCAAACTCCTCGTCCGGATCCTTTGCATCCAGGATGACGTTCGTGTCCGAGTTGTCCAAGCTGTCAAGAATGACGGGGCCACCTTCGTCCGCATTTGCGGAAGCCATGCCCGCAGCAATCAGCTCCGCCATTTCACGCTGGGTAATCTGTGTCTTTCCGGAGATCTGATAGATGGCAGATTTATGAACCTGCACCGTCATCATTTTGTAAATAAATTCAATGGCATCCATCATGTGAAGCAGACGATAGCTCTTCTCACCCTCAAGAGCCTCTACGTCCCCTTCCTCCACGTCCATCAGCGGCTTTGCATTCAGCACCTGAACGCTACGCCCCGGATGAAGCTTGATCTCTCCAAGATCCAAGGCATCCATGATCATGCTTGCGCAAACGTTGTCAATCTCCGTAGCATCATCGGGAATGCCATATAAATTTCCAAGGCGAAGCACCATGACGTCGCCCATGGTCATCCTTCCATAATCCAGGCAGGTTTTCTCGCCCATCGCGATGGACTGTGCCTTTTCAGAGCTGTTTCTGCTCTTTTCCACTTCGCCGTCGTCCGTAGCCTCCAGACCCTCCAGGGCTTCCTCGGAGGACAGATAGATAAAGCGTCCCTGACGCAGCGCGGCAAAGGACATCAGCAAATTCAACAGACTGGAGGCGAATTTGATGGAGGTATTCATGCCTGTCTTCCAAGGGAAAGCCTTATCATAAGCGCCCAAAAACAAGGTAACCTGCGGCTTTACGCTCACAAATACCTCGCGGATACATGCATTATCATAGGCAAAGCGATAGGTTTCAAACACCTTGCGGTTGAAAAAGGTCTCCCTTCCTTCCTCCGTCAGGACAAAAATTCTGTGTCCCTCCTTATGAAGCTTTTCCACCATTTTCCGCATCAGGCTTCCCGTGCTCCCGATCAGTAAAATATCCATCTTTTCCTGTCCTCTCAAACTCTATAATACAATTCCCTGGCGCCTCAGCTCTTCCAAAAACGCCTTCACGTCCGGAAGGGCTTCCTCCAGGCTTATTTCATATGTTTCGCTCAGTGCCCTGGCGGCATCCATCGGATCATTTCGTTTCCAATAATGCTCCAAAATCATGGCTCCCGTTTCATTCATGGCCACTGGTGCGCGGTATTTTTCAGGCTCCTGCTGCATGTCAAGCAGCCAAAACTTTCCTGCTGCATGACGAAGCTGATAGCGCTTCGTTTCCGTCATTTTATGATATCCTTTCTTAAATGAAATCGCTCCGTGATAGTTTCATGCCCCCGTAATATCATTTTTTCAAAAGGAGGCATTATGTTGAGCATCTATTATACCATAAATAGCGCAAAAATGAAAGCCCTTACTTTTTTATCCCTCCACGATCAGATATCTTCCATCGCCAACATCAAAGACTTCGTCATTTTCTAAAACCTCTTCTCCTTCAGCGCCCTCCAGATCTACGCCGACTTCCTCGAAGTATTCCAAAACCTCCTCCAAGGATTCTGCCACCGTTGCCATACAATCCTCCAGGAACTCCTCAGCCTCCTCCAGCGTTTCTGCAACAGGCTCAGGAAATAACTGTCCCTGATTCTTTAAAAAACACTCTAAAACGGCATCATCATATTCTCTCATGACATGTCCTCCCAGTATCCCTAATATCTGCAGATTATAACATATTAAATCATAACACTATTTCAATCATTTTGAAATCCATAATGCTAATTGTAACAGAAATATGTCTAATTTGGCCTGTTGCTACTTCTCAAAATTTGTCACGAATTGGAGTAACTCCAGGGGCGTTTCGATGAGCGCGTCAGCCCCGTGCCAGATCAGTTCTTCCTTTTCACGGAAGCCCCAGAGAGCCCCGACAGTGAAGGCCCCGGCGCCGCGTCCCGTTAAGACGTCCGTTCCGGTATCCCCCAGATATAACAGGTTTGCAGGGGTAATTTGTTCCCCTGTCGCCCTCCAGTTGTCCAAAATGCGGTATACTCCCTGCGGGCTTGGTTTGATCGCAAGGCCTGCCTCCTGCCCCTGAATGGCATCAAACACGCCAGCGCCGAACAATGTCTCTACAACCTGAATGGTCTGGGCATGAGGCTTATTCGAGAGCACTGCGATCTTAATGCCGCGCCGCTTCAGCTCACGAATCAGTTCAACCATGCCATCAAAGGGCTTCACGCCATCCATGCAGTGTACGGCAAAGAGCTCCCGATATTTTTGAAATGCGGCATCAAAGTGCGCCAGATTTGCATCCCCCGCCGCACGAAGCGCGCGTTTTACAAGGTTTGCCGCGCCATCTCCCGCAAAGTATTGATAATCCTTGTCCACAAATGGGCCAAGACCAAATTCCTTTAGCATCTCGTTGCCACAATAGGTCAGACTGTGGATTGTGTCAGACAGCGTTCCGTCAAGGTCAAAAATGACAGCCTTCTTCTCCGCCTGACTTCTTTCCAATCTCGAAAGCTCCTGATAGAGTCTTCCTGCAGGCAATCCTACGACGCAATTGTAATCGCCCTCAATCCCCTTTACGTATTTTGCAAATTCTCCCTGAATGCCATAGGCTCCTGCCTTGTCCAGCGGATCACCCGTCGATACGTACGAGCGAATTTCTTCCTCGCTCATGGGCGTCACAATGACCTTTGTCTCCTCATAAAAGGTTTTCCGCAGACCATCCTTCGTCAGGATGGTTACGCCGGTATCGACGAAATGCTCCCGTCCCTGAAGTTGTCTTAGCATTTCCATTGCCTGCTCGGCATCCTTAGGCTTCCCGAGGATCTGATCCTCGAGAACGACTACCGTATCCGCGCCGACCACCGTATCCTTCTTAGGAAGAAGCTCCCATACGGCCTTCGCCTTACGGTACGACAACTCCTCCACGGCCTCGTGCGGCTTCATGCCTGGCGTTATGTTCTCATCTGCCTCACTCACACGAACCTCATATTCTATTCCCAGCTGCTCTAGCAGCTCTCGCCTTCTCGGCGATCCCGATGCCAAAATCACTCGCATATTACCACCTGCTAAATTCATATACAAACTATATTATTTTCATGCCTTCATGCCAATTTAATGCATTCCAAATTCATTATAACTTTGAACAACCTCGAGGGGACATACCTGGCGGACTCTGCTCAGGCCTGTGTGCCAAGCGTGCCTGAGAGAGCCTGTCAGGTATCGTCCCCGAGTTCTTCATATTATCAATTCGATGGTGCCATCTTCGGCGTAAAGGTGCGGCTTTCACCCGTGTTCTTCGCCACCTTTACCTTCTTGGCAGCCTCCTTGCAGAACACGTCCTGTGCCAGCACGGCCTTCTTGCCCCTTCCGTCCACCTTTTCATAGGTTCCGTCGGGCTTTAGCACGCACGCCTTCACCGTATCTGCAAGCTGCACGTCCAACACGTGCTTTAACTCATCCTTAAGCTCCTGTCGGTCAATGGGGAATAAAATCTCCACGCGTCGTTCCAGGTTTCTAGGCATCCAGTCCGCGCTGGAGCAATAAACCTCCGGATGCTCATCATTTTCAAAGTAAAAGATTCTGGCATGCTCCAGGAAATTACCGACAATGGAGCGCACCGTAATGTTTTCACTGACGCCCGGAATTCCTACGCGAAGACAGCAGATGCCGCGGACGATCAGGTCAATCTTCACTCCTGCCGCACTGGCTTCGTACAGTGCCACGATAATGTCCGGATCACAAAGAGAATTCATCTTTGCGATAATCCTCGCCTTTCGTCCCTCCATGGCGTATTGCTTTTCCCTCTCAATCAGATACAGAAAACGATCCTTCAGCCACAGGGGAGCCAGCGTCAATTTATTCCAGAACAGGGGCTCAGAATATCCGGAAAGCATGTTAAATACGGCAGTTGCATCCTCGCCGACCGTTTCGGAGCAGGTCAGCAGTCCGATGTCCGTATAGAGCTTTGCCGTTGCGTCGTTGTAGTTTCCCGTGCCAAGATGCACATAGCGCTGAATGCCATTTTCTTCCCTGCGAACCACCAGCGTAATCTTAGAATGGGTTTTTAAACCAAGCAGTCCATAAATCACGTGACAGCCCGCCTTCTCCAGCTTTCTCGCCCATACAATGTTGTTCTCCTCGTCAAAGCGCGCCTTCAGTTCTACAAGAACCGTCACCTGCTTTCCGTTTTCTGCCGCCTGCGCAAGCGCCGCAATGATGGGCGAATTACCGCTGACGCGATAAAGCGTCTGCTTGATGGCAAGCACCTTGGGATCAACTGCTGCCTGACGAATAAACTCCACGACGGGTTCAAAGGTCTGGTAGGGATGTTGCATCAACACGTCGCCCTTGCGAATCTGCTCAAAAATATGACAGCCTGCAGGAAGCTCGGGGACAGGCTTGGGCTCATGCTTTGGTGCCTTAAAGTCATCAAAGCCCTCCAAGCCATAAAGCTTCATCAAAACCGTCAAATCCAGTGGTCCGTCGATCTCATAGAGATATCCGTCCTCAATAGACAGCTCCTTTTTCAAAATGGCAAGAAGATGAGGATCCATGCCCTGCTCCACCTCCAGGCGGATGCATTCTCCCCACTGACGTTTCTTAATCTGCTTTTCGATCTCCTTAAGCAAATCCTCCGCCTCATCCTCCTCAATGGTCAGGTCGGCGTTACGCATGATACGGAAGGGATGCGCACAGACAATGGAATAATTTAGAAAAAGCTTGGAAATATTCCTCTCGATGATCTCCTCGAGCAGGATGACCCTTTTTTTCTCCCCTGCTTTGGGAGGTAATTCCACGATACGGTTTAACACGCTCGGAACCTGAACCGTAACAAATTCCAATTCACTGTTCTTTTTCTTTTTCCGTACCATGGCCCCGATGTTCAAGGTCTTATTACGAATCAGGGGGAAGGGTCTGGAGGAATCCACGGCCATGGGCGTCAGAACAGGGTACACGTTCTCCTGAAAATACCGATCCACAAAGGCTCCCTCTTCCTTGTCGAGGTCCTCATGATGGGCAACAATGTGCAGGCCATCCTTCAAAAGCTGTGGATTCAGCTGTCTTCCCCAGGTACTGTACTGCAGCTCCACCAGCTCATGTATGGCCTTGCTGATGGCAGTCAGCTGCGCCTTAGGCGTCATGCCCGCAATGTCCTTTTTCGTGTAGCCTGCATTGACCATGTCCTTGATGGAGGCCACGCGAACCATAAAGAATTCATCCAGATTAGAAGCCGTGATGCTTAGGAATTTCAACCGTTCAAACAATGGATTGGTCTTGTCCCTCGCCTCTCCAAGAATTCTGTGATCAAACAAAATCCAAGAAAGCTCCCTGTTCTCGAAATATTTGCTATCTTTCAATACGATGTTCGTTTTTTCCGCCATAATCCGCCGCTCCTAAAATATCTTTTTGGTTTTCAGTACGGGTACCACGCTGAACACTTCCTTGAAAAACTCAGAGGAGGTATCGAAGAAGCCCTTCTCCAGCGTAATGTCCTCCTGCGTGTCAATCATCAGCCGAAGCTCGCCATCCGTAAGGTTAGCCTTCATGCCACGAAGCTTCTGCTTATGACTTCTGTCAAGACTGTTCGCCAGCCTTAGGATCGCGGTCAGCTTTGCAATCGTCAGATAGCTCTCCTTACCCGAAAAGTCCGTGCCACGGCTCTCGTTATAGCCATAATAAATAAAATCACTGTGATTGTAACGCACCACGCTGGCAACGATTTCTCGCTCCGCATGGGAAAGTCCGATAATCTCCGATGCCATAATAATGTCATAGGAGGTCTCCCCGATGTCCACGAGGGAGACATATTTTCCGCAGTCATGAAGCAACGCGGCGATCTGCAGGTACAGCCTCTCGCGGTTTCCCATGCCATGCACCTTCTTCATGCTGTCAAAAATCGTTGTTGCAAGGTATTCCAGCGTCTCCGCGCGCTTGCGGCTTCCCATGTAGCGCTTGCTGATGCCGCCTGCGCAGGCGATGATGTCCCTCTCAAAATCATGCTCTCCGCGGAACATTTTGATCTCTTCCGCATACTCATATGCCATACCGTCACAGAGCGTGACTCCCGGTGCCCAAACCTTTTTTGCGCCCATGACCTTAGCGATTCTTCTCGTCAAAACCGCACTGATCATGACAAGCGGCACCTTCTCCTCCGCCACGCCAAGCGCCTTCGCCGCGCCCATGGTTCCGCTGGAATGCAAGAGCTCCATCAGCGCGTCAAAATCCTCCAGCTCAATCGTGGATTTATCCGCAGCATTTCCCGCACGCCGAATGGCCCAGGGAGAAATGTAGTCGTCCATGATAATGATGTTCTGAATCTCTCGATCCTTCAAATACAGCTTCTTGTACGTTGCGAGCTGCGCCCCCGCAAGCTCATCCACCAGCGACTCCATCTGATCACGGCTCGCATTCAGGCGTGCAAGCATCTCCTGAAGTCGAAGAACGCCAAGACGCAGGTTTTGCGTGCTCATCAGGGCATCGTTGTCAAACAAAGACAGCTGAATGCTTCCGTTGCTGATGTCCACGATGGCCGTCTTTTCCTCAATGATCTTACGAAAGCTCTCCCCCTTGGATGCAACGGATTTATAATCCAAAAATCTCTGTTCCGAGTTGCTGAGAATCTTTACCTCGATCCCCGTGCGCTGTGCAATCTGATCCAGAACGATCAAAGTATTCTTCGTCTCTCGGAGCGCACTCGTACCATACGCGCGGAAGGCCCCGACCTTATAGGTCTTCATGACCTCCTTAAAGTCTAAAAGCGTCCGGCAAAGGTCGTCAATCTTCTCCTTGCTCAGCGTTCCCGTGGCATAGGTCTCGCTTCCCAGATCAAGCCTCTGGCTCAGACAATCAATCTCGCGAATGGTATTCTTGCCCGAAAACTCAAAAATCTTCATCGTCAGTTCAAAGCTGCCCACCGAAATGGCGGCGAAGGTTTTGAAGCTCATTATGAAATCCCCCTTAAATAATCAATAAACTGACTGGCCGTTCTACCCGATAATCCCCCGTGAGAAAGCTCCCACTTGTTGGCCTCCAAAAGAAGCTCCTCGACAGGCATATCGATTCCATAGCGTTCCGCCAGCGTCTTTACAATGTTTTGGAACTCCTTCTTGTCAGGTCTGCCGAAGTATATGGTGACGCCGAAGCGATATGCCAGGGAAAGCTTCTCCTG
>JAEEGG010015779.1_pt1 | contig 15810 bp, 8 predicted proteins | sample 9134161 | NCBI WGS metagenome assembly JAEEGG01 (sample SAMN16246543, study PRJNA631951) | gut metagenome | biome: gut microbiome; feature: rumen; material: CR-attached | host: Bos | place: Iran: Karaj | collected 2018-10
CCTTCCTACTCGCGTCATGCCCTTCCTACCCGTTATTCCCTTCCTACCCGTTATGCCCTACCCGTCATGCCCTTCCTCCCCGTCATGCCCTTCCTGCCCGTTATGCCCTTCCTGCCCGTTATGCCCTTCCTACTCGTTATGCCCTTCCTACTCGTCATGCCCATCCTACCCGTCATGCCCTTCTTGCCCGTCATGCCCTTCCTACCCGTCATTCCCTTCCTACCCGTCATGCCCGGCTTGACCGGGCATCTCTCTCCCTCTCCGTCATGCCCGACCTGATTGGGCATCTCTATTTCGGTGGGTAAGCAGGTTTTGTGTTGCAGGTCAGGGCGAGTAGCGTCCCCGGTCCGCAAAAATCGCCTGACCCGCGACGTTAGAATGCACCAGAGGCCGATTTGCGTCCCCGTTCAGCCGAAAAACGCGGACCGGCGGCACAACTACCCCCGACCGGCGGCACAACTACCCCCGTCCGGGCATTCCCTTCGTTAACGGGATGGCCGATCCGGTCGGCCATGACGGTGATCCGGTTGCCCGTGACGGTGATCCGGTCGGCCATGACGGAGATCAGGTCTGTCAATGACGGCCCAGACTGGGCAGGGGAGTGTTTTTGGTTATGCGAATAAAATATCGTAAATTTGTGCGTACTGTCCCTGGACAGTGACTGTAAATTGTTTATACTAGAAACACTGTATGAAAAACGCTTCTAAAAGCCTGATGCTCACGTGCTTATCTTTGCTCGTGAGCGTTATTGCCTTTGCACAGGTGACCACCTCATCCATGAGCGGACGCGTCACGGACGTGGTAGGACCCGTAGTCGGTGCCACCGTGTTGGCTGTTCATCAGCCCACCGGTTCGCAGTTTTATGCGGTTACCGATGCAAAAGGTTACTATCGGCTCAACGGAATTACAGCCGGCGGTCCCTATACGGTGACCGTGGCTTGCATGGGCTATGCCGATACCGTCTTCAAAGGCATCAACGTAGCCCTGTCCGATAACCTGATTCTGGACGCCACCCTCACGGAAGAGAGTCTCACGCTGGAAAGCGCTGTGGTGCAGGTGGAGGGTAAGACCTCCAACATGCGCAGCGACCGTGCCGGTGCCATCACCTCCATGTCGGCCCGCGAAATCCAGGCCCTGCCTACCGTGAGCCGCAGCATGAACGACCTTCTCAAACAGACGCCCCAGGCCTATGTGGACGGCTCCAAGGTCTCCATCGGCGGCGGTAACTACCGCCAGTCCTATGTGACCGTGGACGGTGCTGCCTTCAACAACGCCTTCGGTATCGGCTCCAACCTGCCCGCCGGCGGCAGCCCTATCTCCCTGGATGCCCTCGAGCAGATGGCCATCTCCGTCACCCCTTACGATGTTCGCCAGTCCGGCTTCACCGGCGGTGGCATCGCCGCCACCACCAAGAGCGGTACCAACGAGGTCACCGGATCGGCCTATGTGTACTTCCGCAACCAGAACATGAGAGGCCTCGAGGTGGCCGATTACAAGCACCTCACCCAGGACCCCAGCCGTTACCTCATGTACGGCGCCTCCGTGGGCGGCCCCATCATCAAGGACAAACTCTTCTTCTTCTTCAACGTAGAGGCCGATAAGAGCGTTTCGCCCGGCCCTACCCGCCGTCCGTCCAACAATATCGACGACGGAACCGGCAAACTGGTGCGAGACGGCGACAAGGAAGTGTTCACCAACGGTAACGACGGCGTCGCCCGTCCCAGCGCCGTGGTGCTGGACGCCCTGAGCAAGTACGTCATGGACACCTACGGTTACGATACCGGCGTGTACAGGGGCTACTCCACCGAGTCTCCTTCCCTGAAGCTCCTGGCCCGCATGGACTGGAACATCAACCACAACCACAAGCTGAACATCCGTTACAGCCTCACCCGGTCCAAGTACGCCAGCAATCCTTCCACTTCCCTTACCGGTTTCAAGGATGTCAGCTACGCACCCTTTGGCGACCGTACTTCCATGCACTCCGTTTACTATAAGAACTCCCGTTACTATCAGGAACAGAACTTCTACTCCTGGGCCGCCGAGCTCAACTCCCGTTTCCTGGACGGCCGCCTGAACAACACCCTGCGCGCCACCTACTCCCACCAGTACGATCCCCGTACCCAGGAAGGCGGTTACTTCCCGGGCGTGGATATCGTGGTGGGTACCGGCAGCGACCGCGCCATCTACACGGTCATCGGCTCTGAGACCTACACCTACGGCAACCTGCGTGACGTTCACACCGCCCTCGTAACGGATGAACTCACCCTGAGCGCCGGCATCCACAACCTCCTGCTGGGTGCCCAGTTCGAGTACAACCACACCACCAACGGTTACCAGACCCAGGGTGGCGGCGCCTATGTGTTCGAGTACGCCGACGAACAGGCATTCTATTCCTCCATCCTGAACGGAACGGTGTTCAACAATCCTTCCCAGTTTGCCGTCACCCACGGCAATAACGCCAAGCTCACCCAGGAATATCCCACTTTCCAGTATGAGCAGGCTTCCGTCTATCTGCAGGACCAGATGAACGTCTCCAACAACTTCCGCCTCACCGCGGGTATCCGTCTGGAGTATCCGTTCTATCCTTCCATCGCCTACAACGACAACCCTTATGTGAAGGCCACTTCCTTCCATCCCACGGATACCAATCCTACCGGCACCTACGACACTTCCAAGCTGCCTAAGGCACAGATCACCCTGTCTCCCCGCGTGGGCTTCAACTGGGATCTGTTCGGCAACCGCAAGGTGGTGCTCCGCGGCGGTACCGGTATCTTTGTGGGCCGTCTGCCCTTCGTGTGGATCGTAGCCCAGGCCGGTAACTCCGGCGTGGTGCAGACGCCCATCGCCCTCAAGGCCCCCAAGGATAACATCCCTGCCATCAGCGCCGACCGTGACGCCATGATCCAGGCCATCTACAACGGTAGTTATACGCCCCAGATTCCGGAGAAACTCACCCAGCTCACGCTGATTGACCCCTCCATCAAGAATCCCCGTAACTGGAAGACTTCCCTGGCAGTGGACGTGGAACTCCCGGCCGACTGGGCCTTCTCCCTGGAAGGTGTCTACAGCAAGGAGATGTATCCTATCACCATCACCAACATCGGCCTCAAGGAGCCTTCTTCCCTGGCCGAGGTTCCCAACATCAGCGCCCGTCCCTACTATTCCAACGGTTACTATGACAGCAACATCAACGACGCGTTCCTGCTGCAGAATGTGAACAACAGGGCTCTGTGGGGTTACTACTATTCCGTGACCGCTTCCCTCCAGAAGAGACTGTGGAAGGGCCTCACCGGAAACATCAGCTACACCTACACCGACGCCCGTTCGGTCAACGACGGTATCGGCGACCAGGTTGTTTCCGCCTGGAAGGCCCTCGTCTCCAAGCGCGGTACCAACAATATGGAACTGGGTGTTCCTAACTACGTGATGCCGCACCGTGTGATGGCCAACATCACCTGGAGCAAGGATTACTTCAAGTACTTCGGCACCACCATCGCTGTACAGTATTACGGCGGCCCCCGCAGCCGCGGCAGCATGGACTACGTGGACAACATCTACAACGACGGCGCCAAACAGTATAGCCTCATCGACATCCCGACGTACGCCGACCTGTTCGGGGCCGATGGCTGGCAGTTCAACACTTGTACTTATAAGGATGCCAACAAGGTGGATCAGACCTACACCGCCGAGCAGCAGAAACTGGACTTCTGGGCCTACATCCAGCAGGATCCTTATCTGAGCAAGCACACCGGCGAAGTGGCCGAGCGTAACACTATCGTCGCTCCCTGGGTGCACCAGTTCGACCTCAAGTTCGCCCAGAACTTCTACTTCTATACGGGTCCCAAGCACCACAAGCACACCATCCAGCTGGGTATGGATATCCAGAACGTGGGCAACATGCTGAATCCCTGGTGGGGTAACGTATGGTCCGTGAATGTTTCCGATGGTTATGGCAACACCAAGCCGCTCAAGCTGACCAACCCGGACAAGGTTTATCTGGAAGGTGCCAAGCCCGTCTTCGAGTTCCTGCGTAACGGTACCGAGGTCCTGGACAAGTCTTTCTCCCGCGCCAGGTCCACGGCGAGCACCTGGAGTATGCAGATCAGCGCCCGTTACATCTTCTAATTCCTGCGCCTTATGAAAATCAAGCATATACTTTTCTCCATGGCCCTTGTGATGGCTGTTGTAGCCTGCAAGGAGGAATCCTTCAGCGTGAAAGACCCCATGATCACCACTTCCCAGGCCGTTTTCACGATGGAAAGCACGGCTGCAGGAACGGTCCAGTTCACGGTCTGCGCTAACATGCCCTGGCATATCGTGGTGACTCCCGGCAATGCAACCAGCAAGGTCAACGATATCCGTGTTACCCCCATGTCCGGCGAAGCCTCGTTGCGTCCTGTCCCGGTGACGGTGACCTTCGGCGCCAACAAGGACCTCAAGCGTGACGCCGTCATCTCCATCATTGCGGATGCCTCCGGCGCCGCAGTCCGTCTGTCCCAGCCCGGTGACAACGATCCCAAGGAAGTGAAAGGCTCCCGCGAGACCCCGTATAAGCCGATGGACCTGGTCAAGGATTACAACAGCGGCAACGTCCAGAAGGGCGAAGTCCTGTACGTACAGGGCATTGTCTATAAGGTAGTTGACCTCTCTCCCAAGAAGGAAGACGGCTCCGGCTTCGGCAATGCCACCTTCTGGATATCCGACGACGGCACCGCTCCGGACGATGACAACGAGGCCTTCGAGGTCTATCGTGCCAAGGACTTCGGCATGGCCGATATCACCAACGGCGAGCTTCTCAAGGTCGGCGACCTGGTTACCGTTTACGGCCCTGTCACCAAGTATAACAAGACCGTGGAAACCGACCAGAACAAGGCCCAGATCATCGCTGTCAACGGTGTCGGCTCTCCTTTCGGCGCCGGTACCGACGACCTGCCCTACAATGTGGGCATGGCTTTGAACCGCTGCCAGGAAACCGGCACTACCGCTACCGAGGAGCTGCTGGTGAAAGGTATTGTCTGCAAGGTTAATGTAGTTGACATTACTGCCGGCAAAGTAACTTACTGGATCTCCGATGACGGCTATCTGCCCGAATCCGAAACCTCCGTGCTTCAGATTCTTAATGGTAAGGGCCTTGGTAATGAGGTCTTTACGGAAGAGACACTGCCGAAGCTGGGTGACGAAGTTGTCGTAAAGGGATCGCTCGTGAACTATATTGATGAGAAAGAGAAAAAGACTCCCAGAATGAATGAGGGCAACCAGATTGTCCTTTTGAACGGTGAAACCGAGAAACAATAACAAAATAATAATCATATGAAACTTAGAAAACTCTTTTTGACAGTCCTGGCCGGAGCGGCACTGCTCACGGCTTGTGACAAGAAAGAAGTGGATCTGGGTCCTGCGAAGCTTACCGTGAACCCCACGGACGTAGCTTTCGAGCAGGATATGGATTCCAAGGATATTAGCCTGGTCGCCACCCGCGACTGGGCCGTGACCGGATTGCCGGACTGGATCGCCCTCTCCAAGGAGTCTGGCGCCGCCAATCCCGACGCTCAGAAAGTGGTCATCTCCGTAACCCAGAACGAGGGTTACAACCGTTCGGCCACCCTTACCTTCTCCATCGGATTCGCCCGTTCCGTCCTGCACGTGTCGCAGGCCGGCCCCGACGGCGAAGTGGACAACGGTGACGGTTCCAAGACCAACCCCTACAACGTGGAAGGCGTCATCGCTTTCGTTACCGCTCTGGGTGACAAGGAAAGCGAGAACAACGTCTATGTGAAGGGTAAGATCAGCGCCATCTCCGAGGAATACTCTACGCAGTACGGTAACGGTGCTTTCACCATCTCCGACGACGGCACTACCGAGAGTCCCCAGTTCACCGCTTACCGCGTGCTGTACCTGGGTAACAAGAAGTTCGCTTCCGGAGACACCCAGATCCAGGTGGGCGACGACGTCATCCTCTACGGTAAGGTGGTCAACTATAAGGGTAACACTCCGGAGACCGCCCAGGGCGCTGCCTTCCTGTTCAGCCTGAACGGCGTGGACAAGGGCGGTGACGGTGGCCAGGGCGGAGACGGCACCGCAAAGGGTACCGGTACCCTGGAAGATCCGTACAACCCGGCCGGTATTGCCGCCGTGGCTGCTGCTCTGGCCGACAACGCCGTGTCTACGGAGAGCTACTACATGAAGGGTAAGATCTCCAAGATTGCCGTGAGCAAGAACGTGGACCAGACCTTCGCCAACAGCGGAGACTATGGCAACGCCTCTTTCTATATCACCGATTCCGAAGACGCCACCGGCGAATTCTACATCTATCAGACGTATTATCTGGGTAACCGCAAGTGGGTTACCGGAGACACCGATATCAAGGTGGGCGACGAGGTCATCGTCTATGGCCCCGTCACCAAGTATGTGAGCAGCTACGGCACCACGCTGGAGACTTCCGGCAAGGGCGCCAGCTATATCTACAGCCTTAACGGCACCACCGGCACCGACACACCTCCGACTCCGGTCGTAGAGCCCAAGGGCACCGGCACCAAGGACGATCCGTTCAACGTGGCCGCTGCCATTGTCAAGGCTAAGGAAACGGGCGAAACCGTAACCGCCGACGAGTACTACATCAAGGGTATCGTCGCAACGGTCTCCCTGAGCGCCGAACATAAGAACGCCGACCTGAATCTGGTCGATGTCGAAAACGGCGAGGTGTTCAAGGCTTTCCGCATCAAGGGCTTCGAAGGGGCCGATATCACCGGCACCGAGCCCATCAAGAAGGGTGACGTGGTGGTCATCTGCGGCAAGATCGTCAACTTCAAAGGCAATACCCCCGAGACCGACCAGGGAGGTAAACTCATTACCTGGAACGACAAGACCTCCTTCGACGGCGAGGGCGGCGGCGGTGGTGGCACCGCAGGTGATTCCTATGTATTGGATAAGGATGCCATTAAGGCTGCCCATACAGAAGCATGGAGTTATACCAGCGGCGAAAAGAAAGTTAAGGCTACCGATGGTAGCGAGTGGACTCTGGTTAACACTTATGCCAGTAAGGACCAGGTGACCGTTCAGATGAACAAGGGCAAAGGCTCCTATGTCCTTACTCCTGCAGCACCAGAAGGAAAGGTAGTTAAGAAGATCTCTGTCGTCTTGAACAAGTCTGCTAAGGGTGATGATGAAATGGGCGACCGTCCTATCGACATTCTCAGTGCCGACGGTGCCACTACGTTGCTTGATGACGTCACCGGTCAGACCCTTGCCGATGGACTTGAGGTTCCTGCCGGAAATGCTCAGGTTAAGATTATCTGCGATGAAACCAAAGGCGCCGCGGTCTATATCACCAGCATTACCGTGACCTTCACTGATGGTGAAGGCGGCGGCCAGGGCGGTGGCGGCGGCGAAGGCGGCGACACGCCCGCCAAGCCCGTGAACGAAGGCACCCTCGAGAGCCCCTACACCGTGGCCGATGCCCTCATTGCAGCCAAGGACGCCGACCTCACCGGCAAGGAATACTATGTGAAGGCCATCGTGGGCAAGGACATCGCCATCAAGAACGGCGCTGCCTCCTTCGAGCTGATGGACGGCACCACCGACGGCAAACTCACCGTCGTAAAGGCCAAGTCCTTCAAGGGCGCTGCCTTCGACGGCTCCGAGACCCTGGATTGGCTGGACGAGGTTGTCCTCAAGGGTACTGTCACCGAATACAGCACCCTCCCGGCCCTCACCGACGGCGAATTTATCCTGTGGAACGGCAAGAAGACCTTCAAGGAGGCCGAAACCGACCTCGCGAAGGTGATCGCTGCGGCCGATAATGCCGACGTTTACTTCACCGCCGTGGTGAGCGCCGTTACCACCAACAGCTTCGTGGTAACCGACGGCACCAACAACTTCTATGTCTTCAAGCCCGCCACCATGGCCGCCATCGGCGACAAAGTGACCGTGTCCGGCGTGAAGACCACCTACGGCGGCATCGTCGAGACCAATCAGGGCGCCGAGGTAGAAGTGATCGAAACCGGCAAGACCGTCGAATATACCGTGGCCGATGATATCACCGCCACCTTCGACGCCTACCCGGCTTCCAATACCGGCAAAACCAGTGACTACGTTACCTTCACCGGAAAGCTTGTCAAGAGCGGAAACTTCTACAATGTAGAGGTAGAAGGCGCCACCGCCTACAAGGGCAGCGTCTCCAATCCTATTGCCGCCCTTGGTCTGGATGCCCTCGTAGACAAGACGGTCGACTTCACCGGTTACTATGTGGGTACCAGCGGCAACAGCACCAAGTACATCAACTTTGTCTGCACCAAGGCCGAGGAGTACACCCAGGGCGGTGGCGGCGGAGAGCAGCCCACGTATGCTTCCAATATCGAGTGGACACTGGGTGATAATTCCAGCTCCGAAAAAGCTACCGTAAATGATGTTGCCGACGTCGATGTGCTGAAACTGGGTACCTCGAAGAAAATAGGAAAGGCGACCCTTCCCCTTCCCGCAGGGACGACCAAGTTGACCTTCTACGCGGTTTCTTGGAGCGGTAAAGTTTCAAAGCTTGTATTCAAAGCTGGTGACACTGAGGTGGAATCCGTTACGCCTGCCGCAAACGACGGATTGGCAAGTAATTCTCCTTATACGCTCACCGTTACGGATTCTGATAAGTACGAGATTACCATCCCGTCGGGCGCAACGTCTCTTACCGTAGAGACTTCCGGTTCCAATACGCGCGCTGCGCTGTTTGGTATCGTTGCAGAATAAAATGATCAGTTTATGTTCAGAAAACTGACCGTTATCACCATCGCTCTTCTGGTAGCCCTCACGGGTTGCCAGAAGGGGGACGAAGTTGCCATTCAGCAGCGCAGCAAGTATCTTTCCTCTGCGTCGGACGGCGTTTTCTTCGGTGTGACGGCCAGTGGCGCGTGGACGCTTTCGGTCGAGTTCCCCGCCGGGACCGATCCGTGGGCCAGACTCTCCCGCGTGCAGGGCTCGGGTGACGACAACGTCATCTTTGACTTCGATGCCAATGAGGCCGATGATCCCCGCGAGGCCACCGTGGTCCTCCGCGCCGGCGGCTCCGAGGCCCGTGCTACGTACACCCAGGCCGGAAAGCCTGCGCCTGAGGTTATCGGCAACTACGGGTACGACGTTGCTCCCTTCGACTGGCTGGAACTGCCTGCCAGCAAAGCGGGCGACGGCAGGGAAGTGCTGGTGCATGACATGAAAGGCGGAAAGTACAGGAACAAGTCCCACAGCGGCCTTCGCAACTGGAGCTGCTACTGGGATCACAGGGAACACATGTCCCTGTGGGTGGCCTATCCGCTGAATAACGGTATCAAGGGAAGCGGCACCGGCCGTACGGAGGCCTGGGGATTCGACCCGCTGCTGCCCAGCGGCATGCAGCCCAACCTCTCCAAGAGTTCTTACGGTGGAGGATGGACCCGCGGGCACCAGCTCCCGTCGGCCGACCGCCAGCGCAACAAGACAGAGAACGCCACTACTTACTATTCCACCAACATGACTCCGCAGGAGTACGACTTCAACACGGGCATCTGGGTGGATCTGGAGAACAACGTTCGCAAGTATGCTGCATCGGCCGATACCCTCTACGTGGTGACGGGGGCCCTCTTTGACAACTCCACCCGTTGGAGCGGCAGCTCCTCCGGTTTCCCGGTCAAGATTCCCACCCATTACTTCAAGGCGCTCCTCTACAGCGGCTCATCGGCCTATGCCAAGGACACCGAAGGCTTCATGATGGCGGGTTTCCTTATTCCGCACGCCGGTTACGGCGGGAAATACACCAACTACCGCATGTCCATCGACGAACTGGAAAGGCAGACGGGAATCGATTTCTTCCCGGCCCTGGAGCGCATGAACAAGTCCCTCTCGGCCCGGTTGGAAGCAGCGGCGCCCAATGCGCAATTCTGGAATTAACTAAACAGACGTGATATGAAAAAACTAGTATATGCCGTCCTTGCCGCGCTCCTGCTCATCCCGGGCTGGAATGCGCTCGCGCAGGGAAAGAACGGAAAATCCTATGTGATTGGCTTCTACAACCTGGAGAACCTGTTCGACACCTACCACGACGAGGGCAAGAACGACTACGAATACCTTCCCGACGGCGCCAACGAGTGGACGGAGGCCAAGTATGCTAAGAAGCAGCAGAACATGGCCCGCGTCATCGCGGACATGGCCAAGGACAACAAGGCCTGGCATGCCGTGCTGGGTGTCTCCGAAATCGAAAACCGCCATGTCCTGGAGGACCTGGTGGTGGAACCGGCCATCGCCAAGGCCAACTACCAGATTGTCCACTACGACGGTCCCGACCGTCGCGGTGTGGACGTGGCCCTGCTCTATCGGCCCGAGGTCCTTACGGTCCTTGCCAGCGAGAGCATCCCCTTCACCTTCGAGCCTTCCCGCATCGACTGGAGCGAGTGGTCCCAGGAAGAGAAGGATGCCTTCCGCACGCGTGACGTCCTCATGGTGCGCGGCACCATCGACGGCGAGATGTTCGCCTTCTTCGTGACGCACCTTCCCTCCCGCCTGGGCGGAAAGGGGGCCGACCTGCGCCCCCGCGGGGCCGAGATCATCTACCAGCGTGCCATGGAGCTCCAGAAGGAGTTCCCCGGCATCAAGATCGTGGTGATGGGCGACATGAACGACAACCCCACCGACATCTCCATGACGGAATTCCTCCGCGGTAAGGAAACCATCGCCGAGGTCACCGACGAAGACTTCTTCGATCCCTTCCTGAGCATGCTCAAGGCCGGTTACAGCTCCCTGTACTACCGGGGAGAGGGAAATATCTACGATATCGTCCTGGTGAACAACGCCCTGGCCCATGCGCCCAAGGGCTCCTTCCAGATTCAACCCATCGTGAAGGGCAAGTTCTACGGCCGTGTGTTCCACAAGCCTTACATGACCAATCAGACGGGACAGTACAAAGGCACCCCCTTCCGCACCTTCTCCAACGGTGCGTTCGTGGGGGGATTCTCCGACCACTATCCCACCTACATTGTTATCAAAAAATAACGCAATATGACTAAACGTATTATTCTGGCATTTGCCGCCCTTCTCGGCTCCGTGGCCCTGTTCGCGCAGGCGCCCACCGGCGGCGTGAAGGGTACGGTGGTCAACCGTAACGGCCGTCAGCCGGTAGAGAATGCGCGCCTCGTGCTCATGCAGGGGGCTTCCCAGATCGCTACGGCATCATCGGCCCAGGACGGCACCTTCCTTCTGGAAGGCCTCCCGGACGGCTTGTACACCCTGCTCATTTCCGCCCCCGATTTCCTGGACAGCCAGGTGCAGGTGACGGTGAACGACGGCTATGTGAAGAACATGTTCAACCTCTCCGTCACGGCGGTTTCGCAGGTGGCCGAGGTGGACGACGACTCCTTTGCAGCCTTCGACCTGGATGACAGCGGTTACAGCGACAACCCTACCATCCTTTTCGGCAGCAACGATGTGTTCAACAGCATCGCCGGTTACAATTTCTCTTCCGTGCGTTTCCGCGCCCGCGGTTACAGCTCCGAGAGCCAGGATGTGCTCCTGGCCGGCGTGAAGCTGAACGACGCCATCACCGGTTACAGCCCCTTCTCCCTGTGGAGCGGCCTGAATGAGGCTACCCGCAGCAAGGAGAGCGTGGACGGAGCCGAGGTGAGCGACTACGGCTTCGGCGGTTACAACGGTCTCACCAATATCCTGGGTACGGCCGGCGAAATGCGCAAGGGCTTGCGCGCCAGCGTGCTCACCAACAGCACCCTGTACCGCTTGCGCCTGATGGCGTCTTACGCTACCGGCCTGCAGGACAACGGCTGGGCCTTTGCCGCCAACGTGAGCGCCCGCCTGGGTGGCAACGACTGGATCAACGGCGTGTACTATCGTTCCTTCGCCTACTATCTGGCAGCCGACAAGGTGCTGAACGATGCCAACACCCTCCACTTCGTGTTCTTCGGAACGCCCGGACAGCGCGGCGCCCAGAACTCCTCCACGCAGGAGGTGTACGACCTCGTGGGCGACAACATGTACAACAGCAACTGGGGTTACCAGAACGGCCACGTGCGCAATGCCCGCGTGCGCAAGACGCACGAGCCCATTGCCATCCTGAAGTGGGATTTCACTCCTTCGGACGAGTTCGAGGGCAGCGCCACGCTGCTCTACCGATTCGGAAAGAACGGCTATACCGCCCTGGATTGGTACGACGCCCAGGATCCCCGTCCCGACTACTACCGTAACCTGCCCAGCTACTACTATGGCACCATTGACGGCGAGTATGTGGAGGACCTGAACCGCAACAACCCGGACAAGTATATGAGCGCCTTCAACGTGTGGCGTTACTCCGACCTGTACTCCAACCTCACCCATGTGGACTGGGACCGCCTGTACAACGTGAACCGCATGCAGGAGAACGGCCGTTCCAAGTATGTGCAGGAGGAGCGTCGCGTGGACCAGCGGGACCTGAACTTTGCGTTCACCTTCAAAGCCCGTCCCACCGACTGGCTCACCCTCGACGGCGGCGTCAACGCCCGCGTGAACCGGACGGAATACTTCAAGGTCATCGCCGACCTTCTGGGCGGCCAGTACTTCGTAGATGTGGACAACTTCGCCGAGCGCGACTTCGCCACTTCTCCTTACAAGACCCAGAATGACCTCAACTACTATCTCATCAACGGTGCGGCCCAGACGCTGCACGTGGGTGACAAGTACGGCTATGACTACTATGCACAGGTGCGTAACGGCGAGGCCTGGCTCAGCGGCAAGTTCGTAACCGGCCCCTTCAGCGCCACCGTCGCCGGCCGTATCGGCTACGAGAGCTTCTGGCGTGAAGGCCTGGTGCGCAAGGGCCTGTTCCCCGGCCTTGCTCCGAATGGCAACAAGATGAGAGATCCCCTCACGGGAGAGGTTATCGAGCCCAGCTACGAGCCGGACGGCTCCGTCACCACTTCCTACGGCAAGTCCAAGGTGGCCCGTTTCGTCACCTATGCCGGCAAGGTGAACCTGAACTATGTCATCGGCGGCAACATGCGCCTGTATGCCAACGTGGGCTACTTCAACGATGCTCCCAAATTCGGCAATGTGTTCCTGAGTCCCCGCACCCGCAATTCCATGGTGCAGGATCTCACCACCACCAAGACCTTCTCCTCCGACGTGAACTGGCAGTTCAGCGGCAACGGCATCAACGTGCGCGCCACCGCCTACTGGACCAAGATGTGGGACCAGAGCAAGGTGATGAGCGCCTTCGACGACCTCCAGAACGCCTTCTCCAACTTCGCCATCAGCGGCATCAACGAGCGCCACATGGGTATGGAGCTGGGCTTCAAGGTTCCTACCTACATCATCCCGAACGTGTCCCTGCAGGGTGTCCTCGCCCTGGGTGAGTATGTCTATACTTCCACCCCGAAGATGACCCAGACCGTGGACAACAGCGCCGAGACCGTGATGGAAAACGTCTGGGTTCCCTACTGGACCAAGACGCAGCTCTCCGACGGCACCGTGACGCAGAAGCACTACGTGCCTTCCACGCCGCAGACGGCCGCCAGCCTCGGCCTGGCCTATAACTACAACTACTGGTTCATCGACGCCGATGTCGAGTACTTCGGCCGCGCCTACCTGGACATGAACCCGCTGTACCGTACGGACTACGCCGTCGCCGGTCTGGACAACACCATCACCGACGAGGAAGTCAGGTACATGACCACCCAGGAGATGTTCAAACCTGCCTGGCTGGTGAACCTGTCCGTGGGCAAGAGCTGGTACATCCAGCGCAAGTACCAGATTGGTTTCTCCCTCAACGTGAAGAACATCCTGAACAACAAGGACGTGAAGACCGGCGGTTACGAACAGACCCGTATGGTGGACAACACCGCTTCCAAGAGCCGTTACTACCGCTTCGACTCCAAGTACTTCTATATGGCAGGTACCAACTACATGCTTAACATTTACTTCAGATTCTAAGAGCCATGAAAAAGTATTTTATCGCTATCGCTGCACTGGCAGCCGTCGTTTCCTGCAAGAGTCTGAAGGAAGAATGGGATCCCGTGTTCACCGGAAAGCAGCCCGATGCCGCCTGGGCCGTTCCTTACACCGAGGAGCAGCTTCAGGAGCAACAGGGCCTGGAGGAGATTACGGCCATCGCCGACCTCAAGGCCATGTACAAGAACAAGCCCCTTCCCATCCTGGGCAATATCTGGATCAAGGGCAAGGTGATTTCTTCCGACCAGTCCGGTAACATCTACAACGAAATCTATATCCAGGACGGTAAGGACGCCAATTCCGGCGCCGCCATCTCCCTCAAGTTGGGCAAGGGCTCCCTGTACAACGAGTATCCCGTGGGTACCTGGCTGTACGTGAAGTGCACGGGCCTTACGCTGGGCGCCTACAACGGTATGATCCAGCTGGGTATGGCCGCCGATGAAACCGCCACCAACGAGTACGAGACCTCCTACATCAACCTGCAGTCCATCATCGAAAGTCATGTCTTCCGTGGCTTTCAGGACACTGCCTTCGCTCCCGTTTCCCTCACCGAGGACGCCTTGAAAAAGGCCATCACCGCCGGTGGCTCGGACAACGTCTGGGGCAAGGTGGTCTCCTTGAAGGGCTGCGTGTACGGCGATCAGATTTTCGCCCTCTTCTATCCCAACTCCAACATGGCCCACAAGAGCGGCAACCCGGAAAACCGCGTGTTCCTCTCCGACAAGGGTACCTGGGGCGTGACCACCTGGTCCTGCACCAAGGACGGCTATATCGGCTATCTGCAGGACGGTTGCTGGGACGAGGCCGAGGTAGGCAGCGGTGCCACCCGCTACGGTTCCATCCTGGGAACGCCCAACCAGTACCTGGACGCCGACACGGCGGCCAAGTTCGGCCCGGACGCCTATCTTACCTATAAGGAAATCATGATCAAGTACGCCGCCGCCAACTACATCTCGCACTACTTCAACCTGGGCTCCACCTCCATCCAGGTGCGCACCAGCGGTTATGCCAAGCTTGCGGCATCCCAGCTGGCCGCCGGCATCCTGGACCACCAGCCGGTAACCATCACGGGTATCGTTACCCTGTACAACGGTGCGGCTCAGATTTCCCTGGTAGACGATCCTTCCATTTCAGTTGTATTTGACTAATGAAAAGAACCTTTAAAATTGCCAGGCCTTTGGGCCTGGCTTTGCTTATGCTTGTAAGCGCCTGTAAGAACGAACCCAAGAATATCTTCCTGCAGGAGTGGGATACCCCTTACGGTACCGCTCCCTTCTCCCAGATCACGCTGGACCAGTATATGCCCGCTTTTAAAGCCGGCATAGAGGAAGAAAAGGCCAATATCCAGGCCATCATCGACTGCAAGGAGGCTCCCACCTTCGAAAACACCATCCTGGCCTTCGAGAAAGCCAGCCCCATCCTGGACAAGGTGCAGGGCGTTTTCTTCAACCTGGCCGAGAGCGACTCCACGCCCGAGATGCAGGCCATCGAGGAGGAAGTGACGCCTCTGCTCACCGACGCCTCCAACGAGATTATGATGAACGCCGATCTCTTCGCCCGCGTGAAAGCCGTGTATGACAACCAGGACGGCCTCACCCGCGAGCAGCAGATGGCTACCAAGAAGCTGTATCAGGCTTTCGAGCGCAACGGCGTGGGCCTGGACGAAGCCGGAAAGAAGCGTTTCGCCGAGATTTCCAACCGCCTGGCCACCCTTACGCAGCAGTTCGGCCAGAAGCTGCTGGCCGAGAACAACGCCTTCAAGGAGGCCACCGGCATCACCGTGAGCGCGTACTACGATTTCATGGCTTCCTGTGACGACCGCGCCAAGCGCGAAGAAGTGTTCAAGGCCTACTCCAGCCGCGG
>JAEEGG010015788.1_pt1 | contig 15803 bp, 14 predicted proteins | sample 9134161 | NCBI WGS metagenome assembly JAEEGG01 (sample SAMN16246543, study PRJNA631951) | gut metagenome | biome: gut microbiome; feature: rumen; material: CR-attached | host: Bos | place: Iran: Karaj | collected 2018-10
CGATGTTTAGCCCGAAGTGCATACGGAACTCGTCGATAGAGTTGTCGATGACTTCCTTAACGAGGACATAGATTCCGTCGTCGGAAGCCTCGCCGTTGCCGAGCTTGCCAATGTACATACCGGGACGCAGACGCACATGCTCAAGACCTTCGAGGGTGCGAATGTTGTCGTCGGTGTAGTTGTTTATGTTGTTGTTTTCTGCCATTGAACAAAATTTTTGCCTTGCAAAAATACAACACCGCTACGCCAAAATCTGACCTATACCTTATTTTTAATTAACAAAGTGGGTGTTAATTAAAAATCGTGTTACAAATTCTTTTGCCTTGTCTTCAGTGATGTTTGACAAACCAATCTATGAGTACTTAAAATATTTTATTACTTCTTTATTTTGCAATGTCGTACTCGTTGCGTTTTTTTATTGTTTTCTTTATACAGGTAAGGTGATTCGGGTTGCTCTGGCATCAGCGCATCAAGGTCGTTGATGCATCCGACAGCCTTCATAAGCAAAAGGAAAGTGGCGAGCGAAATATTATTGACCGTACCGTTTTCGAAACGATGAATCGTCAGGATGGACAAACCGGTCGTTTCCGACACTTCTTTCTGTGTCAGATTGGCTCTCAGGCGATAATCCTTAAACCGGACTCCCAATAGCTTTACCAATTCTGGTGCTGAATACTCAAAATAATCCGCCATATAACTTTAATTATATGATAATTTAACCCCTTAAAACAGCTTTAACATTACATATATGTAAATTTATTTTGCAAACATACAAAAAGAATTTTAATGCGCAAGCAAAAAACAAAAAAAGATTATTCAAATAAAAACGAAATAGATGTTAATTACAGGAATGAGCGTAACAAATTATGGAACATCTTCACTTATTGCCTTTTCTTGCAATAAAAACGGGATTTTGTTCCTGCTCCCACAGAACGGAACCCAACATAATAATAAAGGCTGTCTCCTACAAAAGAGCCACCTCCCTCACCTGTAGAACGAAGGGTGCCATCCATACTTACATAATACATAGCATCTTGATATTGAACGCTACCAACTTCTATTATTTTCAGAACAGAATCGTTTTCCGTCAATGATACTTCCAAAGTTGCATTGTAAGGTTCGGATACTCCACCCGTATCAGGTGTCCACCAAATGTCTTCTTTCGTACCATCGTAAAAACCAATCCATGCGTCCCTATAATCACGAATGTATATGCATGACCCATCATCTTTTTTTGCCGACTCATCGTAGTTCTTGGCTTTCGGGTCAGTGCAACCACGCTTTGTGCATCCTACAAACGAAATGCAAAGCATCATTATAACAACCAAAGCATTTGTTTTCATAGTTTTACATTTCAATGATACGCCTATTCTCTTCACTTAAATTCATATCAGCACACGTTTATCTAATAACACATTATGATAAAACAGAGTATAATCGAATCCTTCCCATTCTCTTTTGGAATAAACTTGTGGATTGATTTCTTCTCCGATGTCCCACTTCAGTTCTCGAAGAGGTTTCTGAACTAAATAGTCATCAAGTGTCAACTCATCCTTGTCTAGTAATATTAGCAAATCGTAGTCGCTGTCAGGACGAGCATCTCCTCGTGCGCGAGAACCATAAAGCCACAAAGAAGCACCCTTAGGCAGCGTACACCCAGCTGTTTCCATAATGCGTTCTATGACTTTTTCCTGTTTCATCTTTTTATTAGATTTTTACAATGCAATTATACACATTATTTCCAACTTGGCAAAATATTCTTATTTGGCCCATACGGTTACTGAATATCTTCGTTTTTTCCCATCCTTCTCCTTATCCCTGACACAATCTGCATAAGAATAAGTATCGCCGACACCACACCACACATACGCGCAATGTAGTCACCGTACTTGGAGTAGAAAGTTGCCTTGTCATTGGCGTTTATAGTTGCTGCAATGCCACCACGCTCCCACCAGCCAAGAGATTCAACGACATCGCCACGCTGGTTGATAATGCAACTTATACCCGTGTTGGCACTTCGTGCTATGCTGCGGCGAGTCTCAACGGCACGCAGACGCGAGAAACTGCAATGCTGGCGATAGCCGGGAGTGTCGCGCCACCAGCCATCGTTGGTGATGACAAAAATCATCTGTGCACCATCCTCGACAAAACCACCGCAATGTTCGCCAAATGCCGATTCGTAGCACACCGGTACACCGACCTTTACACCGCTTACATCGTTTGTAAACGCTGTTGGATGTTCCTGACATCCATGGCTGCCGCTCATTCCACCAAGGTCGGTCATAAGGTCGCTAAGGAAGCCGAAAATACGTATGTACGGAAGTATCTCTGCCCCAGGAACCAGCTTGCTTTTGCGATAAATCTGCACATACTGTCCAGAATCGACCTGCATCGACACATTATATATGTCGTAATGGTCGTTTTCGCCGATTTCGCGGGCAGTTTCGGTAATGGAAGAACCATCGTAGGCCTTGTCGCCATGTTTGTGGTAGTAAACCTTGAATGTAGTCGCACCTATAACAAACTTACTTTTAGGATAGTCGTGCATAAACTTGCGCACTGCCAAAAGCGACGAATTTCCCTGCATGAAATCTTCCTGAATAGTACCGTTCAGAGCCGTTTCGGGAGCGACAAAATAATCGGTCTCTGCATTTCCGTAAGTAGTTGCAATATCGAGTATATTTTCAATCTGCGAACCGAAAGTGTTCTCATCAAACTTTTCGCCCCACGGGTCGATATTAGGCTGAATTACAACAACATTCTGTGGATTTTCCTTTTCTGTGTAGGTATAGTAGCGGATAACCGATAAAATTATCGGAACAAAAATCAGCAAGGTCGTCGAAAGGGCAAGCGGCAATTTCATTCTTTCCTTTTTCAACTTGACAGTCAGCATCTTGTACAACAAGGCATTGATTATCAGAATCCAAGCCGAACCACCAAGGTGTCCAGTGAATTCGTACCACTGTACAAACATCACATCGTTGGCAAACGAATTACCAAGCACCAGCCATGGCCAAGCAATCTCGCTGTTCATAAATAGGTACTCGAACGCTACGTAGCAACTGACGAATGCAATAAGTCCGACCTTCTCGCCACCACGCTTCCACAGAGCATACACAATCCTCATTGTCAACGCCATGAGCAGAGATGATGCAAGCACCGCCATAAACACGCCTGCCGGACTTGCAAAGTAAACCCACCAGGTTGTAACGAGATTCCAAAGGACAAACATAAGGTAGGTATAGCCGAAGACCTTTGCTCCTCCGTGCTTGCCGTTCTCGGCGATAATGTCCCTCATCAGCAGAAGCATAGGCACAAAGCCCACAAGCACAAGCCACGGCAAATGCAGATTGAACCAACCTGCACTCAGCAGCAAAGCCGACAGAACGCACAAACAGAACCTTAATCCAACGTTTATCCTTTTCATTGCAATTCCTTTATCTTGTTGTAAATGAACTCTGAAACTCCCACCGACTTTTCCACGTATGCATTTGCCTGCGAGCACGATTCGGCATATTTACCCTCATCGGAAAGAAGTTTTTCCACAACATTTTCAAATTCACCATATGATGAAATTGAAAATCCTGCACCACAACCTATCAAATCAAATGCTTCCTTGAACTTGCGATAGTTAGGTCCGAAAATCACTGGCAATCCGTAAACAACCGCTTCAAGCGTATTGTGTATTCCAACGCCAAATCCACCACCAACATACGAAAGCCGTCCGTAGCGGTACATCTTCGACAACATTCCCATCGAATCGACAATTATGTACGAAAGTTCCGAAGCCTTGGCAGTTTCGCATTTCGACAAGCGTACACAAGGTTTCGCCAGCATCTTTTCTATCGCACAAAGATGTTCCTCGTGAATCTCGTGTGGAACAATCACAGCCTTCAAATTGTCGTGGGTGTTTATGTATTGCGAAATAATTTTCTCATCTGGAGGCCAAGTGCTTCCGCAAACAATGACATAGCCCGACTGCGAAAATTCGCGGAGGAATTCGTTTTCGTATTCTTCGTGTGAAATCTGATAAACACGATCGATACGCGTATCGCCACACACCGAAATGTTCTTCACACCAGCACTTTCGAGGAGATTTTTGGAATTTTCGTCCTGCACAAACATCCAGGCAAAATCGGTAAGAACCTTGCGGTAGAACTTTCCCCACGGGCGGAAAAAAATCTGTCCGCTACGGAAAATTCCAGAAATCAGATAGGTATTTATTTTCCGTTTCGCCAATTCGCGAATAAAGCAGTACCAGAACTCATATTTCACGAAGACGACAAACTCGGGATTTATTATTTCGACGAATTTCTGTGCATTGCGTTTGCTGTCGAAAGGCAGATAACAAACTATATCAGCCTTGTCGTAGTTTTTGCGCACCTCGTAGCCACTCGGGCTGAAAAAAGTTAACACGATTTTCTTTCCTTCGGACTTATAGCGTTCTATCAGCGGACGACCTTGCTCAAACTCGCCAAGCGAAGCCGCGTGAAACCACACATATTTCTGTCCCGGTTCAACTTTTGCTCGTAAATTTTTCTCCCAGTCCTTTCGTCCCGACACCATAAGCTTGGCCTTGCGATTGAACGGGGTAGCCAGCCTAACAGCAAGGAAATAAGCACGAACACAAAGGAAATAGAAGAATTTCATCGTTAATAATAATAGTATTCTTCAGGAGCGTGAATATATATAGGCAAAATCCAACCTATACGTATTCCAATCATAGAATCGTGATACTGGGTATTGTCCTTGCCTCGCAGGTTGAAGTCGTAGTTGCGACGTGATTTTGTCCACGCGAAAGTATATTCCACACCTCCGTAGAAATTCACTAACTTTTTGTTGCTCAAGAACTGATATCCGATGAATCCGCGTGCTGCTATTCCGTTTCGAAGTCCATCGTAGCCCTTTTTGTAGTCACCAAGTACTGGCGGAGTGTTGTTGTTACGGTTTTCGATGCGGATATGGTGCTCGAGCATTCCGACTCCCACGTTTAGCACAATGCCCGAATTGGGATTGGGCTTGTTAAAGGCAATAACATACCCTGTCTTAATTCCTACATAAAATCCAGACTGTGTCATAAGCACAGTACCATATTCTCCAGACGAATTTATTATTCTTCCCGTCTGAGTCTTAATATTGCGCAAAATCGACACGCCTTTGTCATCGTATCCGCCCCAAAGGTAGCTTCCCTCGAAGCCGAAAATCCAGTTATGCTTTGTCTTGAACGAAAGGCCGATTCCCATCGTCGAGGGATTTCGGTTGTATTTCGCCTTCATGTCGGTTAACGAAAACTGGTAGGCGTAGTTTATTTCGCACTGCCATATATTTATGCAAGTATCTTTTACCTGCGCAAACGTCGACATCGAAAACAGCACCAAGGCAAACAATATTGTCAATACCTTTTTCATCATTTTGCAAAACTAATACTTTTTTCAGTTAGTCAATCAAAAAAATATATTATTGCTGCTTCTTGAAACGTATGTAATAGCCCAATGCGAACTGGCATACGAAGCCGAAACGTTGGTCACTTTCACGAAAAACATCGCCAGGACATATGCCTGCATTGTCAATTACTTCGGGATTCGTTTCATCAATTGAGATTACATCATGACGCCATGAGGTCAGCCAATGGAAGTTGAACCCGACATTCAAGTCGAATGCTATTCTATTACCAGCGTTAAATTGATATCCAATTCGATAAGCTGATGTTATATCATTTATTGCAACATCCTCCACATAGCTATACGTTGCCGCGAAACTGCCAGCATGATACGAATCAATATTTATTCCTTTATATGCAATCTGCATTTCACCATACCAACCGAAAGGTGCCTTCTGGTCGTATTCCGTCAGATGCTTGTTCTCCTTGCCCCAGTATCCACGCGCTCCAACAGAAATCTCACCACCTTTGCAACCAGAAAAAAGACTCCACTCATTACCATTATTATACATACAGGCAAATTTGTAAGTAAGTTCGGCGGTGGCGCTGAAATTCCTATGGAAAGGCTTTTCGAAACCAATATTCGGATTGAGCACAAGCGCTTTCAACGGTCGTATTTTCACCACAGAGTTCTGGAAAAACTGTGCCGATGCCGACAACGACAAAAGCAAAACAAATGAAAATATTGCGAAATACCTCTTCATATTTCGCAAAGATAATTGTTTTTTTTCTAACGTGCAAACTTTTATTTCTACTTATCCCTGAATACCAACACTATAGGCACACCTGTCAGGTTGAAGTTCTCGCGAAGCTTGTTCTCCAGATAACGCTTGTATGGTTCCTTGATGTACTGCGGCAGGTTTGCGAAGAAGGCAAACACTGGAGTAGGCGTTGGCAACTGGGTGACATACTTTATTTTTATGTACTTTCCCTTGGTTGCTGGCGGAGGGAAATTCTCGATAGCCTCAAGCATAATCTCGTTGAGCTTGCCAGTAGGGATGCGTTGTATGCGGTTTTCGTAAACCTGCATTGCGGTGCTGAGCACATCGCTGATACGCTGTTTGGTGAGTGCCGAGATGAAAAGAATTGGAATATCGTTGAACGGAGCAATCCTTTCCTGGATGAACTCGCGGTACTGCTTGAGCGTATTGCTGTCCTTTTCGATTAAGTCCCACTTGTTGACAAGGATGACGATGCCCTTCTTGTTCTTGCGTATAAGGTTGAGTATGTTCTGGTCCTGCGACTCCCAGCCCTGCTCGGCATCAATCATCAGCAGGCAGACATCGGAATTTTCGATGGCACGGATAGAGCGCATCACCGAGTAGAATTCCAAATCTTCGGAAACCTTGCTCTTGCGGCGTACACCAGCCGTATCGACAAGCATAAAGTCGTAGCCGTACTTGTTGTAGCGTGTGTTTATGGAATCGCGGGTTGTGCCGGCAACATTGGTGACAATGTTTCTTTCTTCGCCGATAAGCACATTGGTAAGCGACGACTTGCCGACATTTGGCCGACCGACAATAGTAATGCGCGGAAGGTCAAGCTCCTCGTCGTTTGGCTTGTCGGGCAAGGCCTTCACAACGGCATCAAGCAATTCGCCAGTGCCAGTGCCTGTAATAGCCGAAATGCAATACAATTCGCCAAGTCCAAGATTGTAGAACTCGTAGCTGTTGACAATCTTCTTGTTCGAATCGACCTTGTTGACAACTAGGAAAACAGGCTTTTTCGATGAACGGAGAATGTCGGCAACGGCGACATCGAGGTCGGTGAGCCCCATATCGACATCGACCATAAACATTACGGCGTCGGCCTCCTCGATGGCTATCAGCACCTGCTTTGAGATTTCGCGCTCGAACACATCTGTTGAATTTTCAACATATCCGCCGGTATCGACAACGGAGAATGTCTTTCCGTTCCAGAAGCAATGTCCGTAAAGGCGGTCGCGTGTTACACCGCTTTCATCGTTCACTATCGCCTCGCGGCGTTCTATCAATCTGTTGAAGAATGTCGATTTTCCAACATTCGGTCTTCCTACTATTGCTACAATGTTTCCCATAATTCAATTTAATTAACAATGGACAATTGATAATGGATAATCTGTGGTGACGCGGCGCGCCACGTCGCCACAAAATCATCAAATTTTCAAATCACCAATTTAACACAATTTTCTCCGATTTCCACCATTCTCTTCCTATACAATCCGCCCAAGGCCTTCTTGAAATTCTTCTTCGAGATGCCAAAGGTCTTGTATATCAGTTGTGGACTGCTATTGTCGCAGATGTTCATCTCGCCCTTGTGCTTCTTGAGGTAGGCTACAATCTTGTCCTCGAAATTGCCGATGTCCTCGTGGTCGTTGCGGAACATGCGGAGGTCGAGCTTGTTGTCGTCGCGGACTTTCTTCACAATCACATCCACCTCATCGCCTGAATGCAGTTCCGAGAAAACCTCGTTTGCGTACAGGATTCCCAGATACTTGTTCTCGACTATCAGGTTGTAGCCCAAGCTTGTGCGGCGTGTCACCAATGCGTGAACCTTTTGGTTTTCGTCAACCAGCGGGCGTTCGCTCTCGTTGATGTACTTTTCGTACTTGGTGCTTGCTACGGCGCGGTTGGTGTCCTCGTCGAGATACACATACACGATGTAGTCCTCATCGACCTTCAGGTCAACTTTCTGCTCCTTGAATGGGCAGAACAAGTCCTTTTCGATTCCCCAATCGAGGAACGAACCGTACTTGGTATTGGCGACGCAGGTAAGGCTTCCGATTTCGCCGATTCCCACATACGGACTTCCCATGCAGCCGTGGACGTTGCCATCGGGACCAATGTAGAGGAAAATGCTTTCGGTTTCGCCAATTTCGTATTTTTTCACGAGGTCGATGTTTTCAACTTCGAGGGTTCCGTGCTCGGCAGCGTCGAACAGCAGTCTTTCGCCTTCGAACCCCACAACCTTCAACTCGTGTGATTTCCAGATTTTAAGCATAATATAATTTTTTGCAAAAATACACATTTTCTGGCACATACGGGCAAGAGGGCAAAACTATGTTACGCAAAAAAGGAATTTCTGCGATGTATAATAAGATTGGCAAACATATTCAACCTTTGCTTGGCATCAAAATCCAAGCAACCATTCTGCAACAGGCATTACGCTTATTTCATGGTCACCTACAACAATGGTTTCTCGTTGTTCCTTGGTAATAATCATAAGTTTAGCATTCTTGTTTTTCTTTGCAAATGACAAAAGGGCATCCACCTCCCTTTCTCTTGTATCGATGTTTGAAATCGTGTATGAAACCTGTATGGCAGTATTTTCCTGTTCAATGTAAAAGTCGATTTCATGATTTGACTTTAGGAAAACCACATTTTCCCTACCATATTTTCTACATAACGTTACAGCGACCATATTCTCAAGAAGAGAAGTGTCGGAGTCGAATAGGAAAAGATTCAAAATGCCATTGTCCAGAAAATAATATTTCTTCACGCTTTCGCGTTCGCCAATTTTTGCCAGCCCATTTTCTATAGGCAATACGAGCCATGCATCTATTGCATAATTTATATAATCCGACACAGTGCCTACTGTAACATTGTTGCCTGTTGATTTTATTATGTTCTGGACTCTGTTGTATGAAGTCGGCTGTTTGACGCTTTCGGCAAGTTTCTTTACTACAAGCCCCATTATCTTGCTGTTACGAATATTGTTTCGTGCGCAGATATCGCCTAAATATATTTTCTGATATAGACTTTGCAAAGCAGAACGCTTGTCTTTGAAGTGAACCATTTCGGGAAGTCCTCCAAATTTAAAATAATTGTCAAAAGCTGTTCCGACTTTTGATTTCTCGATAGTAGAATATTGCCATTTGTCCGAAAGTTCAAAGGAAACGGCAGTCAAATACTCTTGAAAGGTATATGGATATACATCATAAATCAAGAATCTTCCGCCAAGGGTGGTCGCGACATCACTGCTTAGCATCTTTGCATTGCTGCCAGTAACATAGACCGTATATTTAGCATCTGCCAAGCGACGCACAAATTTGTCCCAATGTTCTACATTCTGGATTTCGTCAAAAAACAATATTGGCTTTGTTTCGCTACCGCTCATTTCGTAGTGCGCCTCAAGAATCAAATTCAAATCGTTGTGGGTTATTTCGGAAAGCCTTTCGTCCTCGAAATTGACAAACAGGATGTCCTTCATTTGAAATCCTTTCTCAATCAATTGAATAACCCGCTGATATAGCATATACGATTTGCCTACACGGCGCAGACCTACAAATACATAATTTGCTTTTTCTTCAAAAACGAAAGGGCGTTTTACGACATCTATCGAAAGAATTTCATCGCGTTTATCCCTGATACACTGCTTAATAACCTCTTTATCCATATTCTTTATAAAATAATATTTCGATTGCAAATATAGTATTTTATCTTTTATAATGGATAATTTTTAAAAAATTTATCTGGTATACCAAATAAAATCGATAAATTTTGTTGTGTATAATGAATAAAATCGAAGAAATGTTTTTCAGAATTGCAGGACACCAATTCCCATTCTAAATTTTTGCCTATATATGCTTTTTTGTCTACTGATGTTGACAACATAAACAGTCGTTCACAGCAAAATCCATTGATTAACAAATATTTACCTTAATTTTAAAGCTATAATCTGCCACGAACTGCAATTTTTAGGCACTCGTGGCAAAATATAATATTAACACAATAGTAATCAGTAATATACAAATACATAAATTCTGCTTATTGGCTCCGGCAATATCATCCCGATATGGAATTTTGGGTTGATGTATTGAGAAGATTTTATAAAATGGTAATTAATAAAATGTGAGTTGGGTTAATGTTTGGTATGTAATTGTAAGTAAATTTTGCATTTTGTAAAAATGAGTATATTTGCAAAGCAATTAATTGTCAATTAATGACTATTAAAACAAATATCATAAAATTGATTTATGGATGAGAATGTCGGAAAAGTAGTAGTTAAGGCCATTCGAACAGGGAAATGGATGTATATTACATACCTGAATCAGCGTAAAGAAACGACTAAATTTTGGCTTGCTGTTGAAGATATGGAATTTACAAAAGATAATGTACGACTTAAAGGACATATATATAATCCATCAAAAGATATTGACAATGCCAAAACTGCTGAATCAGGATTGTTTCTAAGTAATGTACAAACTGCAAAAATCATTGATTTTACTGAGTACAATGTGTCCGATTCTTTGTTGAATAAACTTGAAGCAAATATGGGCAGATATAAATGGTTGGACTATGAACAAGAGATTAGTTATCTGCTAAATTATTATGAAGAATGCAATTGGTTTGACAAAGATCCGTATCAACGTGAACATATATTAATACCAGGAATAGATTTGCACAAACTTATGGAGAATCAAGAATATGTTTTGACAAAAGAGCAAAAAGAGTTCTTGATTAGAAATATTTACGATAAGTACACATATAACAAAACAAGTAGCAGTTATACCGAGTTTGCCATATCTAAATTAGCAATAGACAAGAATAATAGATTGTACGTTGTTTGTTATTACAATGTAAACTATAATCCAGAGAGGGGAACTTTAAATCTTGACAAAACACTTAGATTTAACAAGACATTTATTTTTAGAAAACTTACCGAATACAATTTGCAGGAAACAAAAATGTCATTGGTGCAGTATGCAGAAATGGATGTTGACACTTTTATTAAGGAATTTAACAAAGATAACGAATGGGGTTTTGAAACAATAAGGAGGAATCTGAAAAGCGATGAAATGCTAAATACTCGTCCAGAAATGATGATATTGGAAAGGGATAGAACTGTAGATGTGCGAACTACATATAATGCCATTTTGGAAAGGGACGAAAAAAATTTGTTAAATGTTCCATTAAAATCCTTGTTCGGCAGAATAACAGGTCGTGACAAAAGAAGGAAGGAACCTAATATCATTATTTTTGATGACAGGATAAATGTTGACCAAACTCGCGTTCTGTACAATGCGATGAAACAACCAGTAACGTATGTGCAAGGACCTCCAGGAACCGGAAAGACCCAAGCAATATTAAATGTTGTGTTAAATGGCTTTTACAATGGTAAAACTATGCTAGTTTGTTCTTCGAACAATAAACCAGTAGATGATATCATAGAGAAATTACAGATTTCATATAAAGGAGAAAAAATCCCTTTCCCATTTATTCGTCTTGGAAATAATACAAAATATGTAATTCCAGCATTAGATAAAATAAAGGAACTATTTGATTATACATCTACAAGGGAACCTGATGATTATAAAATAAACCAAATAAAGATAAATACTGACAATAAAAATGAGAACTTGAATGAAATACTAAAAAGACAGGAAAAGCATGTTAAACTTGTAAGCTTTTATGAAGATGCACAAAGGCTATATGGAAGTTTTAATGGAAAAACGAATCAGTTTTCTAATAATGTAAAGAAACGCATCGAAGAAATACAGGATGAACTTAAAAAGAATCCTGAAGTAAATAATTATGAGGTTTTACGGTTGTTTACCCCGCTGAAAGAGGACTCGAAACTAATACAATGGATGTATTTTACATCGTTGAAATACATAAGGGAATTGCAAAAGCCGGCGTATAATGACTTGTATGAAATATGTAATATAGATGATGAAGCAGAGAGAATAGATACATTCAATAAGTGGCTAGGACAGGATTCAAATATGCGAAAATTTGTCAAAGCATTTCCTGTTATATTCACAACAAACATTTCTGCGCAGAAATTGGGATCACCCAATTTTATGTTCGATTTAGTAATTATGGATGAGGCTGGACAATGTAACATTGCCCAATCAATAATCCCTATTGCTAAAGCTAATTCTCTTTTGCTAGTCGGCGACCCTGAACAATTAAAACCGATAGTAGTAATAGAAGACTCTATAAACAAAATGTTGATGGGGAAATATTCTATACCAGAAGATTACGATTATAAACAGCATTCTATTCTTGATGTAATGATAAATCATGATTCAATATCACAATATGTTTTATTGAAATATCATTATAGATGTGGCAAGAAAATAATCGATTTTTCAAATAAGAAGTATTATGAATCAAAACTCAACTTATCCGCTATAAAAGAAAATGGAGAGTTGGTTTTTCTACCGACAATAAATAAGAATATTGACGATAAGAACACTGCTTTGGAAGAGATCAAAGCGATAATAGATTATTTGAAACGAAATAATTATACAAATACAACAATAATAACACCATTTGCCAATCAGCGAGAATTAATAAATCTTAGGTTGAAAGAGGAAAATCTTAATGATAATGTGAAATGTGATACTGTTCATGCTATGCAAGGCGGCGAAAGTGATACAATAATTTTATCTACCGCACTTTCGACAAAAACACAAAATAGAACATTTGAATGGATAAAGAATAATACAGAATTAATAAACGTAGCGGTTTCTCGTGCAAAGAAACGTTTAGTGGTTGCATGCGATGAGGAAGTGCTACTAGCTTTATCAAAAAACAAACATAGCGATATTGTAGATCTTATCAATTATGTTAAAAGTAATGGAAAATCAGAAGTGCCTCTTAGCGAAGCTTTAGAAGTTGTAATCGGGAAATCAAATAATAGTTACTATGAAAAAGAGTTCTATAAAACCATATCTCATTTTTGTTCTGTAATTAAAACTTTTGAAGCAGAGAGGAATGTTTCGTTTAGTAAAATTTTTGCAAATGATAATGAACTAAAAAAATTAAAAAGTGAGTTTGATTGCGTTCTATATGAAAAGAGCTTTTATGGCAAAATTCCAAAAATTGTAATTGAAATAAATGGCGGAGAACATTTCGGAGATAAGAAACGAGAGATGGCAGATAAGCGTAAAGCAGAAATTTGCAAAAAAAAGGGAATTGAGCTTATAATGATTCCGAACACTTTTGTAAAATCCTACGAACAATTGCGCGAAATAATAATAAAGTCAAAGAATATAAACGATACGCAATTATCTTTGTTTGATTGAATATTAATCATTCTAATCCTTTCCCCACAGTCACTAATAGATAATCATATCAAGGCACTGAAAATGGCATTGGGGAGGTATGGGGCTGAGGAAAAGATGTAAAAATCTACTCTTTTATCTAAAGAAATAAATTAGACAATTTCTAGACGATTTTTAGACGATTTCTAGACGATTTTGATTGCAATACACTATGTATCAATGTATTACAACACGCATATTTTTTCAAAAACTAAACTTATTATCCAAATTTGTAGAACTATTTACTTCCCCCTCCAGTCGCTAATAGATAATCATATCAAGTCGCTGAAAATGGCATTGGGAAGGTATGGGGAAAAATAGTGCCGTAATTATGCGGTTAGTTGTTCTTATTAATAAGATTTACAACAACTTTTACCATAATGTCCTTTTCTTCTGTTTTGCTTTCAGCAATCATAAGCGTAAGGGCTACAAGTGTATTGTCTGCAATGCGCTTGCTTCCATCGGGATTATAAAGTATATGGTTGCCATTGAGAAACCATAGGAACAATGTGGCCGCAATACGTTTGTTTCCATCGCTGAACGAATGGTTCTTAGTAACAAGATACAACAGCATTGCCGCCTTTTCCTCTACAGATGGATATAGGTCTTCACCATCGAAAGTTTGGTAAATCTGCCCGATGGAACTTTTGAAAGAACCGTCCTTTTCGTTGCCAAACAATGCCGAATGTCCAAATTTCTGCTTCAGCATATTGATTTCTCTCATCGCATTTTCGTAGGTGGCGTGAAATGGCTCGTCGGTTGTTGTCTTTTCTATATTCAATCGCTGGTAGTCGTAGTTGTCGAGGGTGTCGAGAGCGTATGTGTAATCTACTACCACATTTAGTAAGTCCTGACTTTCAACGGTGTTGGCAATCTCTTTGCTCTGTAGGGTTCTTCCTACAACTTGCACCAATTGCCGCAGTTCTGAAATCTGCTCTTGACGAATGTGCTCGTTAACTGCATAGCCTTTAATGAGATACTGCTTCAATACACGATTAGCCCATTGACGGAATTGGACGCCACGCTGGCTCTTTACACGATAGCCGACTGAAATGATTACATCAAGAGTGTAGAATGGAACCGGTTTTTTTACGCCATTAACGTGTAAAAATTGCACGTTATTATCACGATCAAGTTCTCCTTCCCTGAATACGTTGATTATATGACGTCTGATATTTGACTCTTCTCTAGCGAATAGTATCGACATTTGATTGGCACTAAGCCATACCGTTTCGTTCTCAAATCTGACATCCAATTGTGTCTGACCGTCAGATGTTTGATATATTATTATCTTGTCTTCCATATTGTTATCAAAATTAAAAACCGACTATAAAATTACAAAAAAATCCGATTTTGACAAAAATTAATCATTGAAAATTGGCGTAATAGACGAAAAAAGATGATAAAAAATTCTATTATTCAATTTGCATTATTCAAAATGAATAATATGCATATTGCACTAATCCACAACACATTATACGCACCTACTACATCGGAAATATTTCGAGACGTTGCACGCAACGTCTCTACAATTGAATCTTCAAACGGCATTAGCCATTCAAACGGCGAAGCCATAGAAACGTGAAACATTCAAACAGCGAAGCGAGAAACGGCGAAGCCACAGAAACCTAGAAACAATTAGAAACGCCACAGGCATTGAAACTTGAAACTTTTAACTTTAAACTGGCTTTAGCCTTACCCTTTCTTCTCGTTCAACTTCTTCAGCACATCGGTCTGTATATTTGATGGCATTTCCATGTACTGGTAGAATTCCATAGAATAGTTTGCACGGCCAGAGGTTATGTTGCGCAACTGGGTGGCGTAACCGAACATCTCCATCAGCGGCACAAGTCCGACAATCTTCTGCGAACCCTTGCGGTAACGCCTCATCGCCTCAATCTTTCCGCGACGGCGGTTCAAGTTGCCGACAACATCACCAATGTAGTCGTCGGGAGTATTGACTTCTATCTTCATCACTGGCTCGAGCAGAATAGGACTTGCCTTCATAAAACCGCTCTTGAAGCACAATTCGGCGCAAAGCTGGAATGCCATATCCGACGAATCGACCGGATGATACGAACCATCAAGAAGGGTAACCTTAACATCAACAACTGGGAATCCCGACAAGATACCGCGTTCCATAATGTTGCATACACCCTTGTCAACAGATGGAATGTACTCGCCAGGAATGTTGCCGCCCTTGACAACATCGACAAACTCGTAACCCTTGCCAGGATTCGGTTCCATGCGCATGATTGTATGTGCGTATTGTCCGTGACCGCCAGTCTGCTTGACGTGCTTGTACATAGTCTCGACAGGCATTGTAATGGTTTC
>JAEEGG010015789.1_pt1 | contig 15803 bp, 12 predicted proteins | sample 9134161 | NCBI WGS metagenome assembly JAEEGG01 (sample SAMN16246543, study PRJNA631951) | gut metagenome | biome: gut microbiome; feature: rumen; material: CR-attached | host: Bos | place: Iran: Karaj | collected 2018-10
TACAGCCAACATCCGCAAGTGCGACGACTGGGAGGAGTTCAAGACCGAGATCCAGAAGGGAGGCGTCCTGCTCTGCCACTGGGACGGCACTCCCGAGACCGAGCAGAAGATCAAGGACGAGACCAAGGCCACAATCCGCTGCATCCCCGTTGACAGCTGCGTCTGCGAGGAGGAGGGAAAGTGCATCTACTCCGGCAAGCCTTCGCACCGCCGCGTCGTTTTCGCCATTTCCTATTAAACCGTAAAGACATGAAAATGAGACATACCATCGTTTTGACCATGGCTGCGGCGCTGTGCATCGGCGGCGCGGCACGCGCGCAGGATGCGCAGAGCGCGGCAGCCGCCGCGGCGCAGGAGATGACCAAGGCCCCCGAGGTGGAGAAAGCGGAGGCCAAGCCCAATTTCTGGACCAGCCAGGCGGAGTTCACCTTCGGTCTCAACCAGACCAGCCTCTGGGACTGGGCCGCCGGAGGCTACAACAACCTCAGCCTCAATACCGGACTTGACGCCAACGCCAAGTATGCGAAGGACCTCATGACCTGGGGCAACCGTCTCCAGCTCCAATACGGAACCCTTTCGTCCGCCGACAAGAAGGGACTCCTCCAGATCACTACCGACCGCATCTACGCTGAGAGCAAATGGGGTTACAAAACCAGCAAGGACTCCAAGTGGAGCTACAGTGCTGCCTTCGATTTCCGTTCTCAGTTCAGCAACGGTTACAGCAAGTATTTCCAGGGGGACGACGGTCTCTGGACCGGCACGCTCAAGTCCGGATTCCTCGCACCTGCATACACCAACCTCGGTCTCGGTATGGACTGGACGCCCGCCAAGTGGCTGTCCATCAACTTCGCCCCCGTCACCGGAGGTTTCACCATCGTACGCATAGAGGAGCTCCGCAAGACCTACGGCATGCAGCTGCGCGACCCGTCGGTCACCGACCCGCAGGGCAAGGATTACCGCAGCCTCAAGTTCCAGTTCGGTGCCCAGCTCAAGATCGACGCCAAGTTCGTCATCAACGAGAAGTTCAATTACGTCACCCAGTTGGTACTGTTCACGGACTATCTCGACAACCCCTTCAGGGAGTACCGTGTCAACTGGGACAACAAGATCACCTGGAACGTCGGCAAGTATTTCAAGATCGGGCTTGACACCTGGCTCATCTACGACCCCAACGTCATGATCAAGAACGACAAGGACCTCGCCCAGTATCCTGAAGGACGCAACCGCATCCAGTTCAAAGAGTTCACTTCGTTCAACTGCGCCTACACCCTCAAGCCCAGGAGGCTGCGTGACAAATAGATGAAGACCCTGCTTGCGGTAAGCGGAGGCATCGACTCCATGTGCATGGCCGACATGTACCGTCGCGCCGGCCGGGACTTTGCCGTGGCGCACTGCAATTTCCATCTCAGGGGGGCTGAAAGCGACGGAGACGCCGTTTTCGTGGAACGATGGGCGCAGGCGCACGGGGTGCGCTTCTTCCGCGCCGATTTCGACACTTCCACATACGCGTCGGAGCATGGCATCAGCATAGAAATGGCTGCACGCGAGCTGCGTTATACGTGGTTTGCGCGCATTGCCGTTGAAAACGGTTTCGACGCCGTAGCCGTCGCGCACAACGCCAACGACAATGCCGAGACGCTGATACTCAATCTGCTGCGTGGCACAGGCCTCCGCGGCATCACCGGGATGTCTCCCGACTCCCCCCTTCCGGCAGAGCTGTGTCCTGAAAATCGTCTCGCTCCGCTCGACCCCTCCCATTGCAGGCAATGGGCCCCTCCCTCTTATGTTGCCGAGGGTGGCACAGATTTTCAGGACACAGCTCTGCCGGAAGGGGGGCGGAGTTTCCCGAAGGTTGACGGGGTGAGGCTGGTGAGACCGCTGCTGGGGATGACGAGGGAAGAAATAGAGGCGTACGCAGCGGAAAACGGAGTGGAATACCGCGAGGACAGGACGAATGCAGAGAACGACGCCCGGCGCAACCGCATCCGGAATGAGGTTTTCCCCGAATTCGCGGAGATCAATCCTTCGTTCATCCGGACGCTGAACTCCGACATGAAGCATTTCTCGCAGGCGGAAGCCGTCGCCGACGAGTATTTCAGGGAAGCCAGGGCGGAAATCACGTCCGGTGACGGATCCATCGATGCAGACAGGCTTCTGGCTCTCAGGCATTGGGAATATGTCCTGTTCCGCATCACTGAGCCATGCGGCTTCAGTGCCGGCACCCTGGACGCGCTGACCGCGCTGCTCTCGGAACGCAAGGAGGGTCGCGGCACCTTCGCCGGCAAGCGTTTCCACTCCCCCACCCACGTCCTGGAGACTTCCTCCAAGGGTATTACCCTGCGCCGGCGCGACGATGATACTCCAACCGGAAATGGCGACGTAACTGTCTTCGAACCAGGAATCTACGAAGCTTGCGGGCAGACCGTGAGCATCGAGCTCCTGCCCTGCAAACCGGGCATGGCGCTGAAACAGCCTGCGGGCACTCTCATCTGCGACGCCGAAGCCCTTCCTTTCCCCTTCACTCTCCGCGGATGGCGGGCCGGTGACTGGATGAGGCCGTTCGGAATGGGCGGCAGGACAAAGAAACTCAGCGACCTCTTCACAGACGCGAAGTATTCGCTTTCCGACAAGGAGGCCGCAGTCATCGTAGAGTCCCCCGTTCTCGAAGATGGCCACGTCGCGGCCGTGGCGGGGCTCAGAATGGACGAAGCCCTCCGCGTGGCGAAGGGCTCCGTAAAAGTCTTGAGGATCTCAGTCCTCTGATTACCTGATATCGATAACGTAAGGGATGCGGGCGAACATGACGTCCGCAGGATTCTTCTTTACACGCTCATACCAGTCGAGAAGCATTCCCGCAGCATCTCCGAAAGGAGTGCCTGAGAAGATATTCTCAGGGGGAACACCCTGGCCGAACATCTCCATCATCCTCTCCATCTCGGACAGCGGCTTGGGATATTCTACCACGTTCCAGGCCGTCAGGTCGGCGTCACCGCCGGCGGAGGCCGCCCACTTCACTGCATCCTCCAGAGTGCCTATCTCGTCCACGAGACCGATCTTGATGGCATCGGAACCGGCCCACACACGACCCTGGGCAATCGAATCCACGAAGTCGGGCTCAAGGCCGCGTCCCTCGGAAACGGTGTTGACGAAACGAGTGTAGATGTTCTCGACGGAAGCCTGCATATAATCGAGCTCCTCCTGGTCGAGGGGACGCATCAGGGAATACATGTCGGCATGCTTGTTGGAGCCCACGGTTACGATGTTGACGTGGGCGAGGTCCTTGACGGTCTTGCTGAGATCGGGAATCATGCTGAAGACGCCGATGGATCCGGTGAGGGTGGTAGCGTCGGAGTAGATCTTGTCACAGTTGTTGGAAATCCAATAACCTCCGGATGCCGCATAGTTACCATAGGAAGCGACCACGGGCTTCTCTTTCATGAGCAACTCGATGCCCGCCTTGATCTTCTCGGAGGCGAGCACGCTGCCGCCGGGAGAGTTCACGCGGAAGACGACGGCCTTGATGGTGGAGTCCGCACGGACCTTGGAGATGACGCGGGCGAAATAGTCTCCGGCGACATCCTGCTTGCCTTCGCCGTCGATGATCTCGCCGTCAGCATAGAGGATGGCGATCTTCTGTTTCACCTTGGTGTTGGGAACGACCTTGGCCGAGATATAATCGGCAAGGGTGAAGGACTTGAGTTTCTTGAACGATTCGACGACAGCGAGGTCCGCGAGCTTGTTCTCAAGGCCCTCGCGGTCGAGCAGTTCATCCACGAAACCTTCACGGAGGTAGTCTTCGGGAAGGTTGAGCTTAAGCCCGTCGATAGCTGCATTGACAGCTTCGACCGACATCCTGCGACTCTCGGCGATCTCGGAAGCATAGCTGCCCCAGATCGCGTCGATCATTGCGCGGTTCTGCTCGAGGTTCTCGGGGCTGGGGCTGTTCTTGATATATCCCTCGCCGGCGGACTTGTACTTGCCATGACGTATGAGCTGTACGTTGACGCCGAGCTTGTCGAGCAGGTCTTTGTAGAAGGTAAGCCTGCCGCCGATGCCCGTCAGCGAAGAGTTGGCGCCCTGATAGGATGTCATATAGATCTTGTCGGAGACGGAAGCAAGATAGTAAGATGCTGTGGAAGGGCCCTCGATATAGGAGATGACAGGCTTTCCGCTCATGCGGAAGTTGGCCAGGGACTTGCGGAGCTCCTGAAGCTGCGCCATACCGCCGGAGGCGCCGTCGGCCTTGATGTAGATATACTTGACGGCGGGGTCCTCGGCGGCTTTGTTGATGGCCTGGACGGCTTTCCAGAGGCCGATGTTCTGAACCATGGAACCGCCGCCGGACACGAGCGACATCACGTCGGGTGAAGCGGGGGTGGACTGCTCGGATATAACGATCTTGGACATATCCATGACCATGACTCCGGACTTGGGCAGTGCGGTGGATGCGCTGCCGGCAGCGGCGAGCGACGACACGAAGCCCATGCCAAGGATCAATGCGATGATACCCGCAATAAAGAGGCCGCATACCACGGCGAGGACCATTTTGAAGAATTCTTTCATATTCGTAACGGATTGATCGGGGCAAAAATAACAAAAAACTGCGACTTAAATGCTATATTTGCATGATAAACCAATTGAAGCATGGCACAGAAACCATCCATCCCCAAGGGAACCCGCGACTTCGGACAGCAGGAAATGGCCGAGCGCAACTACATATTCGACACCATACGAAGCGTCTTCAAGACTTACGGCTATGCCCAGATCGACACGCCCGCGATGGAGAACCTCTCCACCCTGCTCGGCAAATACGGCGACGAGGGCGACAAGCTCCTGTTCAGGATACTCAACTCCGGAGACGCCTTCTCCGGCATCGACTATGACAGTTTCAAGCTTGAGGACGGAGACCGTGCATACAACAGCAAGGCATTGTCACTCAAGGTCTGCGAGAAAGGCCTCCGCTACGACCTCACCGTGCCGTTCGCACGTTTCGTGGTCCAGCACCAGAACGAGATTTCGTTCCCGTTCAAGCGTTACCAGATCCAGCCCGTATGGCGAGCCGACAGGCCGCAGAAAGGCCGATACCGCGAGTTCTACCAGTGCGACGTGGACGTCATAGGTTCACGTTCGCAGGTCAACGAACTGGAGCTTGTCCAGATTATCGACCGGGTGTTCAAGCTGCTCGACGTGCGCGTGCTCATCAAGATCAACAACCGCAAGGTCCTCACCGGACTCGCCGAGATATGCGGATTCCCTGACAAGGTCGTGGATATCACCGTCGCCATCGACAAGCTCGACAAGGTCGGACTTGACGCCGTCAAGGAAGAGATGCTCGGCAAGGGCCTGACGCCGGAGGCGGTGGCCGTGCTCGAGCCCGTGCTTCTGCTGTCCGGCACCGACGCGGAGAAGATTGCCGCCATGCGCAAGCTTATGGGCGGCGGATCCGCGTCGGGCGCAGTCTCCGAGGCAGGCCTGAAGGGCCTGGACGAGCTCGAAGAGCTTTTCGGCCTCATCGATGCCGCCGGCATCGGATCGGCCGTAGAGATCGATCTCTCACTCGCACGCGGACTGAATTACTATACGGGAGCCATCTTCGAGGTCAAAGCCCTCGATTTCGCCATCGGAAGCATCTGTGGCGGAGGCCGTTACGACAACCTCACCGGCATTTTCGGCTTGCCGGACATGTCCGGTGTAGGAGTCAGTTTCGGTGCCGACCGCATCTACGATGTGCTCAAAGGACTGGACAAGTTCCCCTCCGGGCTCAAGTCCGCCACACGCGTGCTGTTTGCCAACATGGGCGGCAGCGAGCTGCTGTACGTGTTGCCCGTCGCCCGCGCTCTGCGCGAAGCCGGAGTCTCAGTGGAGGTCTATCCCGACTCCGCCAAGCTTAAGAAACAGTTCGACTACGCCGACCGCAAGTCCATTCCTTTCCTCTCCATCAACGGAGAGTCCGAGATGGCGGCCGGTGTCGTCCAGCTGAAGAATCTTGCCACAGGCGAGCAGAAAGCGTTCCCCAAGGACGACACCGTCGCCATCCTCGCCTTCCTCGGCTGACATTGCCGCTTTAGAGCCAGCCTCCATCGACTAATAATATCAACTCATATTACATCAGCTATGAAAAGGATACTGTTTCTCTCCTGTTTGATCCTGTCAGCATTTGTTTCATGCTCCAAATCCGCTCCCGAATCCAGCAGGGAGATGGTCCTGTGGTACGACGAACCCGCCGGAGAAGTCTGGCTGGACGGCCTGTTCATCGGCAACGGCTATATGGGAGGCAATGTGTTCGGAAGGACGGAAAATGAGCGGATTGCGCTCAATGAATCCACTTTCTGGTCCGGCCGCCCTCACGACTACAACGATCCCGAGGCGCACAACTACTACGATCAGATCAAGGAACTGATGTATGCGAAGGAGTACAAGGAAGCGGAGAAACTGGTAAACGAGCATTTCTACGGAAAACCCGCCAACCAGCAGACCTACGTTCCGGTCGGCGATATGCTCCTCGATTTCAAGCCCGGGAACGGGCCGGTCAAGGATTATTATCGTGAGCTTGACATGGAGACAGGAATTGTCAAGGTCAGCTATACCGAGGGCGACGTAAAGATGACCAGGGAGGTGTTCATGTCCTACCCCGATCATGTAATGGTGATGAAGGTCTCTGCCGACAAGCCCGGCAAGGTGAACGTGGAGGCGAAGCTCAAGAGTCCTTTCCAAAGGAAAGTCTCATCAAATGGCAACCGCCTGACCATGAACGGCACTTGGAGCTATCTCCCTACCAGGATCTTCGATCTGATCGCAAAGGTCGAGGGCGACGGGATGAGTTTCCAGACTGATGTCATCGCGATGCCTGAGAAGGGAACGCTCGTGGCTACGGATTCCAGCCTGGTGGTCGCAGACGCCAATTCGGTGACCTTCGTCCTGACCATAGCTACCGACTTCGTCAAATACAATGATATCAGCGGCGATCCCGCGGCGCGTTGCGACAAGGTCCTCGCCGCAGTCGAAGGAAAGAGCTTCAAGCAGCTCAGGGATACTCACCTCAAGGACTTTTCCGGGCTGATGAGCCGCGTCCATCTCACCGTCGGGGACGGTGCAGAGAACAGCAGGCCGACGAATGAAAGGGTCGCGGCGCTCAAGAACGGAGAGCCCGACTCGGATCTCCAGGCCAAGCTTTTCCAGTTCGGCCGTTACATCACGGTTTCAAGCAGCAGGGAAGGCAGCGAACCCAGCAATCTCCAGGGTCGTTGGAGCCAGGACCTGCTCCCCAACTGGGGCAGCAAGTATACCCTCAACGTCAACACGGAGATGAACTACTGGCCCGCCGAAGTCACCAATCTCTCCGAATGTACCGCCCCTCTGTTCCACCTGATAGAGGACCTTGCCGAGAACGGAGCCGAAACCGCAAAGCTCTACTATGGAGCGGACGGCTGGGTGTCGCACCACAATACCGACCTTTGGCGCGGCACTGCTCCGGTGGACGCCGCCCGATACGGAATGTGGCCGATGAGCGGCGTTTGGCTGTGCCAGCATATCTGGGAGCACTATCTGTTTACGGAGGATATCGACTTCTTGAAGAAGTACTATCCCATTATGAAGGGCGCCGCTGAATTCCTTCTGGACATTCTGGAGGTGAACCCCAATTACGGTTACCTTACCATCCCGTTCTCCATGTCTCCTGAACAGGGATATTACATCGAAGGCAACCCTGAAGAAATGTTCCTTGCGCCTTCGACCACGATGGACAACGCTTTGATCAGGGATCTCTTCCCCCACCTCATCGAGGCTTCGAAGCTTCTGAACGTCGACAGCGAATTCAGCGCAAGGCTGGCGGACGTCCTCGAAAAGATTCCTCCATATATGATCGGAGAAAACGGTATGCTCCAGGGGTGGATTGAAGACTGGACACGCGGCAGGGAGAACCACAACTGGTCGGGAACCTTCGGCCTCTATCCAGGCAATTCCATCACTCTCAGAGGAACGCCCGAGCTCGCAAAAGCAGTAGAAACCTGGCTTGAGCCGCGCCCGGTCACTGTTTTCTGGAACAGCGCGATAGACATCTGCCAATGGGCAAGGCTCGAGAACGGCGCGAAAACTGACGAGGTACTCAGGAAGATCTTCATGACCCCCGCCGGACGCAGGGGCGGTTTCGGCAACAACCTCCATTTCTCCGGATCGAACCAGTCCGACATCAACTTCGGTATCACCGCCGCCATCGCCGAGAGCCTCCTTCAGAGCCATGCCGGCGAAATATCCATCCTGCCTGCACTTCCGGTCAGCTGGAAGGACGGTTCCGTCAGCGGGCTCAAGGCCAGGGGCGATTATGAAGTGAGCATCAGCTGGAAAGACGGAAAAATGACTTCCTGCGAGATCAAATCCAATCTCGGGAAGCCATTTACCGTACGTTATGCCGGGAAGACCAAGGAGTTCAACCTCGCCGCCGGCAAATCCATCAAACTGGGGCCGGAACTGGAGTAGTCTATTTCATCTGCCACCAGTCCCAGGTGAAGCCGTCGCCCTTGAACACGAAGTACAAGTCATGGACGCCGGATACGCCTTTCAATGAACAGCTGTTCGTCCTGTAGCCGTCACCAGGCTTGATGTTCATGGTGCCGGCAAGCGGGCCGTCTTCTGCATCGAGCCTTATCTCGACGACGGCAGGCTTGACGGCGCACACATTCATCTGGAGATTCCTGGCGCCTCTCTTGAAGTCCACTCCCGACACTTTCAGGTATTCGCCTTCATCGATGTCCGTAACGACTATCACGTTGCCGCCCTTCTGGGTCTTGAGGCCATATCCCCATGACATCGTCTCAGCCTCCACCTTACGGAACGGGTTGAAGGGCTGGATCTGCTCCAGGACGTTGTCCTGCCAATAAGGGACTTTCCGGATGCTGCCGTCAGGGTTGTAATGCATCTCGGCAGCCGATACGCTGCGTCTTTCGTGATGGCGGAACGTATCAAGGTGCATTATCTCGTAATTCAGACCGAAAACATAAGACTTGCCCTTGTAGTCGATGATGCCGGGATGGTTGCCCCTGGTGCGCCAGGTACGGTCCATGATGTGTCCCATCGATTTCCAGGGACCGGTGGGGCTGTCGCTCATAGCGTAACCTATTCCCTCGGGGCAGCAGGTGGAAGCGAAAGCCAGATAATACTTGCCGTTACGCTTGTAGAACCATGGCCCTTCCTGATAGTAATCGATCTTGTAATCAAGTTTGTGGATCTCGCTGACCAGGGATATCATATCGTCGCCGAGCTCCGCCCAATAGACGTTGGGGTTGCCCCAGTACATATAGGCCTGTCCGTCGTCATCGATCCACACAGTAGGGTCAATGTCCTCCCAATGCTCCCTCTGCCATACAAGCGGCTTTCCTATCGGATCCACGAACGGGCCGTAAGGGGTATCTGCAACCAGCACTCCTATCCCGTGCCCATGGATGGGACAGTACATATAGAACTTGCCGTTCCTCTCCACGACCTGAAGGGCCCAGGCCCCGTTGTCGCCGTCATACCATTTGAAATCCTTGAGAGATGCCACGGCACCGTGGTCCTGCCAGTTGACCATATCCTCCGAGGTGTAGAGCAGCCAGTCCTTCATCACGAATCCGTTGGCGTAGTCCTCGTCGTGAGTGGTATAGAGGTAAACCTTGCCGTCATAGACCATAGGGGCGGGGTCCGCCGTGTATTTGGTCTGGATGATCGGCATATTGACATGCGCGTTGAACTTCCACCAGTCAAGGTCGAAGAGCTCCTCGTCACCACCGTGGAAAAGCAGATAGACATCGTGCTTTCCGGTCACTCCGGGACGTACCGGAGCGGTAATCATCATGTTGTCGTTGTTGACGGGCACGGTGGCTACCGGCCTCGCATCTATCATCTCGTCGATGAAGAAATCTATGCTGCCGGGATTCTTGAAATTGAGCATCTCGATGACGACCATCGTGGCCTCCTCGTCGCCGAAGTCCACTTCGCGGACCTTGATCCAGTCTCCGTTGTGGATGGAGGTTACATAATGACGCGTGCCGGGCAGGCGGTCAACCTTGACGCCATAGCTCTCGGCCATTGTCTCCGCCTCGACGGTCACATACGGATTGATAGTTCCTATGGGGTCCGGACCTTCCTTCGTCGCGGGGATGAAAGGGATGGTTCCGTCAGGGTTAAACTTGAACTCCTCCACTGCAGCGCTGCGGTGATAGCTGCTCCCGTTGGGCAACGAGGCGGTATGATAGAACATATAGTCGTGCCCCTTGTAATTGACGTATCCTCCGTGGATGGTAATGCTGTTGGGGATACGGTCCATTATCTGTCCGCCGTATTTCCAGGGACCGTTGATCGTCGGAGCGGTGGAATAGGCCATGAACTCCGGGATGCCTCCTGCCGGATATATCGCATAATAGGTGCCGTCGCGTTTGCAGACCCACGGGCCTTCTTCGTAGGAAGTCATGTCGATCACTCTTCCCAACGACCATTTTGTCCTGGGGACAAAAGGGCCGAAAGCCTCCGGATCGGGATATCCGGGAACTTCCTTGTATCCGTCCTTGAACGAAATCATATCATCGTTCAACTGGCCGTAGAAGAAACCCTGGAGACCCCAGAACAGCCATGCCGAACCGTCGTCATCTATCCAGACCGTGGGGTCTATGAAACCGTTGCCATAGCAGAGGGGGCCGCCGATGGCGTCCTCCCACGGGCCCTGAGGGTCGTCAGCGACGGCTACGGCCAGGCATTCGCCGTAGCCGCGCGCCATACAGCAGCAGTACCAATACCACTTGCCATTCCTCTCGACAGCCTGGGAGGCCCAGGCGCGGTTCCCCTGAAGGGCCCAGCTGAAGGTGGCGGTCGACATCGGAGTGCCGAGATAAGTCCAGTTGACCATATCCTCGGTGCTGAACAGCACCCAGTCCTTCATCTTGTAGTTCGTTGCGTCGTCCTCGTCGTGGTCGACGAACATGTAGAGCTTGCCGCCATGCACATAAGGGGCGGGATCCGGGGTGTACATCACTGAGGTGATGGGGTTTTGGGCAAAGGCGGCCATTCCGGCAACTGCAAGCCCAAGAAGGGTCAGAAGTCGTTTCATATTTATTCAGGTAAACTTTCTATGAGCTGGTCGCAGATGCTTCTCATTCCGTTGATGGAAGGATGGCCGTTCTGCTTTTCGATGTCGTGAAGCTCGATGAGCTGGACATTATAATGCTGGCAGACCGTCCGCATGGATTCGTTGATTTCTTCCTGCAGTTCAGAGTTCAGGATGGAATAGACCTTCGCCTTCGGATAGAGCTTCTGCAGAGTGTCCAGAAGGTAGGCCAGCGCCGGACGGAAAGTCATGCAGTCGGCTTTCGTCAAGCCTTCATATTTGTACTCGCCGAGCGGGGAACGCTGCCAGGCGTCGTTCGTGCCGCCGAACACAAAGATGATATCGGGATCGCCGAGCATGAACATGCGGCTCAGGAAACACGATGAGAACACGTCCCTGTTGAAAAAGCCGGTCCCGCAGATAGTGGTGCCTCCCCAGGAGTTGTTCTTATCCAACTCATAGCCCTTTTCCTTGATAAACAGGCTCCACCAGGTTTGTTCCACCTCCTTGACATCATTTTTGGAGTCAGGGTAGAAGGGAGCATACCCCTCGGGGTTGGAACCTTTGAAGGTTGAATAAGAGTCTCCCAGGATGGAGACCTTCTTTGTCTGCGCCGATGCCGCGACCACGGTAAAAGCCAGCAATACCAATACGACAAATTTCTTCATAACAGTTATTATTTAGCAAGTGATCAAGTCACAATTTCTTTGCAAGCATATAGCCGATAGCGGCGACGGCAATGGCTTCGGCCGTGACGATGAGCTCGAGCGGAAGCATTCCGACCGACTTCTGGAGCAACACGGCTCCCGCATCGACAATCGCGTGAAGTGCGATGGCTGCGGGGAAAAGCCACAACCATCTGCCCCTCTTGCGAACGGCCACCCAGACCATCATGGAAAGACCAAGATGAAGAATCAGGGCGGAAAGACGCTCCCAAAGACCGATAAGCAAAGTTCCGACACCAATCGTCTGCAACTGATCCAGTTGTGCCTGTAACTGAGCAGCGGCTTCCCCCGGGACCTTGGAGAAAAGGACATCAGTCTGCCCGGAATTGATCAGGGCCGAAATCACCATGTTGTTTATCATCGTTATTCCGAAGATGACAAGCATCTCAGTCCCTCCATGCCCGATACCGTATGCTACGCCCGGAAGCGGTGTCGAAGGTTCCTTTTCCATCAGGAACTTCATGGAGATGAAACGGCCGGTTTCTTCAAAGATACCTGCAGCAAGTCCGCCATAAATGGCATACATGAGCGTATTGTTCAGGATGGACGCTCCATGCGGCCCCTTCAGGACCAGTTGGTGCATGATGCTTTCCAGGATCAGGGCAAAGACAATGAATGTCCCGGCACCAATAAGGATGGTAGAAAGTCTGGCATGATGCTTACGCACCAGATAGACGGACAGGCAGACGGGTACGGCAAAGCCCAATAAGGCATTGACTGCCATCATAACAAGCGAACTCACAGGAACCATGCGAAAGTATATTTAAGTGTATAGATACTACGGTTACTCACTTCTCCCGTACAGCCTTTCCGCTGATGTGTTCGATGGTGAATGCCAATACTTCCGCCCCGGGACCATTGCGGAGGATGTCGGTTTCCGTGTCGTAGCCGGCAGGAAAGTATTTGCCTGCCAAGGAACGGAGTTTGTTCATGCGCTCCCGTTCATCGGCAACGATACCGACCCGGCCAAAACAAATAACGCTTTTCACATGATACCACCAGTCCCCCGGCTCTTTTTCGGGTTCGTCCAAAACTGTGAAGCAGGCCTTGTCACAGGCGCGGATGGCATCCAGCTTGTGACCTTCCCGGGCGCAGTGGAAATACAGTTTCCCGTCCTCGAACACGAAATTGATCGGCAAGGAATAAGGATATCCGCCGTCGCCATTGACTGAAAGAAAGCCTCTATATGCGTTCTCAAGGATCTGGAAGCACGTTTCCTCCGGAAGGGCCTGTCTGAAGCGGCGCATGGGGCGGAAGGGCTGTCTGTCGATAACTTTCCGGAACACGAGCATCTCATCATCTGAGCTCCAATGGCCTGCCTCCTCTTCAGGGACCTCGGGTCCATGTCGGTATTCATTCCAAAACTCAACGACTTGGAAACCGCAACGGTTGACATAGAAGTGGATGTTGCGCTTCTCGAAATAGGGAGTGATGGTTTCCCAGACCCGGACCTCCGGATGCAGGGTCTCCACGGCCTTCCACGCCGTCTGTCCGATGCCCTTGCCGTGGCACTCCGGGAGGACAAAGAGCAGTTCAAGATCGCCCTTCGCCTCCGCCCGGTCTATGGAAATCACGACACCGCCCACCTTTTGTCCGTTCAGGACGATCCGGTAGGTTTCGGCCGTGTCTCCGTCGATGGAATGCTCGATTGTCGACCGGGAAATCACTTCCTCTCCCTCCTCGCAACGGTTATCACGCATCCCGAACTCCTGCTGGGCGCCGAACTTGAACGCCCATTGGTTATCCAGGATGAATTGCTCCCGATCCTCTGGTTGCAGGGGGACCAACTTGACCTCACGCATATGAACTTCGATTATTTGGGTTGATTATAGCGGGCCTTCCAGCAGATCAGCTAAAACTTCACGCAAAGCTTGAGGCTGGCAGACCATCGGCTGAAACGGCCGGAGGAGTGGACCTTGTCGAACACGACAACGTAATCCGACATTCCCTCAGGAATACCGGTGGACCCTTTGTAATTATAGCTGTCATAACTGCCCGAAAGGCCGAGGAAAAAACGGTCCCAGGAATAAATGGCTCCTGCCTTGAACACATAGTTCACGTGCAACTTGCCGTTGATGACATTCTTGGCCAATGCCGGATCGCTTTCAAGAAAGTCGTTCTTCATCGTGGAGGAGAACTGGTTGAAAAGAGTGACCATTGGAATGGCTGTCAAGTTGATGGTCATGTTGCGGAGTCCTTCCCCGTCGGCTCCGGGCTGTCGGTGGAAAGGAACCAGGTTGTACGAAAAACCGCCCCCGAAAGAAACCTGCCGGGTGTCCTGCCGAACCATCCCGAACAACAATTCGGAAATCAATTCGTCCTGATCATACTCGACCAGCCCTTGGAGGTACTTGACCCCGAACATCCATGTTCCGGCTGACCGTCTCTGGACCACATTCCCTTTATAGACTGCGGAATAAGCGAAACTGCGTCGGTTGAATGCATAGAATAAATCGGCTATGAAGGTGGTCATACGTCCCGGGTTCTCGGTCTGGCCGGATTCTACATGGTCATCCCATCCGCCACCGAGCGCGATCCTCATTTCATAGTCAACCGGCCGGCGGAAGTCGAAATACTGCAATTGCAGGGCGTAGCCCGGAGCGAGATAGTCAAAGGAGAAGGATGTATTGGTATTCGCCCTGTCGCCTCCGACTCTCTGGTTCCAACCCAAAGAAAGATTGCCGTACCCGGCCTGCAGGCCGATCACCTTGTCCACACCGCCCAGGAGTTTGGTCGAGGCGGATGCTTGTAAGAGCTCGGGGTCTTCACCGGTATCATCATCGTGAATAAAGATATAATCAAGCACGTTGTACTGTGTTATTCCCGCCTGGTGCAACTCGCCCGACACCGCGACGTTCCAGCGTGCGGGCGGCTGATAGACTGCTCTGGGGTCCAGCTCCACGGATGGAGCTGAAATCATGTCGACAATCCTGCTCCAGAAGGAATCCGACTGCTGAGAAAACGCCGGAAAGCAACAAACAGGCAAAAGGACGAAGAGGGTCAGTGTTTTTTTAAGATTGAACATGGTTAGTTTCGCTGTATTTACAAAGATAGTCTTTTTTCCCGTTAATTGAAAAAAGAGAGAGATCTCGAGCCTCAGTCATCTTCTTCTAATGTGAATATCGAATCGGCAGCTTTGCCGAAGTCATCGCACGTTCCATCCTAAGCAAATTGACCTTCTTGTCAATGCCTCCGGCATATCCGGTAGGTGAACCATCGGCACCTACTACCCTGTGACAAGGGATAATGAGCGATATTGAGTTGTGTCCCACTGCTCCTCCGACAGCTTGGGCGGACATTCGGGCTATGCCCTTCCGTTCAACGATTCGCTTCGCTATCTCTCCATAAGTCATTGTCTTGCCGTAAGGAATCGTCAACATGATTTCCCAGACGGCCCTGCGGAACGGGCTTGCACGCATGACGAGGGGAGGCGTGAAGCCCGGCTCGCTGCCGCTGAAATAGATGTCCAACCAGCGGCATGTGTCTTTGAAAACAGGGATTAGTTTTTCTTCATGCTCATGGGAAAGCACGTCGGCAAAATGCATCTGTCCATCGAACCAGAGACCGATAAGGGATGTACCGTCACTTCCGAGGGTAATTCCGCCGAGAGGTGATTCATAGTGCCAAATATAATCCATCTTCAAGGTCAAATTCTGTTTTATCGGTACTAAGATAGTCACGTTCCGCCAGAACTCGAAATATCCAATCATCGCGTGAGCAGCGAATTGCCGGCGTCAAAGCGAAATGTAAAGAAGAATCTACCAGATGAAAGGGATTACTTTGTGCTTCACCTTCTGCTTGTACTCCTTGTAACCCTCCAGCCCTTTTTCCAGGACCTCCTCCTCATTTTTAATACGTTTGGCGATCAGCGGAATGTACAGCAACATGATCAGGAACGAGAGGGGCGAAGCAAGCACCAGCGGCATGGCCAGGAACAGTACGGTCGTGGCCATAAAGATTACAAATCATCAATCCGGAAAGCTGATTCATTTTCTGGACCGATA
>JAEEGG010015790.1_pt1 | contig 15803 bp, 10 predicted proteins | sample 9134161 | NCBI WGS metagenome assembly JAEEGG01 (sample SAMN16246543, study PRJNA631951) | gut metagenome | biome: gut microbiome; feature: rumen; material: CR-attached | host: Bos | place: Iran: Karaj | collected 2018-10
ACCGTCGATGGGTTCCCAGGTCAGGAGCGTGATGTGATCCTCATCTCGATGGTGCGTGCCAATAGCGCAGGGCAAATCGGCTTTCTGCACGACCTGCGCCGCATGAATGTCGCCATCACGCGCGCCCGCATGAAGCTCATCATCGTGGGGCACGTCCCCACCCTAACGCGCCACCCGTTCTACCAAAAACTATTCGATTACATCCAATCCACCCACGACCACACCTGACTGCGACCCTTTTTCAAACAACAATAACAACAAAAGTAACAACAGCAACTAATTATATGTTATTCTTGTTATTTAAAAGTTGTCTGCTGTTTGATATGTTTGGCAGTTTAGGTTGGGATTTTTTTGAGCCATTGGCGGTAGCCCAGGACAGCCATGACGGTATAGAAGGCAGAGTCCTGCCGTGAAGGGAATCTGCTTGTAGATGTAGAGCACAGTGCAAACCAGGTCAACGACAAGCCACAAGAGCCACTGCTCGGCATACTTCTGAGCCAGTGCCCACAGGGCGACCATGCCTCCGGCCCGCTATGGCCTTTAACTCATGCGTGAATTGCCTGAAAATGCTGGAAAATGATAGGTCGGCTGAACGTTTTTCCATCTAAAATGTGTTTTGCTCAAAAATATTTCTTAACTTTGCAAACAGAAATCATGCATATTAATACTTTTATTAACCACATTCTTTTTCATTATGAAGAAATTATTACTATTCATTGCTGCTGTCGCAGTGGCTTTTGGTGCTTCGGCACAATTTGAACTGAAGCCTGCCAATCCTACTGATGTGAAATGGCAGGATTTTGGAAGCAGTATTCTTGGCCAGTCTAACTTGAAATTCAAGATTTCTCTCAAGGATGCGACGTTTGGCATACCTCTTGATGCCGAGAATTTCAGTTACAGCATTTTTACCGATGATGACCAGATCTTCACCTTCACTGTAGCCGAATATGGTTCTATAGCTGGAATCACTGAGGATATGACCGAAATCCCCTACGGTTTTAATAAGTACAGCATGAATGATTCTGTCGTTTTTTTCTACCGCACAAACCAAGAGAATCCTCCTTTCTTCACACAGCGCATCGGCATTCAGGTCTATTATAACAACAACGGCACCAAGACCGCGTCTGACATCGTTTACACTTACCTGGAACAGGTCAATCCCGCCAAGCCCGCTAATGCCACCGACCTGACATGGGCAGCCGGCGATGGCACCAATTGGTCGTCCTTATTCCAATTTGACATCATTCCGCCCGTTGACGTGGATGGCAACACCTTGTTGCAGGCCAATGTGTCCTACAGCATCTTCTTTGACTACAACGAGCGCTACACCTTCCTCTATAGCGAGTATGGCCCCTATGACTATCTGGGCGGCATGACCGGCGACATGGATGAATTGCCTTTCTCGCTCATCCATGGCTATTTGGCACCGGGAGCGATCCACTTCTTGAATGACCCGCAGTTCATTTGGCGCATTGGCGTTCAGGTTTACTACACGGTCGATGGGGTGCGCAACTCTTCCGACATCGTTTACCTCGAAGTGAATGACGCCCCCGCATACCTGCCCGGCGACGTGAACGCTAACAATGTTGTTACCATCTCCGATGTGGCAGCGCTCATCGACCTCCTGTTGGGGAATCCCCCCGCCCGTTATGACGAGCGTGCTGCAGACGTTAACGGGGACGGCAACTTCAGCATTGCTGATGTGCCGGCATTGATCGACTTGCTGCTCGCTAATCAATAGGGAACAGCTTCGGTAATTGATACCGTACAGACTAAACCGCACCGCGTGCTGACCTGGATTCAGCGCGTGGTGTGGTTCTTTCTGTTAAATTCCCTGTCCGCTGCTCTAAATCGCCGCCTCTTGTCGGCGTATCATGCCGAGCCATTGGCGATAGCCCAGCACAGCCATCACTGTATAGAAGCCGTAGAGGCACGCTGTGAACGGAATCTGCTTGTAGATGTAGAGGACGGTGCACACCAGGTCCACAACGAGCCACAGCAGCCACTGCTCGGCATACTTCTGAGCCAGTGCCCACAGGGCGACCATGCTCAGCGCCGTCGTGAAACTGTCACACAGGGGCACGCTGCTGTCGGTCCAGGTAATGAGAATCCAATAGATGACCGCCCACAATGCCAGGCCCACCAGTGCCACGGGCAACACGCGCCGCAGCGGGAAGCGGGTGATGGGCCGTTCGGCGGCATTCTCATCCGATGTTTTGCGATTGCTCACCCAGCGCCACATGGCATAGCCATAGATGGCGGCCAGCACATAATAGACTTCCATGCCAAAGTCGGCATACAGACCGCGTTCCCAATACAGGTAACCGTGCACGATGGGCATGATGACGCTCACCAGCCACAGCCAGATGCTGGCCTTGAACTCAAGCCACAAGTAGATGAGTCCCAGCACCAGCCCCGCCAGGTCAATGGCTTCGACCCGCCCGAAATGATTAAAATACTCAGCAATCGCCTCCATCATCTAGATAATCCAGAACATCTAGTAGATCTAAAACTAAAATCTTAGCGTCACATGACCCAGCACGTTGATGCCGGCCATGGGGTAGAAGCGTGGGTCGCTGTACAGGCTGTACTTGTTCTCCTTGCTGCCGCCGGGATACAGGGCGCAGGTCTGCGAGTATCCGTTGGTCTCATACTTCTCGTCAAACAGGTTGTAGATGACGAAACCGGCGGTGATGCTGCGCATGTGCGGCAGCTTGAAGGTGTAGCCCAAATCCAGATTGTTGACAAAATAGGGATCCAACGAGTCTTCCTTACGTTCAAAGTTGTCGAGGTACTGGCGCGATACATACTGCGTCTGCAGGTATGCCATGAAGCCCTTGTAGTTAAACATCAGCATGCTGCCCACAGTCACGCTGGGCGAGAAGGCGATGGTCGTGTTGCCCTTCTCGACGGCGGTCTGGGTCCACATGTCGTCCCAGCTGTCGGCATCATAGTCGCTCACATAGCCCACATAGTCCTTGATGCGGTTGCGGCTCAACGTGGCGTTCACTTCCCAGCTCAACCAGTCGGTAAAGTGCATTCCTGCCAGCAGCTCGATACCCATGCGATAGCTCTTGTCCACGTTCTCGGCCATCAGCTCGCCAATCTCATTAATCTTGCCGTTGAGTACAAGCTGGTCCTTGTAGTTCATGTAGTAGAGGTTGGCACTGAACAGATAACGGCCCGAGCGGAACTCGTAACCGGCCTCCCAGTCATAGAGCTTCTCGCTCGTGGGGTGCTCGAGGAACAGGCCGTCGGTATAGTTGTTGCGCGTCGGCTCTTTCTGGGCAACGGCAAACGAGGCATAGGCACGGTGCTTGGGAGCAATCTGCCAGTTCAAACCCGCCTTGGGGTTAAAGAAGTTGAATGGCTCGTCAATGTTGAGCACCTGCAGGTGCTCGGGGTCGGCAGTCCAGTCCCACTTGTCGTTGTCGCCGGTGATGCGGTAGCCGATGTGGCGGTACTGCAGGTCGGCATAGGCACTCAAGCCGTTGGTGATCATGTAGTTACCCTTGATGTAGATGTTGAAGTCGGTCTTGCGGCCGTTATTGCGGTAATATTCATGGTCGGGTGCCAGCTGATTGGTATAGTTCTCCACCCAGATGACCTGGCCGTAGTGGTCGTTGCTGTAGCGGTTGATGCCGCCCCCCAGAGTGGCTGCCAGGCGATCGCCGGTGTACTGCAGCGAGAACACGCCGCCGCCAAAGCCGCTATCCACACATTTCTTGCGCACCAGGCTCGCCTTCTTGCTGGTGCCCTCGGGCGTCACCACCGGCAGCAGGCCATACTCCTTGAGCGTGCGCGCATTCTTGTATTCCTGATAGTAGCCATATCCGTCAGTATAGTGCAGTGCCGCATTGAGTTTCCACAGCTGATTGAAGGTCTGGTTCCAGATCAACTGGTAATGCGTCTGGCGGTAGATGTCTTTCTGGTCCTTGTAGAAGCCAGTCACCTTGCCATCATGCTTGATTTCTCCGTTGGGATTATAAGTGCGGTTTTCCTTCAGGTCGTCGCGGCTGATGCCGTCCCAGGCGTGGTAAGTGTCTTCTTTACCGCCATAGGTGATAAATCGCAGCGAAGTCCCGCCGTTGAAATAGCCCAACTGGCCAAAATAGCTCACCAGTTCGCTGCTGGCACGGTCGCGATAGCCGTCGCTGCTGATGTGCGACAGGCGCGCCTCGATGGCCCAATGGTCATTCAGCAGGCCACTGCCCACGCGCAGCGTCTCCTTATTGGTGTTGTAGGAGCCGTAGCTGCCCGAAAACTCGGCATAGGCATCGCGCGAGAAACTCTGTGTCCTCATGTTCACGCTGCCGCCAAAGGCGCCCGAACCGTTGGTCGAGGTGCCCGCGCCACGCTGCACCTGGATGTCGCGCACCGACGAGGCAAAGTCGGGCGTGTTCACCCAGTAGATGCTGTGGCTCTCGGCATCGTTCTGCGGGATGTCGTTCACCGTGATGTTGATGCGGGTGGCATCGGTGCCGCGAACGCGCATCGACGTGTATCCCACACCAGCACCCGCGTCGCTGGTAGTGATCACGCTGGGCGTCATCGTCAGCAGGAACGGGATGTCCAAGCCATGGTTCTCGGCAGCCAGTTGCTTGCCGGTTACATTAGTAAAAGCTACAGGAGTGCTCTTGCTCGCACGCGTGCCCAGCACTTCCACCTCGCTCAGCGCGATGGCGGGCACCGTGTCGGTTGCAGCGGTCTGTCCCACTGCAACAAGGCTGGCCAGTATGGTGGCAGCCGTCAAAAAGGTCTTCTTCATTCGATAAAAATTTCCCAAGTTCCGTTCTCGTTCCACTTCAGGTTTTGAAGGTCAAAGCCCAATGTCCAAAGAAGGAAGATACCCCTCTAAGCCCTTACCCCTAAGCTCTAAACCTCAAGTTTCGCGAGCGAAGCTTGAATTAACAAGTTATTCTCTACGCCGGCATTGTCCGGATCAGATCCGATGGGTATGTTCTCAGCCCCCATTTCTCAGGAAGCACCCCAAACTCATTGAATCACGCCGCAAAATTAGTGCAAGTCGAACACAATGGCAAGAGAAAAATTGTTTTTCTTGCCATTGTTGAGACGCTGCCTAATTTCGACCGAAGGTCAACGGTAACGTTTTATTTTGAACTTGACACTACTTTTCAAGACTTTAATGACCTTAACAAGAAAAAACAGCCCTGCCGTCAATGGCAAGGCTGCTTTTTAATGCGGTGTTAAAGTGTCGTGGATTACTTCACGATATACTTCTTGCCGTTGCTGATGTAGATACCGGGCTGGCTGGGAGCAGTGATGCGGCGACCGTCGATAGTGTACCATGCGCCATTCTCCTCGTTGACAGTCGCAATCTCATCAATTGCGGTGGAGTTCTCTATCGAGAAGGTAATCGTCAGCACGCCGATGGTGTTGTCTGCACAGGCACCCTCAGCAACAACTACGTTGTAAATGCCTTCATTGATATACTCGTCGTTGCCACCGATGGTAACGGGCTCGCCGTTAACATCTACAACGAAGCTCACAGGAGAGCCGTCATACTCGTAGCTGGTGAGGTAAGGCCCTACAGGATAGGAGCGAACGTCAATCCATGTCATACCAGTCAGGGGGGAGTCATAGCCCATATCGTCGATGAAGCGCAGGCGCAACTCGTGGGTGGTGGTGACGCTTTCATCGAAGTACATCGGGAATTCCAGAGAAAAACCGTTAGGATCACCCGTAATCAGAGCAGTGGGAATCCGGGTCCAGCTGGTCTCGTTGTCAACCTGATACTCAATGTAACCGTTCCGGCCAAAGGGGTGCAGATACTCGCCCCAGATGTGGGCCATGTGAGGCTGGCTATAGTTGTTCCAATCAGCCATGTCGTAAGCCTCAACATCATAGATAAAGTAGCCATCAGGGGGATTGGGGCCCACGGGATCAAATTCACCGACACAGATTATATAGGACAACTCGATGCTCTCATGAGCGGGAATCACGCGATACTTCCAGCAGAAACCCAGACCGCTGTCATAGCAGCCGTTCTCGAAATTGTAGTATTCAGAATAATTCTGACTCCAGCTGGTGTTGGTGTCATAGACATAATTTGAGTACTCACCACAGATTTCGTTAGGATGCCAATTGGAACTGAAGAAACCGAACCAATAGTCATCGGCCGGAGTAACACGAATCAGATCTTCGTCTTCGCCAAAGAGGGCGCACATCGCCGGGGTGTCCTCTAAGTTTCCGTATCTCATCTTGATGCCATAGGTGTTGCCAAAGTAGGAGAGCATGCGCTCCAGCGGAGCCTCGTCGTTGTCACCAATCATGATGTCGCCCCAAACGCCTGCATTAATCGTCACATCCTGATCGTTGTTATTGGTCAGGGTGTAGACGATGAGGGCGGCAACATCACCCAGAGGTTCAAGACGAGCGGTCATGCGCACATTGTCGATGGTCGTGCCGTTAAGGGCGTCCAGATAGTCAGCTGTGCCACCGTTCACCTGGAAGGCGGCAATGAAACCTGCACCGGGCCTGTCTTCGGCGCGCTCGCTCTCGTCCTCCAGTTGATCTGTCGTGGAATAGTACATATTGTCGATCTCGCCAAGAAGGCTGATGCCATACTGATAGCCGGGGCCTTCGGCCAGGCGACGGTTAATGCTGTAATAAATCGACGAGTTGCCCAACTGTGAGAACCCAGTGGGGACGTGGTCGTAAATGTCCGAACGATTGGGGACCTTATCAGGAGCTGCATTCAATTGCATAGCAAAACTGCCTGCAATCAATGCAAATAAAATATAAGTTAATCTTCTCATAGTCAAATCATTGTGTTTAAAAGTTAATAAATGATTAGTATTCTCAATCGATCACTGGGATTAAAATGAGGTTTCAAAATTTGTTTATTGTATTCTACACGAAAAAGGGATAGCACATTTCTGTACAACAAAGATAATGATTTCATTTCAAAACCTATGGCACTTCCATGGTTAAATAAATGAAAACTACTTTTTTCGGTGGATTGATGTAAAAAAGCAGCCCTGCCAGTGACGGCAGGGCTGCTTTAATAATGTGGTGTTAAAGTGTCGTGGATTACTTCACGATATACTTCTTGCCGTTGCGGATGTAGATACCGGGCTGGCTGGGAGCACTGATGCGGCGACCGTCGATGGTGTACCATGCACCATTCTCCTCGTTGTTAACCGAAATCTCATCAACAGCGGTGGGTTTCGAAATCGAGAAGGTAATCGTCAGCACGCCGATGGTGTTGTCAGCAAATGCACCCTCAGCTACAACTACGTTGTAAGTGCCTTCATTGACATACTGGTCGTCGCCACCAATGATAATGTCCTCGCCGTTAACGTTTACAACGAAGCTCACAGGAGAACCGGTATACTCGTAGATGTTGATGAACGGGCTTACAGGATAGGAGCGAACGTCAACCCAAGTCAGACCGGGCAGGTTCTTGCAGTTGTCCAGACCGTCGTTGAAGCGTACGCGCAACTCGTGGGTGGTGGTGACGTTTTCATCGAAGTACATCGGGAATTCCAGAGAATAATCCTCACCCGAAATCAGAGCGGTGGGGATGCGGGTCCAGGTGGTCTCGTTGTCAACCTGATACTCGATGTAACCGTTCTGGCCATAGGGGTGCTCATACTCGCCCCAGACGTGGGCCATGTGAGGCAGGCTGTAGTTGTTCCAATCAGCCATGTCGTAAGCCTCAACATTATAGGTGAAGACATCTTCACCAGGCTCGGGATCGGGATCAGGATCGGGATCGGGGATGGGCTCCTCGAAGTCAATCTCACCGACACTGATTAGATAGGACAGCTCGATGCTCGAGTTGGGCTCGATGGTGCGTTCCTTCCAGCAGAAACCCAGACCGCTGTCATAGGTGCCGTCCTCAACCAAGTAGAACTCAGAATTGGTGCTGGGCCAATTATTGGTTTCTCCATTGACGTTGACGGTGTTATAGATGGTGCTTGAATACTGACCTACTATTTCGTTGGCATGCCAGTTGGAACTGAAGAATCCAAACCAGTAGTCATCTATGGGGGTAACACCGGTTACACCTGCACCAAAGAGGACGCATAACAGGGGAGGATTCTCAGTGTCATTGTCATGTTTCATCTTGATGCCGTATTCAGCACCAGCAGAGGTCTTCAGGAGCTCAAGCGGAGCCTTGTCGTTGTCTCCAATCATGATGTCACCCCATACACCTACATTCACCGTTACGGCCTGATTGGTTGTATTGGTCAGCGTGTAAACGACACGGGCAGCGACTTCACCCTGGGGCTCAAGACGGGTTGTCATATTTACGTCATTGAGAGTAGTACCGTTCAAGGCGTTCACATAGCTGGGCGTTCCATTATTAACCTGCAGTGCAGCAATGAAACCGGCACCGGGATTGGGCTCGTCTGTTTCCCACCACCAAAAAGTATCATCCACTTCACGCTCAAAGGTGCTGGAGTAATACAAGTTGCCAATCTTACCTAAGATGCTTACACCGTACTGATAACCAGGACCATTGGCATAACGCTCGGCAATGTCCCAATAAATCGACGTGTTGCCCAACTGATCATAAGCGCTCGGTTTAGAAGAATAGTTGTCAGAACGAGCAGGACCCTTGGAGGGCTGGGCATTCATTTGCATAGCAAAACTGCCTGCAATCAATGCAAACAAAATAAAAGTTAATTTTCTCATTGTTAAATTATTAAGTTTAAAAGTTAATAAATAATTAGTATTCTCAATCAATCAATGGGGTAAAAATGTGGCTTCAAAACTTCTTTATTTCATTTTTGCACAAAAAGGAAAACCGCATTTTTAATGTCGCAAAGATAATAATATCCTACCAAATCCAGAGTATATTTATAGTTAAATTATTCTAAACTACCATTTTCGGCGAGCTGATGAAAAAAGGTAGGAAAATATGAGAAGCGGTTAAAAATCCTTCATTTCTTTTTTCATGGTTGCAGCACCGACCCCGTGCCGCGACCCTCTCTGCTGCTCATGCAATCCTCAAGATTTGCTTTTTGTGCTTGATGGGCTGTGAATTGCTTTCAAATTTGTAACTTTGCAAGGAACTCAGGCAGCGAGTTGTCCATCATCCAGTTGTGAATTGCTTTCAAATTTGTAACTTTGCAAGGAGGTTCAAGGCTTATGTGCATTATTGGTAGTTGTGAATTGCTTTCAAATTTGTAACTTTGCAAGTGTGGCGAGTGTACCGCAGAGCCGCCGACGTTGTGAATTGCTTTCAAATTTGTAACTTTGCAAGTCGCTCGCATGGTGTGACGGTATGCCTCAGGTTGTGAATTGCTTTCATATTTGTAACTTTGCAAGTATCATCCGCCTTGCCCATCGTGCGGCTCTTGTTGTGAATTGCTTTCAAATTTGTAACTTTGCAAGTCGGATGCCACCACGGGACAAGCGCACATACCGTTGTGAATTGCTTTCAAATTTGTAACTTTGCAAGTCCAAAACGATATTCAGCATAGCGGGGGGTATGTTGTGAATTGCTTTCAAATTTGTAACTTTGCAAGTTACAGCCCTCGCAATGTCGTTTTGCCTAAGAGTTGTGAATTGCTTTCAAATTTGTAACTTTGCAAGTTCATTCAATTCTACAATTCCATTGCCTTTGTTGTGAATTGCTTTCAAATTTGTAACTTTGCAAGTCAATATTTCTATGAAGACAGAGAAATTGATGTTGTGAATTGCTTTCAAATTTGTAACTTTGCAAGTGTGTTACCTACCATGAAGCTGCAAGGCCACGTTGTGAATTGCTTTCAAATTTGTAACTTTGCAAGTCCTGTATAAGCGGAAAAGCTCGCATTGGCTGTTGTGAATTGCTTTCAAATTTGTAACTTTGCAAGTTCATCAATACGCAAATCAATAACACGATCGTTGTGAATTGCTTTCAAATTTGTAACTTTGCAAGTTCTTCAATACTTGATTATCTATTGGCAGCTGTTGTGAATTGCTTTCAAATTTGTAACTTTGCAAGTCCAATCGGCTGGCGTGAACTGGTTTAATATGTTGTGAATTGCTTTCAAATTTGTAACTTTGCAAGTACGCCTGGGTTTCTTGATATGTTCTATCCAGTTGTGAATTGCTTTCAAATTTGTAACTTTGCAAGTCTGTACGCCAAAGAGAACAATGTGGACATGGTTGTGAATTGCTTTCAAATTTGTAACTTTGCAAGTACAATACTCATAATTTAATGTCTATGAATGAGTTACATTGCTTGCAAGGATTTAAAAGTGCCTGTAACAATAAAAAGCCTCCTGTTTGAGGAGGTTTTTTATTGGCTAAAAGATTTCAAGTTGTACTCCAGTGAGTTGCTTTTCTTTGACTGAATTACCATAATATAGTTCCATATCACCAAATTGCTTGTCAGTTACACAAAGTATTCCTACATTTCCCGAAGGTGGCAACATGGTTTTTATCCGTCGGATGTGTGTCTCAGCATTCTCTTTGCTGGTGCAATGCCTCAAGTAAATGGAAAACTGAAACATGATGAATCCATCGCCCATGATGTCTTTGCGAAACTTCGCGGCATCTTTGCGTTGCTTCTTGGTTTCGGTGGGCAAATCATAAAAAACCATGATCCACATGACGCGATATTGGCTAAATCGTTCTTGCTTGCAGCTCATCAAGGTGTTTCCTTCTATAGTTGTGGGAATATAAGACGTTTTGATTCTCTCTCAAGGCATTTACATAATGATGTTACCGTTTGATTAACAGCGACCATGAGAGGACGGTCATGGCCATTGATGTGAACATCGATAGTGGGAATTGAAAGCAATTCCAGCTTGATTTCCATGGAAAGTTCTTCAATATCTTTATGATTGGTAATGATTCGCCTGATAACGGCATCTACGACAGGACGGTAAGGCTCCATGATGTCATCGGCAAGGCAGTAGGCGTTATTGCGGTTATGATGGTGTATGCCTAGCGACGGTAATAATCCAGTAGCTACAATGCTTCGCGCAACCACTGCTCGAAGTATCGCATAGCCATAATTTAGTAGATTGTTGGGTGGCTCTCCATCTCGTCTTCTTGTGAAATCAGGGAACTCAGGAAAAATGTTTTTCCAGTAATACGCAGCGGCTCGGGCTTCTAGATTGTCAGCATCATCGCTGCGCACTTGCCCCACCCATTCAAGCATATTTCGGTTTTCTGCTTGGACAAGATGCTCAAGATTAGCGGCTTGGTTGGCAATTTTGGCTTGTACAGTTTGCTGCCATAATTGTTTTCGCAAGGGTTTGGAACAGTCGGATTGTAAGCGGGAGCGCTTGCTCATCAAGGTGTTTCCTTCTATCGGCAGCATAAGTGCCACAGGATGATGAGTGCTATCACAGGTAATGAGTGCGCAATTATTCTCTGCCAAACATTCAAGCAATCCTTGAGTGATTGTGATGCGTTTGTCGTCAAGTATAACTACACCCAGGTCCTCGACAGGAAATGTGCGCTCAGCTTCTTTTTTAAAGGCCTCTGATAATGAACCGTTCGTTTCAACTTGGGGCAACCTCATCACCATTTGCCCATTGCGCAAGCTCAAATAAGCAGGATTGCCAAAGTATAGTGTTTTCTTTATCATGGCACATCAATATTCTCCCACATGAACAATCTTGCCAATGTGATTGATTCTAACCTTCACAATCCCCTTAAGATTATCTTCTTTCCTAATGCGAATAAAAGCTATACCTTGGGGTAAAGAATTACCTGCAGTGACGCTGCTCTCAAATTGATGCCTGAAGATGTAATCTTTTTGTGATAAGCTTTGAACTCTGAATAAATGTGGAGTAACTTCACTATACTTATTCTCATCCATCAAATCTATTTCATTAGGGAGGAAACCTGTTTTTTTATCAGGGAAAACAAAATACTCATTTTGCTTCATGGTAAATTTGAATTTCCAGCCCTTACTTTCATTGAAATGCTTGTCTACAACAGGCATTCCATTGTTAATACAGGCAATCGCTTCAAAATATGAAACTATTCTCTCATGCCAATTACCATCAAGGTCTTCATAGATGGCAATATGATGATTGTTGCTAGTGTTTACAAAATCGACTGGCATAGTATTACCTTCACGATCTATTAACTGGCTACCATCTCTATTCAATTTATCATGCAGAGGCATCGGATTTGTTAAACGCGCCTTTTGGGTTGTACGCTTAATGGCGATTCCCTTTTCCTTGTTTAGCCAGATAGGGTTCTCATCCAGATTACTGAATGCCTTATTTCGGTCCCCACCATACGCTTCTAATCTCTCTTGCAGGATGTCGCGCACCCTCTTGTCTACGACGTTGTCAATATTTATGGACGAGTCAACGGCTTCGCGAATGACAAAATAAGTTTCAAACCATGACAGTTTCACGCTTTCGGGAACCTGTTTGGTATGCAATGCGTCGCAATAGAGTGGCATCTTGGATAGGGCGTTCTTTCCAGTGAAAGCCTGTTTGGCATTGCCACCACATTCATCAAGACGCCTCATGAGTGCTTCTCGATAATCCTTACGGGCTACCTTTGAGATCGTTTCCGCATCAAATTTTCCATCCACTTTTTTGATGGTGGTCACATAGCGTTGACGAGCACCGTAGAATTTTTCTTTGTGTAATTGCGTGCGAGGGGTTGGTGTCACTTGGCGCACATCGCTGCCACTGATTCGGTTCACATTTGGAGTTGCCACCTTGTTCTTCGCCTTGATGGAAACCAGAATACCTTTCATGTGTTCAAAAGCGCTTGCCCTGAACTGGTCCAGGGGCATCGGTGGCAAGAACTTACCTTCCTTCATGAGTTTTGAGCGCAGCTTCCAGGCATTGGAATTAAGGGCATCGCCTTCTTGAGCATTCATGTTATTAAGATACTGGACGTGCTCCCATCGTGTGAAAGCAACGGTCAAGGCGTCCATCGCGTGGTGGCGATGGTCGTTGCGCTTAGTCCAGTTTTTGATAATCCTCACCTGGTGTCCGTCACGGTTCCTGTATTCTTCCGTTTGACCCAATACCTTATATTTGGACCAGTTGAGTTCTTTCATCATGTCAATAAGTTTCCAATCTTCGCGCAGGCGGGCCGTTATTGCACCGATAGAGGGCACCACAGTACGTGTCACTTGCAAAAGGATTTCCCGTGCTTTACTGGCAATATACTGAGTATTGCCCAGGTCGCGGTTCAAGAAATCTTTCGGAATCTCGGCCTCGGTAGTAAGCAGATTCTTATACTTTTGATTAGTGTGGTTCTTATTATTGCGGTCATAGAGGAAGGCAATACGCTGTCGATACTGTTCTGCACCAATTTCTCCATATTTATCAAGCACATAATCCATAGCCGTTCTATTAGCTTTTTCAAGATTTGCTTCATGCGTCTCAAGTGTCTTGTTTGACTGGGAGTCATCAAACAGTTTGGCTTGTGGAATGATGTGCTCAATTTCAAATCTTTTGCTGAATAATTCCTCACGTGGAATATATGTGTTAGAGTACAATGTGTGGAAACCATTGTCTTTCAGCTCCAGATAAAGCCTGTAGCGGATGATGTCATTACGGCTGGGATGAGCAATGCCAAATTCTTTTTGCAATTCATTGATATACTTATCGTTCTCCCGTGTACGCTCTTCGATCATACGCGACGCTTTTTCTCGTTGATCTTTGGTCTGTTTGAGCGTTCGCGCCATTTCCAAATGGATTTCATCAAACCTCTTCACTCCGTCCCGCTCCACACCGTATTCTTCCATAGCGGCATTGACCACATGAATCATCTGATTCAGGATTTTTTCTACTACTGGATTGCGCAGGCTGTTTTTCGGTAGAACCTCAAGAGCATTTTCCATAGGGCGGTTTTCAAGTTCTTCGCGGGTAAGAGACTGGGCCGAATGACGATAACCGGCAGCCTCACAGGCTTCACTGTAGACCTTGCCAGACAACAAATGAGGCAGAATGCGCTTGATAGCCTTGGCACTTAACGAACCATAGTCCTGCTCAAATTGAACTGACACGAGAGCGGTAACATATTCATCGCTCAAACCAGTCAATTCTTTAAGATGCTTCTTCAATTTGTCATCACCCGTTTCGCTATTGTCACCCTCATAGGAATAGAGCAGATGCCATAGCCTGTAAGCGGGCTGTTCCAGATAGTTGTCCAAGTTGTTGGGGTCAAATTCAAGAAAATCGGTCTTGGCACCAATCGCCTCAAACACAGACTTGATAAATGTCATCTTGGTGTCATAGTCCAATTTGTCGAATTTTTCAACGTCATGCCCACTCCAGTCCAATATCTGTTTGTAGGCATTCATCAATTGGACTTGTGTGTTGTTGCCTGGCAGGGACTTGAAATTGAGGGCTTGCTCTTTGTCTTTCAGTCCCAACAACTTCAGTACCGATGTTTTACTCAACTCTTTGTTCACAGACAACTCCTTGTACAGTATCGTCCGTTGGTCACCAGATAGTGGCACATTCTTAAACATGTGGTTCAACTCTTGCCAAATCTTGAATTCCTGAAACAAGGGTGAACTCTTGGGGCATACACGGGGACCCGTCATCACTTTCTTGGTTTTGCCGTTGACGGTGACAGTGATTTCCTTACCCTCAAGTTCACAATAAGAAATGAGTCCTTTCTTGGATTTCAATCTTCGTTGATAGAAGATAATCGTATCGCGCATTTCCTCTTTGAGTTCATCTGTCAATTCTGGATGGAATTTGCTTTGAGTTTCCCAAATTGTATTGAATTCGTTCAGATAATCTTGACGATAGAAAACCCTGTTCTTAATGCGGAAATGTGGGTTTTTATCCAATTGCTGCATCAGATATTGCCCCACGGTTAGTTTGTTGAAATACAGTTCCTTGCTGTGGTCGCTGATTTTGCCTAGATACCCACTGGAATTATAAATATCGCCATTAATATCACTAAGCACCGCAACAACTTGCTCGATTGGTAGCTGCTGCGTTACCGCCTCGGCCCTCCAGCGATATGCTACCTGCAATCGCGTCTTGCGGTCTTTGTTTTCGGCCGCTGAAACATTTTTGGCAGCATAGAAGGTTTGGACTGTACTCTTCTTGTTTTTGCCATTCAATTTATCCTTTAATTCATCATCAAGGACATCAGGGTAAAACTGGGATTGAAAATTCCAGATTGCATTGAATTCTGCACGCAAATCAGACTGATAGAACGTGGGAACATATCGTTTTCCTTGCTGTAAAATCTCATACACAAATTGACCTGGTGTCAGGTGCTCGTCATACAGCTTGCGGGCGACTGCCATACCGTCAATCAGTTGTCCGTCTTCCTGTTTGTCTGCTTTACGGTTGCTTTTATAGCCGCGTTTCTTGTTTATCATGAGAAGCACCTTGGCCAGTTGTTCGAGCGAGATTTCTTCGCTTGCCGCTCGGGCACGAAGTCGATAAGTCTCGAAAGTGCTGTTATTGCCATCTTCATAAAGTAAAGTCTCGTCAGTGATGAATCTCTCTCGTCTAAGCAAACTGATGAGATGGGCGCGGCGCTGCTTGTAGCGTTGGAGATTGATGCGCATTCCATGCTTTTGGTTACGGACTGCGGTAGTGGTGATGCTTTTACCTTTCTCAAAATCATCCTTTTCTTGGGAATCAAGCGGCACAATGCGCACACCCATCTTGATGATTTGCGACTTCTCGTTATCATTTTCTGCTTGGTCAACAACAGCCCAGCCAACACTGCTTGTTCCTAGGTCAAGCCCTAATATCCTTTTCATGATGAATTAAATTTTTATTGAGTTTTGAACTACAAAGGTAGTGTTTTTTCATCTTTTTTTCTGAATAATCATCATTTAATTTTGTGATTTCAAAAAAACATAGTATTTTTGCAGTACAAAT
>JAEEGG010015791.1_pt1 | contig 15803 bp, 8 predicted proteins | sample 9134161 | NCBI WGS metagenome assembly JAEEGG01 (sample SAMN16246543, study PRJNA631951) | gut metagenome | biome: gut microbiome; feature: rumen; material: CR-attached | host: Bos | place: Iran: Karaj | collected 2018-10
CTATTTCGCAGACTCCATGACCGACGTGCCAAAGGGCGTTATGATCGTGTCCAGCGGCGTGGAGTTCGCGAAATTCGACGAGGCGAAGGACGAGATCTTCCGCCAGCTCGACGCGGTGAAGAACGGCGAAGTGACCGACAAGGAGCTCGAATACGCCAAGCGCTTTACGGCCTCCTCGCTGCGCACGGTTTCGGACAGCCCCGGCGCGCTGGAGAACTTTTATCTCACGCAGACGCTCGGCGGCTGGGACTGGAGCCCGGAGGAGCTGGCGGCGCTGTGTGAATACGTGACGAAGGAGCAGGTCGTTGCCGTGGCGCAGAGCTGCTGCTGCGACGCCGTGTATTTCCTGCGCGGACTGCCCGAGGGAGAGGAGGCGGCGGAGGAATGAACAAAAAAGAATATCCGCAGATCGGCGAGACGCTGTATTCGGACGAGCTGCCCAACGGGCTGCGCCTGTTTGTCGCCCCCAAGCCCGGCTTTGCGAAGTCCTTTGCCTTTTTCGCCACCGACTACGGCGGAGCGGACCGCCGCTTCAAGCTCGCCGGCGAATGGAACGACACGCCCGCGGGCGTGGCCCACTTCCTCGAGCACAAGATGTTCGACATGCCGGACGGCAACGCGCTGCGTGTGCTCTCCGCAAACGGTGCGAGTCCGAACGCCTATACCTCCACGGCCATGACCGCCTATCATTTCGAGTCGACGGAGGGCTTTTACGAGAATCTGGACACGCTGCTGAGCTTTGTCTCCACGCCGTACTTCACCCCGGAAAGCGTGCAGAAGGAGCAGGGCATCATCGGGCAGGAGATTAAGATGACGCAGGACGACCCGAACTGGGCGCTTCTGTTCTCTGTATTGCAGGCGATGTATAAATACCATCCCGTTCAGATTGAAATTGCGGGAACGGTCGAGTCGATTTCGCACATAACCGCCGACCTTCTGTATAAATGCTACAACACCTTCTACAATCTAGAGAATATGGTGTTCTGCGCAGTGGGCAACGTCGACGTTGACACGGTGCTTGAGGTAGCCGACAGAATACTTGTCAGAAAGGACAAGGTCAGAATAGAGCGTAAATTCTTCGAGGAGCCCGACGGCGTAAACAAAGCATACGTCGAGAGTGAGATGGCGGTCACCGCACCTCTGTTTGCGCTCGGCTTCAAGGAAAATATCAGAACACCCGAGCGCACTACGCGCGAGCTCATACTCAGCCAGTGCATTATCGAGCTTCTGAGCGGCAAGACCTCAAAGCTTTACAACGAGCTTTTGGGCGACGGACTTATCAATTCAAATTTCAGCTCAGAGTATCTGTTCGGATACGGTTATTCAAGTCTTATTTTCTCGGGCGAGTCGGAAAAATACGACGAGGTCGCAAAGAGAATCAAGGCCGAAATTGACCGCCTTTCGCGCGAGGGCATAGCCGCCGATGACTTTGAGAGAGTACGCAGAATGCAGTACGGACGGCTGATAATGTCCTTCAACGATATTGACGATATAGCCAACGGCGTGGTTGCCTCGTACTTTGCGGGCGAGAGCATATTTGAGGACGCCGAGGTTTTAAGCTCGATTACGCTTGACGAGATTAACGACAGACTTCGCTCGTCAGTGCACACGGATTGCTGCTCGCTGTCCGTAATAAAGCCGAAAGGAGAATGACAATGAGGTTTTTAAGTGATTTAACTGAAGTAACCTTTACGGGCATTGACCATACTTTTAACGTTTACTCAACGCTAGTTGAGTTCACTATACCCTACGTCAATATTGACGTAAGCATTAAATTCTACGGTGTTATAATCGCCTTCGGCTTCCTGCTCGCCGTACTTTTCGGCGGCAGGACCGCATACAAATGGAAAATCGACCTTAACAAGATGGTCGACGTGCTGATTTTCGGCACTCTCGGCGGAATAGTCGGCGCGAGGCTTTACTACGTGCTGTTTGAGTGGAATTATTACAGAATGCACCTTGCCGAGATACCGCAGATATGGCAGGGAGGACTCGCCATTTACGGCGGTCTTATCGGCGGACTGCTGGCTGCTTACTTTACCTGCAGAAAGAACGGTCTGAATTTCTATAAGCTTCTCGATATGTGCGCAATGAGCTTCCTTATCGGTCAGGGCATAGGCAGATGGGGAAATTACACCAATCAGGAGGCATTCGGCACGAACACCTCAATGCCCTGGGGTATGTACTCGTCAAAGGTTGAGGCGTATCTGCTCGACCATCAGATGGAGCTGATGGAAAAAGGCATTAAGGTTGATACGCTTTCACCTGTTCATCCTACGTTCCTTTACGAATCGCTTTGGTGCATCATAGGCTTTTTCATTCTATATTACATAATGAAAAAGCACTATAAGTTCGCGGGTGAGATTATGCTCTGGTACGGCGTTATATACGGAGCAGAAAGGGCGGTTGTCGAGGGTTTCCGTACCGACAGCCTTTATCTCGGCGACACCAATATCAGGGTTTCGCAGATTCTTTCTGCGGTGCTTGCGGTTCTCTGCCTTGCAATTCTTATTATCAAACTGCTCGACCTTAAGAAGAATCCCGTACCCTACACACCCGTCGAGGTTCTGCCGAAGGACAAGGATTACGAGGTCCGTGACCGTGTGGGTGAGATTAAGGAAGAGAGAACTCAACGTAAGAACGTAGCCAAGCTTCAGAAGAAAAAGATTAAGGATTATGAAAAGTCTTTGAGAGAGGGGAATGACAATGGCAAGAATAATTGACGGCAAGCTCGTTTCGCAGGCGGTCAAGGACGGCGTCAAGGAGCAGGTTTCGCTTCTCAATTCAAAGGGCGTTAGCGTAACTCTTGCGGTTATTATAGTCGGCGACGACCCCGCTTCAAGAATTTATGTCAATAACAAGAAAAAGGCGTGTGAGGCGACGGGCATTATTTCACGGGAATACGCTTTGCCTGCCGACACTTCGCTTGAAGAGCTGCTTGCGCTTATCGAAAAGCTCAACAACGACAGCGAGGTCAACGGCATACTCTGTCAGCTTCCGCTACCCGAGGGCCTTGACGAGAAGGCGGTTATCACCGCTATCTCACCCGAAAAGGACGTCGACGCCTTCAACGCGGTCAACACGGGACACATAATGATAGGCGACTACACCTTCCTGCCGTGCACACCCGCAGGCATAACCGAAATGCTCGATTATTACGATATTCCCGTACGCGGAAAGCACTGTGTGGTTATCGGCAGAAGCAATATAGTCGGTAAGCCTATGGCTATGCTTCTCTTAAAGCGTGACGGCACGGTCACAATATGCCATTCAAAGACGGAGAATCTTGCCGATATCACGCGTCAGGCGGACATACTCGTCGCGGCGGTCGGCAGAGCGAAGTTCGTGAGTGCCGATATGGTTAAGGAAGGTGCGGTTGTAATTGACGTCGGAATGAACAGAGACGCCGACGGCAAGCTCTGCGGCGACGTTGATTTCGAAGCGGTCGAGAAAAAGGCTTCGTTTATAACTCCCGTTCCCGGCGGTGTAGGCCCGATGACCATAGCGACGCTTATGAAAAATACCGTTATTGCGGCAAAGCTTCAAAACGGTTTGCTTTAATCGGTTGACTAAGCAAGGTTTTTAATATATTATTAGAACATAAAAAAGCAAAGGGGAAATTCTTATGGGTGAAAAAGCAAAAAAGTACATGAACTTTAAGGAGATTGCCGCCTATTCTCTGGGCCTTTTCGGCTTTCAGGCGATAGTCGGACTCCTCAATTCGTATCAGGCGGAATTTGACGCTTCGATACTCGGCGCCGATATCGCTATTGTCGGCATTCTTATTCTCGTTGCCAAGATAGTTTCAGCGGTGTTCGATCCCGTTGTCGGCAATATGATTGACCGCTCCAAGAGCTCAAAGGGCAAGTTCAAGTCCATGATACTCAAGTCAATCATTCCGCTGCTTGTAATGAGCGCGGTGGTTTTCCTTAACGTCCCGTTCAAGGAGAACAAGCTTGCAATCTACATCTGGATTTTCGTTACATATCTTATCTGGAGTCTTGCGATGACTCTCGGCGACGTTCCCTCACAGGGTATCGCTTCGGTTCTCACTCCCGATCCGACCGAGAGAACGAACGTCGTTTCGATTTCCAACACCTTCAAGCAGATAGGCTTTTCGGCCTGCGTTGTTATAGTTCCCGTTGTATGCCTTATCGTAAAGGGCGGTTCGAAGGTTATTGTTGCCAAAGGCGAGACCGATACTCCCATGATAGCAAGCGAGTATTTCTTTACGGCAGTGCTGACAGCCTTGCTCGGCTGCATTCTGTTCTCGCTTATCGGCTTTGTCAATAAGGAAAGAGTTCCCTATCAGCAGGGCGAAAAGACAACTTTCAAGGACATGATTAATGCTCTTAAGGACAACAAGCCATTGATGCTCGTTATCGTTTCGTATTTCCTCGGCTTCGGCAGACAGATGTCAATGGGTATTCAGGTTCAGGCAGCCAACGTTCTTTTAGGCTCTCAGAACCTCGTTGCCGTACTCGGTATAGTAACTGCTGTCGGCTCGATGATTTCAATGGCTATATGCCCCGTGCTTATCAAGAAGATGGGCGAAAAGAAGGTTTACATACTTCTTTCGGTTTACGGTTTTGCAGCCTCGATACTTTCGTTTATCGTCGGTTATTTCTGGTTCAGAAACCCCGAAAACACCATTCTCACAATTTGCTTCTACGCTTCGCTGTTCCTTATCGGTCTTCAGTTCGCGGCGGTTACGCTTATGCCTATGATTATGACCGCCGACTGTGTTGACTACTATGAATACAACACGGGCAAGAGAATGGAAGGCGCAGCTTATTCGATTCTTACGCTTACCATTAAGGTATGCCTTGCTCTGGGCGTTGCGCTCGGTCTTGTATTCGTCCAGTTCTCGGGTTATTCCGACACCGTCAATGCCATTGCGGCAGGTACGGCAACGAGCTTTGCGAACAGGACGAAGGATATCATCTTCTTCGCCTACACTGCAGTTCCCGGTATCCTTGCGCTTCTGAGCATTATTCCGATTCTCAAGTACGACATCGTCGGAAAGCGTAAGCAGGAAATCGCAGACGAGCTTCAGAAGAGAAGAGCCGAAAAGGCTGAATAATCAGTTTAGCAACAGTTAATTTCAATCGGGCGAAAGTTACAAACTTTTGCCCGATTTTTCTATGTTTTGGCGCGACGTGATTTCTTGACATTAAACACAGGATTGTTTTATAATTTAAGTGCTTACAATTGTTTTATTGGGAGGTAAAAAACATGAAAAAAGCAAACAAATTCTTAAGTGTGCTGCTGAGCCTTCTGCTCGTTCTTCCCTTCGCGGCGATGAACGCTTCGGCAAAGACGGCTGACACTGTACACGTAGGTCCTTCGGGTGCGCACAGAATTGCGCAGTTCCCGCAGGATATGATTACAAGAAAAGCTGCGCCTTCGCATGGCTGGAGTGTAAATCATCAGCGTTCCTTCTTCGGCGACAACGCATGGATTTTCCGCGCGCAGCTGGACGATTTCTCAAAGGTAATGTATGACGCATACGTTGCAGCTCAGGGCGGACTCAATGCAGTTGACAAGGACGTTGAGTATGATGAGGAACCCGGCGTCATCTATCATTACCGTGCGGTTCCGATTAATCTTGACGGCTTTGAAATCAATGCGCCCGATGAGGATACGCTTATCAACGATGAACTTCTCTATTACGCCGTTGCTTCATTGTCCGCATTCATGGAAGATTATCCCGAATTTTTCTGGATTACGAGCTTTGACTTTGACCTTGATTATGCCGAGGAGACCGACGGAAGCGTTACGCTTACGGATTTTACAATGCTTCTTGCATATTCAGATGCGAATACTATCGACGGTGAAAACTACGGCGACGCTCCTTATGAGAGCTGGGACGACGTTCAGACGGCATACGACGCACTTATCGCCGGTATTGACAGCGTAACGGTTGAAGGCACTACGAGATACGAAAAGATCAAGTCTATTCACGACTGGATCTGCACCGTTGCGGACTATGACTATACGTTCATTCTTCCCCACTGCTACGATCCGCTGGGCATCTTTGCCGATCCCCATGATTTCGTTTGTGAGGGCTATTCCGAAATTTTCAAGCTTCTCTGCGACAGAGAGGGAATACCCTGCATCACGATTCTCGGTTACGGCGGCAGCGGCGAAGATATGGAAGGCCACAAGTGGAACTACGTTCAGATGGAAAACGGCAAATGGTACGCCATGGACGTAACCTGGGACGATCAGGATCTCAGAGACGACGATGAGGACGAGATTGTCTATGAGTATTTCCTGTCCGGTTCTCAAACCTACGACGTTTCCTTCGGCCACACGACATTTGAAGAGAGCCATTTTGCCGAAGGCGCTATGTTCAATATCGACTTCTATCTTGAGTATCCCGAGCTGAGTACTGAAATGTACTATGATGACAGCGTTTATGAGACCAGCGAGGACGGTCTCTGGCGCTATCAGATAGTCGACGAGGATGAAAGCCTCATTTCAATCACTTCCGGCTACTACGGACTCCCCGCGTATCTCGGCGAGGACACCGAGATTGAGGTTCCTGCCGACATCGACGGCTATACCGTTGTTGAAATCGGTACGTCCGCTTTCTATAACTTTGACGAGGTTACCTCGATTACTCTTCCCGATACGGTTGAGTCAATTTACCGCTTCGCTTTCGAGGGCTGCACAGGCATCGAGTCTATGGAGCTTCCCGAAGGTCTTGTTTCAATTTCCTACGGCGCATTCACGAACTGCTCGTCTCTGAGTGAGTTGATCATTCCTTCAACTCTTGAATGGATAGGCTGGTACGTATTCTACGGCTGCGAGTCACTTGAAACAATCGTAATTCCCGAGAACGTTACCGAGCTTGGCGACGAAACATTTGACACCTCGCTTGCTGCGATTTACGGCTACACCGATTCCTATGCCGAGTGGTATGCAAACGACGCAGGCATCAGATTCATTCCGCTTGACGCTGACGGCAACCCGACCGAGGAGCTTTACAACGGTTTCCCGGACGTTGCCGACAATGCATGGTATGCAGAGGCGGTTCGTTACAACGCTGTCCGCGGCTTCATCACCGGCTACAATAACGGCAAGTTCGGACCTGCCGACACTCTCAAGAGACAGGACTTCGTTCTTATCCTTGCGAGAATTGCCGGCGTTGACCTTGACGCGTTTGAGGATGAGACCTGTACTATGCCCGACGTAGTTGCAGGTTCGTACTATGCGAACGCTGTTAAGTGGGCGGTTGAGAATGAGATAGTTACCGGATATCAGAACGGCAAGTTCGGCGTCGGTGACAACATCACCCGCGAGCAGGTTGCAACAATTCTTTACAGATACATGGGCGAGCCCGCAGTTTCAAGCCCGACCAAGACGCTCAAACCCTTTGCAGATAAGGACCGGATAAGCTCCTTTGCAAAGAATGCTGTTGTTTGGGCTATTCAGAACGGCGTTATCAGCGGCAAGAACGAAACAACTCTTGCGCCGACGGCAACCGCTTCGCGTGCGGAAATTGCAACTATCGTTATGAGAATGGATAAGCAGGCAATGTTCGGCTTCCCCTTCGCTGACAACTCGTCTTTGAATCCGTAAAAATAAATCAAATCGGGGCAGGAGAAATCCTGCCCTGTTTTTAGATTGCAATTAAAAAATCTTTCTATAAGTGTCAACTTTTTTGCTGCTGTCGGTACTTTTATATGAAAGGCTTGAGGAAGTAAACGCCTTTTTAAGGAGGAATAATTATGAAAAGCGTAAGAAAAGTGATATCGGTATTGCTTGTAATAGCTATGCTGACGGCATTGGGTATCACGTCCTCTGCCAAGCTCTTACCGCCGCAGACAAGTGAGGACGGACTGTGGGGCTATTACTTTGTAGGTGACGGTACGGTAGGAATCAGAGGTTATTTCGGTTACGATACCGACCTAACGGTTCCCGCGGAAATCGACGGCTATGCCGTTTCGACTCTTCAGGACATTTATGAGGGCGATTTCGGACCGAAAAATCAGATAAGAAGCCTCACGGTTTCCGAAGGCATTAAAAAGCTCGACACAGGGTTTATGCTCTGGTACACCCCTCTTGAGCAGGTAAGTTTGCCCGACAGTATTGAATACGTCGGTTGTAATGTCTTTTTTAACACGGGCTATTATAAGAATGCGGACAACTGGGAAAACGGTATGCTGTATATTGACGGCTGTCTGATAGACGCGAATGTATCGGGTGAGTGCGTCGTAAAGGACGGCACGAGAGTTATCGGGGAGCATTGCTTTTCTAACTGCAGAAATCTGACATCCGTTGTATTGCCTGAAGGCCTAAGAACAATCTGTGATTACGCCTTTGGCTTCTGTGAGGGACTTGAAAGTATAACAATTCCGGATGGAGTTACACGGATAGGAAGTTATGCGTTTGCAGACTGCACGGCGCTTTCCCGTATAAGTCTGCCCGCTTCGCTTGAAGCCATAGGAGAATATGCATTTGGAACCACCGCTTACGTAAACGACGCGGCTAACCGTCAGGGCGGCGCGGTTTATATCGGCGAATATCTGATATGCGGAGTTGACGGTTACGAGGGTGAAATCACGGTTAAGGACGGTACGCGGCTTATCGCCGACAAAGCCTTTTCGAATGCCGACGCGGTTACGAAAATCACTCTGCCCGACACTATCAGAATTGTCGGCAACGGTGCGTTCTCGGACTGTGATTCGCTCAAAAGCGTAGTTATGCAATATGGCATTGAGATAATAGGCTCGGGTGCTTTTGCAGGTTCGGCTTTAATTAAGAAAATCGTTATTCCCGACTCAATTGTGAGCTTCGGCAAATGTGTTTTTAATGACTGCGCTGCTCTTGAAACTGCGGTTCTCGGTGAGGGAATCAAGGAGCTGAGCGAATACGAATTTGAAAATTGTATTAGTCTTTCTGAGGTCAGACTTCCCGAAACACTTGAGAGCATCGGTGACAATGCGTTCAGCCAGTGTCCGAAGCTTAAGAGCATTATAATTCCTGACAGCGTTCGGTCTATCGGCAGTCCCGTGTTCTGCGCATACGTCGATAAAAGCAACGAATGGGGCGAACAGTTCAGAAACGTCTGGACCTGCTGCCTTGAAGTGATTTATGCGCACGTCGGTACTTATGCCGAGCAGTATGCAAGGGAACACAGCTTTGAAATCCGCTTTATTGAAACCGGCACATTCCCCGACGTTTCCGAAAACGCGTGGTTCTACGAAGCGGCTAAATACAACTTTGAGCACGGTTTTATCAAGGGCTACGGCAATTATAATTTCGGACCGTCCGACAGCCTGCAGCGGCAGGATTTTATCGTAATTCTCGCGAGAATCAACGGCGCCGACCTCGACGCATACGATAAGTGCGGACTTCCGGACGTCGATATGAAGTCGTATTACGGCAGGGCTGTTGCATGGGCGGTCGATAACGGAATTATCAAAGGCTATGAAAACGGAAAATTCGGCGTAGGCGATCCTGTTACAAGAGAGCAGATTGCAACGGTATTCTATCGCTATGCGAAAACATCCGAATGCGCAAATGCTTCTGTGCTTGACGGCTTTGAAGACAGTCTGAGCGCAAGCGAATTCTCCCGTGACGCTCTCGTCTGGGCTGTAGGCAGCGGCGTTATAAACGGTAGGAACGCCACTGTTCTCGCTCCACGCGATACTGCGGCAAGAGCCGAGATAGCGACCATGGTAATGCGTATGGATATGACGGATATGTTCAACGGATAACAATTTGAAAACATCCGGGCAGGTCGGAATTTATTTTCCGCCCTGCCGTTTTTTTATCCTCAATTTGTCAGTTGAAAAAACTTTTGAGTTTTTATATAATATTATTAAAAAAGGTGTCAACTTTTATCGTCTTAGAAGTACTAATATATGACAGGATAAATATTAATATTCAGTTTTTCTTTTCAGGAGGACGTTATGAAAAAAATCAGAAAACATCTTTCGGTTATACTGTCCGTTGTAATGCTTCTCGGCGTTATGCCGTTTACGGCGCTCAACGTTTCTGCCGACGGCGAGGCGATTACAAGCGCGGACGGATGCTGGAAATACATAGTTCTTGACGACGGCACGATTTCGATTTGCTCGGGCATCGAGGAGGAAGCCGCATATCTTGATTCGACAACGGACGTTATAATTCCCTCAAAAATTGACGGTTATACCGTAACCGAGATAGGCGATTACGCATTTTATAATAAAACCTTGATACAAAACGTTGAAATTCCCGAGGGTGTTACGGCGATAGGCAATTATGCGTTTGCGGTATGCGTCAAGATGTCGGAGCTTGTTTTACCCGATACGTTGGCAAGTGTCGGCGATTATGCGTTCTTATCGTTGGGCGTATCAAAACTGGATTTGCCCGAAGGCTTTACAACTATGGGCAAGGGTGCGTTCAGCAACAGCAAGATTAACGAGCTAAAGCTGCCGAGTACGGTTACAAGAATTGAAGAAAGTGCATACGAATCCTGTTACTATCTTATAAATGTAACCGTTCCGTCAACGGTAACGTATATAGGTCCGAGAGCGTTCAGCAAATGCGGACAGCTTAAAACGGTAACGCTTCCCGAAGGTCTGACAAGAATTGAGGAAAGCACGTTTGAGGGTTCTACTAAACTTGAGAGTCTTAATATTCCTTCAACGGTTACGAGCATAGGCAAAAAAGCGTTTTGCAGTTGTTCAAGACTTACATCCGTAACGGTTCCCGAGGGAGTTGAGGTGCTGGAGGAGAACACCTTTGATGGCTGCCAGAGGTTAGTTGAGATTAATTTGCCCGACAGTCTTGTTTCAATAGGAAGAGCCTGCTTTGAAATTGACTTTAAGCTTGAATCAATTACCATTCCGAAGAACGTAAAGCAAATAGACGGAGCCGCATTCTTTAACTGCACAGGTTTGAGCGAAATTATTTTCGAGGGAAGCGGCGTGCATATAGGTTATCAGGCCGTTTATAATACGCCTTATTATTCAAATGCCGACAACTGGGATAACGGCATACTGTATGTCGGCGATACTCTTTACGAGGCAAAGAACAATTACAGCGGCGAGTGTGCAGTAAGGGAAAACACCGTCAGCATTCTCGACGAAGCCTTTGAGGACTGCACGTCTCTGACCTCGGTTACGATACCCGACAGCGTTGATTACATTGGCGCAAAAGCGTTCAAAAACTGCTCGTCTCTGACTTCAGTAAAACTGCCTGACGGGCTGACGACCGTCAGCGACGAAACGTTCAAATCCTGTACAGCGCTTACCGAAATTGCGATACCCGAGGGAGTAACCGAAATCGGCAAAGAAGCGTTTTCTTACTGCGTATCGGTAGAGACGCTGGATATTCCTGCAGGCGTAACGGCTATAGGAGGCTGGGCTTTCAGTTCCTGCAAGAAGCTCGGAGCTATTTCAATACCCGGAATTGAGATAATTGAAGACGGCGTGTTCTGCTGCTGTGAGTCGATAACCGAAGCCGTGATACCCGATACGGTTAAATCCATAGGCGATTCTGCATTTTCAGGCTGCACTTCGCTGACCGACGTCACGGTTCCCGACAGCGTTGAAAGTATGAACGGCCACGAGTTCAGTGACTGTACGTCGCTTGAAGAAATTGAGCTTCCCGACAGCATAACTCAAATGTGGTGGGGTACATTCGGAGGCTGCAGTTCTCTCAAAAGGGTTAAATTTCCGTCATCGCTGACTGAAATTCCCGATGAAACGTTCAGGGACTGCACTTCTCTTGAAAGCTTCAACGTCCCCGAGGGCATAGCCGTGATAGGCAAATGGGCGTTCAGCGGCTGTACGTCTCTCGAGCAGGTTTATCTGCCCGATACGCTTAAAACGGTAGATGAGGTGGCGTTCAGAGAATGTACCTCTCTGAAAAATATTATCATTCCCGAAAACGTTGAAGTTTTAGAAAGCGACGTGTTCTATAAATGCGCTTCAATGAAAAGCATAACCGTACTGTCACCTGACGTGAAAATAGGCAGAAACGCTATCGGCGTTACGGGTGTGGACAGCTATAACCTGCCCTACAATAACGCAAACTTCATTGTTTACGGCTACAAGGGTTCAACTGCGGAGAGCTATGCAAGGTCTTATAATCTGATTTTCCGGGAAATAGGCAGCTTCCCGGACGTTTCGAGAAACGCGTGGTTCTACGAAGCGGTTAAGTATAATTTTGAGCGCGGCTTTATCACGGGTTACAGCAACGGAAACTACGGCCCGGGTGATAATCTGCAGCGTCAGGACTTTATCGTGATACTTGCGAGAATTGCAAAGGCAGACCTTTCGCTTTATGACAGCTGTGCGCTGAGTGACGTCAACATTAACGCCTATTACGGTAAAGCGGTTGCCTGGGCAGTTGACGAGGGAATAATCAACGGCTATCAGAACGGTAAGTTCGGTGTCGGCGACCCGATTACGAGAGAACAGGTTGCCACAATTCTTTACCGTTATATGGGGTCGCCGGACGTTGCGGATAAAGCCTTGCTTGACGGCTTTACGGATAAAGCGAAAATAAGCGGTTTTTCGTTCGATGCAATGCTGTGGGCGGTTTCCGAGGGAGTAATCAGCGGTAAGAATGCAACGACTCTTGCACCGACCGTGACTGCCGCAAGGGCAGAGATTGCGACAATTATAATGCGTATGGATAAGGCTGATATGTTTAACGCGTAGCAAAAGACTAAGACGGGCAGGAGAAATCCTGCCCCGTTTTTTATTTGACATTATAATTGTTTTATGGTAACCTATTTACTGTTGTGAATAAAAGAAGAGGAGACCGATGGTTCTCGCTCTGATGATTAACTGTTATTCTGAGTTTCGGCACCGTCGCAGTACGGTGCTTTTTGCGTTAATTCATTAAATCGGAAGGAAAAATATGAGGTATATTCCCGCTGAAGAACACGTCAAGGTTCCTGTGTTCAAAAACATAATATACGCTCTCAAGCTTGTCTGGAAAACGGACAGGCGTTTAGTCCTGAGCCATTTTATGCTCTGCACGGTTGACGACATATTCGAGCTTTATATACAGAACATACTGTTTCTCAAGGTGCTGCTGACTATAATCGAGGGCGGCAGCTTCAACGACTACATACGCAATCTTATCGGCTTTTTTGCCGTTGCGTTTGTTGCCAAGGCGCTGGTCTGGTTCGGTGTTTATCATCACATGGTCGGCGCAAAGACGGTGCTTAAGGGAATAAACAACCTTGTATTCCGAAAGGCTCTGAGCCTTGACGTCGGCTGTTACGAGAATCCCGAATTCTACGATAAATATCAGCGTGCGACGCTTATTATGACCAAGGGGTATTTCGACACGCTGACCTATGACGTGGCGCAGATTGTGTCGGGCATAGTTACCTTTGCCTGCGTAATAGGCACGGTTACGGTCATCGATCCGAAATACCTGCTGTTCCTTCTGCCCGTAGTGTTCGTATTCATTATCGAGTTTTACAAGAGCAAGGCGGTCTATAAGCGTGACCTTAAAATGACCAAGAACAACAGAACAAAGTCGTATATTCAGCGTACCGTGTTCCTCAAGGATTATTCCAAGGATATGCGTACATCTAACATCTTCTTCGTTATACTCAAACGCTTCAAGGCGGCTATCGATGCAAACGTTGAGATACTCAGAAGCTACGGAATCAAGCTCTTTTTATACAGTGTCGTTTCATCGCTTTTCGGCGAGTTCATACCGATTATCGGCACCTATGCCTATGCGGGTTATCAGTTCGTTCAGCGTACCACGATGACCGTTTCGGGCTTTTCGGTTGTGCTTTCGTCAATTAACTCAATCCGTGAATCGACGATGATGGTTGCCGAAAGCTTTGAGGAGCTTACACAGATGGCGCTCTATTTCCAGTATCTGCGCGACTTCTTCGACTATGAGCCGAAGGTTGTCGGAGGCGAAAAGGAAGCAGGGGAATTTGAAAGCCTTGAATTCAGAGACGTTACATTCAAATACCCGAGCGCCGAAAAGAATGCCCTCGAGCATATTTCGTTTAAGATAAACAAGGGCGACACTATTGCCGTCGTCGGTATCAACGGCGCGGGCAAGTCAACGCTCGTCAAGCTTATGCTTCGCTTCTACGACCCCGATGAGGGCGAGATACTCTATAACGGCGTAAACATTAAAGAATATACTCTCGACTCATACCGCAACGCCTTTGCGACGGTATTTCAGGATTATAAGAACTTTGCGATTTCCGTATTTGAAAACGTCATGTGCCGTGAGTGTACCGACGAGGACAAGGCGCTGGCGCGAAAGGCCCTTGAGCAGAGCGGAGCATGGGACAAAATCAGCAGCTTTGAAAAGGGTGGCGAAACCGTCATTACAAGGGAGTTTGACAAGGAAGGCGCAGGTCTTTCCGGCGGCGAGAGCCAGAAGCTTTCAACCGCAAGACTCTTTGCAAAGGATTTTCAGCTTGCCATACTTGACGAGCCTTCGAGCGCTCTTGACCCGATAGCAGAATACAAAATGTACGAAAACCTTATCGAGGCGACAAAGGAAAAGACGGTTATCTATATTTCGCACAGGCTTTCGAGCGCGGTGCTTTCCGACCGCATTTATGTCATAGGCGGCGGAACTATACTTGAGCAGGGTACTCACGAAGAGCTTATGGCTACGGACGGCGAATATGCCGAAATGTTCAGCCTTCAGGCATCCCGCTACCTCGGAGAGGAGGTGTCGGAGGATGAGTAAAAAGGAAAGAAAATCGGGCGAAACCGAGCATTCAATGTTCTCGAACATACTCTTTATTCTGGGCGTTATGTTTAAGCTTTCTCCGGCGCTTGTCATCGGCGAGCTTGTCAACGGAATTATCCGCATCCTGCCCGGAAGGCTTGTCAGCGTTGTCGGCATCAAGTACATTATCGACGTCGTCACCTCGGGCGAGCGGCTTGAACGCATTTACTACGCCGTCGGCCTTATCGCCGCAGTAATAATCGGCGGGCGGTTGCTTACTCTCATCTACCGTGAATTCTTCTGGAATATGGCGAGAGAGCGCCTGTACTACCGCCTTAACAAACAGCTTTACGAAAAGGCGAAGAGCCTCGACCTCGAAAGCTACGACAACCCCGAATTCTACAACAACTTTATTCTGACGATTGAATCGTCGTCGGAAAACATTTCGGGCATACTCGGAATGATTCAGTACTACGTCGGCAATATCATTTCCTTTGTCACCATATCGTCGATTATTTTCACAATCGACCCGTGGTGTCTGGTGATAATTATCGGAGTTGTGCTTGTTTTCTTCCCCGTCAGCAGAAAGCTTTCGAATCTTCAGTATGAGCGCCGTGTCGAGAACACGAAATATCACCGCAGAAGCGACTATTTCCAGCGTATTTTCTATCTTCAGGACTACGCCAAGGAAGTCAGAATGAACAACATTTCGCCGCTTCTGCTCGAGCGCTACAACGACGCGGCTGATGACGTTATCGACAATCAGAAGTATTTTTATAAGAGAATTGCGTCCTTGACGGGCTTTCAGGAGGTCGGCGTGCAGGGACTCGGCTTTATGTTCGTTCTGCCGCTTTATCTCGGCTACTGCGTCATCAGGAAGGGCACGCTCTCGGCGGGCGATTTCGTCGCAACCTTCAACGGAGCGTATTCGATTGCAATGTCAATCAATTTCCTGACGATATGGGCAATCGCCCGCTTCTCGGAGCAGGCAAAGACCATCGACAAATACCGCGGCTTCTTAAAGAGCGATTTCAAGATTAAAGACGGTGAAAAAACGGCTCAGAAAACCGAGCCGAAAACGATTGAAATAAAGAATCTTTCCTTCACCTATCCCGGCAACGATCACGAAACGCTCA
>JAEEGG010015792.1_pt1 | contig 15801 bp, 8 predicted proteins | sample 9134161 | NCBI WGS metagenome assembly JAEEGG01 (sample SAMN16246543, study PRJNA631951) | gut metagenome | biome: gut microbiome; feature: rumen; material: CR-attached | host: Bos | place: Iran: Karaj | collected 2018-10
GGGTGGGCGGGGGCGTGGGCGTCGGGGTGGGTGCGGGCGTCGGCGTCGGGGTGGGTGCGGGCGTCGGCGTCGGGGTGGGTGCGGGAGTGGGAGTGGGCGTCGGGGTCGATCCGGGCAGATAGATTTCCCGGACTTTCGTATCCGTTCGATTCAAATATGTTTTGATCTCGCTGCAGAGGGCTTCCGCATCCTTTTGATTGTCGAATGCGCCAACCATGCCGTAATACCAGCCCTTCTCCTTATATACGAAGGCGTCATAGCCACCGGCGATCAGCTTGTCCCGGTTCTGCTCCATGCTGGTGAAGCAGGTTCCGCTGGAGAACTGAACCGTGTACACTCTCCTGGTATTTTCTGCCCTGTCGCCCCAGACAAAGGCGCCGCTGGGCTTTTCCCATTCCTTGAAGGGCTGTCCCTGGTTGTTGAGGGGATCCTTTTTGTAGATCTCCGCAAATTCCTCATAGGCCCAGTCCGGCAGATACACATTGTTGGTATAGGGGTCCGACTTCCCCGTCTGGATGCAGATGGCCTCCTGATAATGCAGGGCCTCGTCCGCGGTGCTGAATTTGCCGCACATGATCCGGTAAGAGTCTCCCACATCGTAGATGTAGCAGTCCAGCCCCTTTTTCAGCAGGGCGTCTCTGGCAGTACAGGCGGCTTCGTAGGTCTTGCAGGCCTGTATCTGCACGGCGCGGCCCTTGGTCAGATTCTCGTCTTTTTTAAAGTACTGGTTTTCGGGATAGCTGACGCCGGCAGCCTCAGCGGGAACGGAGAGTCCGGCCACGGCGGCAATCAGCAAAAGCAGCGCAAGAAGATGACGCAGGTGCTTTTTCACAGGGGTCCCCCCTTTGGTTTTTTCATTGTCCAATATACAGGAAAAAACCGGGAAATACAAGCTTTTTGGCGAGCGGCTCCGCAATTTGCCGCCGGGGGACGCGGCAGCTTGTGTCAAAGAAGCCTCTCTCCCTTGACCGTTTCAGTTCTTATCGTTCTTCTTCCGGCTCTCGTAATCCGCGTTCACGGCATTGCTCCAGTCGGCGGCCAGGGGCGCGGCGCATTTGCGGCGGGCGCTGACGGCGCAGGAAACGGCCTCGTAGGCGACCCGGGTCCCCATGCTGTCCGCGTGGTAGTTCACCGCCCGGTCGGCGTCGATGCCCATGCGCCCGGCCGTCTCCACGGCGTCGATGTTGGCGGCCAGGAACAGGAACTCCCAGCCGTACTTGGCCTTCTCGTGCTCGATCATGCGCTTGACCTCGTCGCTGCTGAACGCCCGGCTGGCGTTCTCGTAGCCGTCGGTCATGACCACGAAGGTGGTGCGGGCGGGCACGTCCTCCGGGCGGGCGTAGCGGTGGATGTTCACGATGTGCCGGATGGTGCCGCCCAGGGCGTCCAGCAGAGCCGTGCAGCCGCCCACGCGGTAGTCCCGCTCGGTCATGGGCTGGATCTGCTGCAGCTCCAGGCGGTCGTGCAGGGTCTGGCTGCGGCTGTCAAAGAGCACCGTGGTCACGCAGCACTTGCCCGGCTCCTTCTTCTGTTTCTCGATGAGGGCGTTGAAGCCGCCGATGGTGTCCCCCTCCAGCCCGCTCATGGAGCCGCTGCGATCCAGAATGAACACCAGCTCGGTCAGCTCGTTTTTCGCCTCGGGGGCGCCGCAGCTCTGCGCCGCGCTCTCGTTCTTCCGCTTTCTGTACCAATTCATCATGATGATTCCTCCTTTTCTGTGAATCGTGTTGTTGTTTTCTGCTTACGGTCACAGTATAGTCGGATCCCCGCCGGGCATGGTCGCCCGCCAGGCGACATTTTTTGCGGGAGGGCGCGGACGCAGAAGAACGGGAGACGCGTTTCCGCGTCCCCCGTCCTCTATAACCAATAACCTAAAATCTAAAACCTCAGTAGATCACCACGCCGTTGCCGCGGGCCTTGACATAGGTGGCCAGCAGGGCGACGTCCGTCATGTTCACCTTGCCGTCGCCGCTCACATCGCCGGAGCCGGGCAAGATGTCCACGCCGCTGCCGCGGGCCTTGACATAGGTGGCCAGCAGGGCGACGTCCGTCATGTTCACCTTGCCGTCGCCGGTGATGTCGCCGGGAATGTAGGGATTGCTGGCGTAAAGGGCCACAAACTCCACCTCATTGGGGCTGTCCAGGGTGACGGCATAGCTGATCTCCTCCGCTTCGGAATAGAGCTCGCCGTTGCAGTACCAGCCCTGGAAGGTGTAGCGCGCCACAGCGGGGGCAGTCAGCGTGAGCGTCTGGCCGCTCTGGTATTCGCCGCCGCCGGGGATCTCCACCACGCTCTCGCCGTCCGGGTTCTCCGCCGCGGAGCGGACGGTGACGTTGATGGTGATGAATGCGATCGCCGCCTGGCCCGGGTCAAGGGCCATCTCGCAGCTCAGCTCCGCCGTGCCGTAGTACCAGGCGACGCCGTCCTCCACCTTGTCCGGGCCCTTGCTATATCCGGCGGCCAGGTGCGGGCTGCCGGTGAAGTCCAGCTCGCTCAGCTCCTCCGTGTTGTAGGCGTAGAAGCAATCCAGATCCTCATGCCGGCCCAGAGTCAGGACGTCCAGCGCGTGGCAGGAGCTCACATCCAGGAAGGTCAGGCTCCGGCAGGTACTCACATCCAGGGCGGTCATGCCGCAGGCGCTCACGTCCAGGTAGCCCAGCTGGGTCAGACCGGCCAGGTCGAGGCTGGTCAGCGTGGGCGTACCGCACAGCTCCACCATGGTCAGCGAGGGATAGGGGCTGAGATCCAGGGTCGTGAAGGGGTTGCCGTGGGCGTCCAGATAATGCAGCTGGTTCAGGCCCTCCAGATCCAGCTCCGTGAGGCTGTTGTTGTAGCAGACCAGCTCCTCCAGGGAAGTGAAGTAGCAGATGCCCTCCAGGGTCTCGATGCCCCTGCCGCTCACGTTGATCTCCAGCACCGCGTTGATCTCCGCCTCGTTCAGCCAGCCGTTGCCGCTGGTGTCGCAGTGCTCGGCCACGTAGGCGCGGAAAGCCGGGTCGGGGAAGTGCTCCTCGTCCACGGGGATGCCGTCGTGGTCGACCACCGGGACGGTAGTGGGATCGACCTTCAGCCGATAGCTGGTGTTGGGCTTGTACCAGATCCACGCGCCGTCCTGTTCCTTGAAGGTCCCGTTTTCCACCAGATCCACCAGCATCGGGCAGAAGGCGATGTCCACGCGCGCCAGGTTGTTGCCGCTGCAGTCCAGGTTGCCCAGGTTCTCGTTCTCGCCCAGGATCAGCTCGGTCAGTCCGTTCCTGCTGCAGTCCAGGTTCGTAAGCCCCGTGCAGCAGACCACATCCAGGCTCGTCAGAGCGCAGCCGCCGCAGTTCAGAGACCAGAGCCTGTCGCCCGCGGGCAGGATCAGCTCGCTCAGCGCCGCATTATCGCTGCAGTCTGCAGAAAACAGGGACAGGCAGTTTGTGAGGTCCAGACTGGTGAGCTGACAGCTTGCGCAGTTCAGGTAGTTCAGCGCGGCGTGGACGCTCAGATCCAGCTCCGTCAGCGGGTTGTTGTCGCAGTTCAGATAAGTCAGCAGCGTGTTGGCGCTGAGATCCAGATGGGCGATCTGGTTGTCAGCGCACTCCAGCTCCTCCAGCTCCGTGAAGTAGTGGATGCCCTGGAGGCTGGTGATGCCGAGACCGTCGATGTACATCACATCCGTGGCGGCGATCTCCGCGGCGTTCAGATACCAGTTGCCGTCGGCATCCGGGACATCGTGCAGATAAGCGCGGAAGGCCGGGTCCGGGAAGTGCTCGGCGTCGATGGGGATGCCCTCGTGGTCTTGGACAAGCGTCACATCCGGATCCAGATCAAGCTCGCACCCGTCCTTGAGATAGTACACATAGTCCTCATAGCCGATGGGCTCCGTGGTCTGCACCAGATCCAGCAGATAGGGGCTGTCCCACAGATCCAGACTGGTCAGGCTGTTGTGCTGGCAGGAGAGATTCCGCATATAGGGCTGATGCCCCAGGAAGAGCGCCGTCAGGGCGTTGTCGTGGCAATCCGCCATGAGCAGGGACTGGTTCAGGGTCAGATCCAGGCTGGTCAGATTGTTATCCCAGCAGTCCAGGGAACGCAGGCCCGGGCAGGCGCTGAGGTCCAGAGCGGTCAGAGCATTGCCGCTGCACATCAGATTCTCCAGGGCCGGGCAGCCGCTGAGATCCAGAACGGTTAAAGCGTTGTCGCTGCAGTCCAAGTACCACAGATCCTCCAGCATGCCCAGGGTCAGGCCGGTCAGCGCGCACTCGCGGCAGTCCAGCTCACGGAGACTGGTGTTGGCGCTCACGCTCAGCGTGGTCAGCGGGAGGCAGCCGTTGCAGTTCAACACCTCCAGTCTGCCTAGGGCGCTCAGGTGCAGCGCAGCCAGCTCCTCGTTCAGGCTGCAGTCCAGTTCCTTCAGCAGGGGGTTGCCGGTAAAGCGCAGGCTCGTCAACTCGTTGCCGCTGCAGTTCAGGGTCTGGAGCTCCGTGAAGTACTCCACACCCTGGAGGGAGGCGATGCCCTTTTCGCTGCAGTCGATGTCCTCCACCGACGCAAGCTCATGGGGCGTCAGCCACAGATCGCCGTTGGGATCCAGCTCGCCGGCCACATAGGCGCGGAAGGCCGGGTCCGGGAAGTGCTCGGCGTCGATGGGGATGCCCTCGCTGCTGGCCTGGAGGATGGTGCCCGGGTCGGACTGGACATAGTCCGCGCCAATGCGGTGCTCCATGTACAGATCGGTGACGCTGACGGTGCCCTCCAACACCGCGTCCCGCAGATGGGGGCAGCCGGTGAGATCCAGGACGGAAAGATCGTTTCCGTAGCAGCTGAGGGTGATGAAGGAGTAGTGCCGCTGTCCCAGCTCCAGATCGGTGAGGACATTGTTGTTGCAGAACACCTGCCGCAGCTCGGTGTTGGCGCTCAGATCCAGCGTGGTCAGGCTGTTGTGGCTGCAGTTGAGCTGCTGCAGCTCGGTATTGGCGCTCAGATCCAGACTCTCCAACTGGTTCCAGCTGCAGTCCAGATCCGTCAGATTGACGTTGGCGCTGAGATCCAGCCCCTCCATGCCGTCGCAGTTATGGCAGTCCAGGATCTCCAGGGCCAGGTTGGTGCTCAGATCCGGCGCGGCCATGCCGGTATCGTTGTCCGAGAGGAGGAGCGTGTTCAGGTGCGTGAGACCCGTGAGCTCCAGCCCGTTCAGCTCGCAGTTGCTGACGTTCACGTTCTGCAGCAGGGTGTTGGTTGTGAGATCCAGGCTTCCGCCGAGGGGGTTGCCGCTGACGTCCAGATGAGTCAGATTGTAGAAGAAGGCGATGCCCTGCAGGGACGCGATGCCCAGATTGGAGGCGTAGATGACATTGGCCTCCTGCAGCTCATAATCGTCCAGGTATCCGCTGGCATCCCGGTCGATGTACTGGGCCACATAGGCGCGGAAGGCCGGGTCGGGGAAGTTCACGGCGTCCACGGCGATCTCCGGCGGCGTGAAGTGGATCGTGGCGCTGTTCACCGGATCGTTGCCCGGATTGAGCTCGATGGCGGCCCACTGGGCGGAAGTCCCGTTGAAGTAGATGTCGGTCAGATTCGCGCAGCCGCTGAAGGCATTGGTTTCGATGCTCTCAAGGGTCCCGGGAAGGTAGACCGTGGTCAGATCGTCGCAGGCATAGAAAGTCCCGGAGGGGATCGCGGTAAGACCGGCGGGCAGGGTCGCGGTCTCCAGACTGCCGCAGCCCCAGAAGATGTTGTCCCCCAGGGTCTCCACCGTGTCGGGAATGGTGACGCTCACCAGACTGCCGCAGCCCATAAAGGCCCCCTCTCCGATGCGTGTGACCGAGGAAGCGATCTGCACGTCTGTCAGCTCATCCAGCCCGGCGAAGGCATAGTCGCCGATGCCCGTCACCAGCTCATCCACCTGGATGGAGGTGATCATGGGGAAGATCACGCCGTTGCCGTCGCCGAATTGGTACCAGGGCGTGTCGCGGTAGTCGTTATAGTCGGGGATGGCCATCTCGCCCTGATCCATGCTGTCCTCATCCCAGTAAATACGGAGGGTGCCGTCTTCATCCAGGAGCCAGCTCAGATCCGTGCCGGTGACAGGGCCGCCGATATCGGTATAGTGCCACTGGGCGGATTCCAGCGGGTAGTTGGGGGTATCGATGCTCAGCTTCGCCTGGCGTTCGACCAGAGAACCGCTGTACCAGACGTCCGCCAGCTCGAGATCATTGAAAAAGGCGGCGCCGCCGACCAGCGTAAGGCTGTCCGGGAGATAGACCGTGGTGAGGGAGGCGCAGTTGGCGAAGGCATAGGCGCCGATCTTGGTGACGCCGGCATGCACATCGATGATCTCAATGTAATCCCGGTAGGCATACCAGGGCGCAGCCTCGGGGGTGCCGGGCCAGTTGGGCGTCGCCCCGCTGCCCCAGATCTCCAGCTTGCCGGGGCCGCCGTAGAGGGACCAGTGCACGCCGTCGCCGGACAGCGTTCCGGTCCGGAAGAGCCAGGTGAAGTGGGCGTTGATCAGCGCCGCGTTTCCGCTGCTGTCCAGGGTGGTCTCCTGCTCCCACTGGACGCGGAAGCCGTCGTAGTCCACTTGGGTCAGCTTGCTGCAGCCGGAGAAGGCGTAGGGTCCGATCTGGTTGGTACCGGGGCTCAGCTCCAGCTTATAGAAGCCGCTGCAGCCCAGGAAGCAGCGATTCGGGATCTCTGCGACCCCGGCGGGGATGGTGACCACGCCGGTGACGGCGCTGCAGCCGGAGAAGCAGGACGCACCAAGGCTGGTCAGCGTGGAGGGCAGGGGGAAGCTGGTCAGGCTCTTGCAGTTATAGAAGGCCTCGTCGCCCAGGCTGGTCACGCCTTCCGGCAGGCTGATGTTCCCCAGATTATCGCAGCTGTAGAAGGCCCTCTTGCCCACGGTGGTCAGGGCGCTGCCCTCGGGGAAGCTCACCGTGGTCAGCGCGTCGCAGCCGGAGAAAGCGCCCTGCCCGATCACGGCGCATTTCTTGGGAACGGTAAAGCTCTGCAGGGCAGTGCAGCCGGAGAAACAGGCCTCCGGGATCTCCGTCACGTTTGTGGAGTTGGGGGCCGCCCAGTACACGGCGGCCAGAGAGCTGCAGCTGCCGAAGGCGCGAACGCCCAGATAAGTCAGCTCCGAGGGGAAGGAGGCGGAACTGAGCTTGGAGCAGCCCCGGAAAGCATAGTCGCCCACGGTGGTGACGTTCACCAACCGCACCTGGGTGATGCTGCTGCGGTAGGGGTACCAGGGGGCGGGGTCGGAGCTGGTCCAATTATACATGGCGCCGGAGCCGGAGAAGCTGAGTATGCCGTCGTTCGTGAGCTTCCAGGTCAGGCTGGGTCCAGCCTGGCCCTCGGCGATGAAGGCAAAGTGCTTGGTAGCTTCGGCCAGGGACGTGTTGCGGGCAGGGGTCCAGGTGACGTCCCACATCCCCTGCTCGCCGATGTTCCAATAGACGTCTGCCAGTTTCGGGCAGTTGATGAAAGCGTAGTCGCCGATCTTGACAACCGTGGAAGGCAGATAGACCGTCTCCAGATTGAGGCAGTTCTGGAAGGCATAAGCGCCCACGTCCTGGATGCCCTCCTCCACCACCACGGTGGTGATCTGGGAGCGCAGATGATCCCAGGGGACGATGTCGGCAGAAATAAAGTCTCCCGTGAAGCCGTTGCCGGAGAGGGTCAGGGTGTGGTTCGCATAGCTCCAGTGTACCGAGGTCGCTTCCATGAAGCCGCAGTCGCCGGAAGTGACTACGGGCTGATCAGAAACAACAAACGTGCTGCTGGAGACGTAGTCGTTCGTTCCCGGGCCATAGTAAGCATTGAGCAAGTACTCCTTTGTCCCGCTGGTCGACGGAAACTCGTAGCTGCCGTTGGCCTGGGGTTCGGTGATCTCGTCGAAGTACTCAAAATAATAGTCTTTGTATCGGATCTCCACCCGTAGTGGTGTAAAATTGGTCTGCCATGCGGCAAGATAGCTTTGGGAGTCTGGGTCAAAGCTGCCATCCCGGGGCTGGACGACAAACAGCAGGGAATCGTCCGTTACGGTAAAGATATCGCTGCTGACATAGTCGTTCGTACCCGTACCATAGTAGGCCTTGAGAAAGAACTCCTTAGAGCCAAAGACCGCAGGAAAATCATAGCTGCCGTTAGCTTGGGGGGCTGAGATCTCGTCGTAGTACTCAAAATAATAGTCTTTGTACCGGATCTCCACCCGCAGGGGCTTGAAATTCGTTGTCCAGGTGCAGTGGTATTTTAGCGTAGCGGGATCAAAGCTGCCGTCTTGGGGCTGGTTAGTGAAGACAAGACTGTCGTCGCTGACGAAGATGGATCCACTTCCGACGTAGTCATACTCGCCTGTTCCGTAGTATACCTTGATCGCATACTCCCTGTTCCCGAAAGCCGCAGGAAAATCATAACTGCCGTTTGCAGACAGACCGCTGGTGACTTCGTCGTAATCTTCCCAGGTGCTATAGTACTTATAGCGGATCACCACCCGCTTCGGTGTGAAGCTGGTGACCCAGGTGCAGTGATACTTCAGCGTGGATCCCGAATAGCTGCCGTCCTGGGGCTGGGTAGTGAAGACAAGACTGTCGTCGCTGACGAAGAGGGATCCACTTCCGACGTAGTCATACTCGCCTGTTCCGTAGTATACCTTGATCGCATACTCCCTGTTCCCGGAAGCCGCAGGAAAATCATAACTGCCGTTTGCAGACAGTCCGCTGGTGACTTCATCGAAATCTTCCCAGGTGCTATAGTGCTTATAGCGGATCACCACCCGCTTCGGAGTGAAACTCGTCGTCCAGGTGCAGTGGTATTTCAGCGTAGCGGGATCATAGCTGCCGTCCTGGGGCTGGGTGATGAAATAGTACTCCTCGTTCAACTCGTCAGCGATGGGCTCGTCCGGAAGGGCTTCAGGTCCTTCGGTGGGGATACCGATGGAGCCATTTTCCGTTCCCTCATCCGGAGTCTCCTCGGCTTTGGGTCCTTCAGGTCCGTCTGCGGTCTCCTCTGCCGATATCTCGGCAGCATCCCCTTCTGTGGCCTCATCTGCAGGCTCCGTCTCCGATGTGTATGCATCATCGTCCTCGACAGGCTCCAGTGTCACAGAAAAGGGCAGGCTGAGCAGGGTCTCCTCACCGTAATAGGCGCGAAGATAGAACACCGTCTCCTCCGCCGGGGCGCTCAGCTCCATGCTCTCCCCCGCCGGGTCCAGCTCCCGAACCGGAATCAGGGAGAGCTCCTCGTCCTCAAGCGGGCCGCCGAGGGCCTCGGCCCCTGCAGGGTCTTCCCGTACCAGCTCCAGCCGGTCGGGCTCCTGATTCAGCGCCCAGGTGACGGTAAAGGTCTCTCCCGGGGCGTGGCTGCCGCTGGCCGGCTGCAGCGTGAAGGCCGGGGCCGGCTCCGCCAGGGCAGGCGTGGGCAGCAGGCTCACCATCATCAGCAGCGCCAGCAGCAGACTGAAAACGCGCTTGGTGCTTTTCATGCTCGCATCCTCCTTTGTTAGACATCTCTACCTATGTATATTTATACAAATCCAATGTAAGTGTATCACAGTTTTCCAGTCTTGTCCAGTTTGGTTTTTCAGAATCCTCCGGCTCCCTCGGCACAGAATACCGAAGCCCGACAGAGAGCGGACAGCGCTTTGCTAGGCGGAATCGCGCCGGGCAAGGCGGGCTCCGCAGAGCATACCGGAGACAGCCGGGCAAGGCGCCCAACGCGGTATGGCGCGGTCCCGGCCGCAAAGACCGGCTCGTTTTGATCGGGGGTTCAAAATGAAACGCCTGCCGGAAAGCCGGCAGGCGTTTAGGTTCTGATTCTGTTTTCTGTTCCGATCAGCCCAGCATAGAGGCGGGGAGCGTCAGAAGCTGCACGCTGCAGCCCCAGTTGCCGGTGGCCTGGCGGATCTCCCTGCAGAGGGCGAAGGCGTCCTCCCAGTTGTCAAAGGCGCCGGCCACGATCCGGTAGAAGCAGGGGTACTTCGCCACATAGCCGTCAAAGCCCCGGTCGATCAGCTCGTCGCGCCGCATCTCGGCCGCGTCGAAGTTCCCGCCGCAGGAGTACTGCACCACATAGATCTGGGCGGTCTCCTCCTCATTGGCGTTCATGTCCACAAAGGGGCCGGTGGGCGTCTCCCAGCCGTTGAACTTCACGTTGGCGCAGGCGGGATCCTGCTTGAAGTGCTCCACAAATTCGTCCACCGCGGCCTGCGGCAGCTCGACCTCGATCACGAAGGCGTCCTTCCGCTCGGTCTCCTTGACGATCATCTCCCGGTACAGGAAGGCGTTGCCCTTGTCGGTGAATTTGCCGCACATGATGAGGTAGCCCCAGTCCACCTCCACGAGGAAGCTGTCGAAGCCGTCCCGCAGCATCTCATCCCGGACGGTTTCCGCCCCGGACAGATTGGGCCCGGCGCAGACCTGCACGGTGTAGACCTTGGTCTCTCCCTCGCCGGCCTTGTACTGCTGCCCGGCGGGGTATTTCCCGGCCGCATCCTCGGCCGAGGCGGTCGCCGCCAGCGCGCCCAGCATCAGCACCGCAAGCAGCAGCGCGATCAGAGAACGAATCGTTTTCTTCATATTTGCTTCCTCCTTATTCCTCGACTGATGAAATCATCCTATGGTCATTATAGCCCTTTTTTCCAAAAAGCACAAGTGCCGCCGCCGCTTTTTCGCAGATTTCCGCGCCCAAAAAAGGAAGGGTCCGCGGGCCTCACATCAAGGCGGCCAGGGCGTAGTCCTTGTAGGGCCGCTCCCCGGTGACCTCGCGGATGAGCTTCAGCTCCGCGGGGAGACGCACCTCGGCGTTTTCCTCGTTCTGCTCCAGCTTCACCACCGCCTGGTCCTGCCAGAAGGGATACAGATCCAGCTGGAAAAGCTGCCCGTCGTAGGAGAAGCTGTACCGGGTCTTGCGCAGGATCTGCAGCGCCGGGCCCGCCTCCTCGATCAGCTCGGTGTAGCCGCGGGGCGTCAGCCGCTCCTCCACCTCCAGACGCCGGCCGTTGAGACGGCGGCGGCGGGTCTTGTAGAAGATCGCCTGGTCGTTCTCCACCCACTTGCGGATGCGGAGCTTCTCGTCGTTGGTGGTGGGCAGGTAGGCCTGCTCGATCTCCACCCGGCGGCAGCCCGGCAGCTTCTCCAGCGCCGCCAGATCCGGCATCGCCACCAGGAACTTCCGCTCGATCTCGGGAGGCGCCGGCTCGCCCAGGTAGTCCCGGATCTGCGCGATCAGCTTCTTCAGCTTCTCCCGCAGCTCCACGGAGTTGTCGATCACATAATGATGGGGATGACCCGCCCAGGCCTCGATCAGCCGGTCGTCCATGACCACCGCCTGACTCACCGACTCGTAGCGGGCGGCGTTGTTGGCGTAGGTGTAGAACTCCTCCGCGCCCTTGGCCGCCGAGACCAGGTGGAACACCGCGTCATAGCGCAGCAGCAGCTCCCGCTCCGTCCTGCCGCAGTCCGCCAGCACCGCGGCGAACTCCTCGTCGTTCATGTACGCCTTGTTGTCGATGGCGCCCCGGTCGCAGACGATCAGGATCTTCTCCGCGGGCATGGTGCGGGCCGCCTGCTCAAACAGCCGCTCCTTGGTGAGCTGCAGCTCCATCTGCACCTTCTGGTAGTCCAGATTCGTCCCGCAGGTCCAGGGGGCCACGCCCCCCGTGATGAACTCCGTGGCCGTCTCCGGCACGAAAAGCACCGTATAGCCCATGCGGGTAAAGGCGTTCTGCACCCAGCTCATGGCCGTGGTCTTGCCCGCGCTGGGGCCGCCGGTAATGACGATTTTGGTCAGCTTCATGGACTTTTCCTCCCCTCCGGCGTTCTGCGCGCCGGTTCTGTTTTTATCCTATCCGCTCCTGCCTTCCACGGCAAGGCTTTATCCCTCATCCTCCAGCAGACGGAGGGCCGCGGCGTACTTCTCCACCCGGGCCAGATCCTTTTCCGTCACCCGATCCAGACGGCTCAGGTCGCTGTTGTGCCGCAGATCCGCCAGCTTCACCTTCCTCGCCACCGGATGCTCCTTCACCCGGGCCACATAGTCCAGGTAGGGCTCCGCCGGGTCGTGGGTCAGCAGGGCCACGGCCTCCAGCGCCCGGGGCGGGAAGCCCATGCGCCGCAGATCCGCCATGGTATAGTCCGTGTCCTCCACCACGTCGTGGAGCAGGGCCGCCACGGTGCTGTCCTCGTCCTCCATCTGCTCGGCCAGGTGCAGGGGGTGGGTCACATAGGGCAGGCCGCACCTGTCCACCTGGCCCGCATGGGCCGCAAAGCTCAGGCGGATGGCTTTTTTCGTCTGTTCGGTGTAAATCATCCTGCGTTCCCCAATAACACCTGGTCGAATTCGAACAGGGTCTCGTTGATCTTGAATATGTCGTACACGTGCCGCTCGATGTAATAGCGCACGATCAGGTCGAATTTGCTGCTGCGGCTGAGGGCGAAGCCCGCCTTACCCAGCAGCTCCTCCGTCTCCTCCGGGCTCAGGCGCAGGGCCACCGCGAAGGCCAGGGCCGTGGGCTTGGAGGGCTTGTAGTACACGTCCTTGCGGATCTTGGAGAAGAGCTTGCGATCCACGTTGGCCCGCTTGTAGCAGGCGGCGTCGGTCATGCCGCTCTCGTCGATCTTGCGCAGGAGCATCTGCTGGAAGCTCTCGTCCAGCTCCCCGAAGCGCGAGAAGGCCAGGTCATAATCCACCGGCGCGGCGGCTGCCGCGTGCAGCGCAGGCGCGGGCGGCTTGGGCTTGGCGGGCTTGGCGGCCGCCGCAGGGGACGGGGGCGCGGGGGCGTTTGCGGCGGGCTCCTCCGGTGGGTACAGCGCGGACTCCTCTTCCTCCGCGGCACAGGGCGCGGCGGGCGCGCTCTCCTTCCTCTGGAACAAGACGGCGAAACCGTCCAGGCTCTCTTCCCGGCGGGCCGCCTTCCGCGCCTCCTCATTGCGGCGAGGGGGGTGCTGCTCCACGTACTCCCGGTCGATGTACTCCCGCACCTCCCGGAAGAGCTTTTTAGAGGCCCGCAGGCTCTCCTCCCCGTAGACCACCAGGTACACGGTCATGTCCCGCGCCCGCAGGAAACTCTCGACGGCCTCCCGGGCGACGGCCAGGGCCTTGTCCTTGGGCCAGCCGTAAGCGCCGGAGGCGATCAGGGGGAAGGCCACGCTCTCGCAGCCCTGCTCCGCCGCCAGCGTCAGGGCGCTGCGGTAGCAGGAGCGGAGCTTTTCCCGCTCCCCGAAGAGGCCGCCGCGCCACACCGGGCCGACGGTGTGGAGCACGTAGCGGGCGGGCAGGCGGTAGCCCTTTGTGAGCTTGGCCTGTCCCACCTGGCAGCCGCCCAGGGTTTTGCACTCCTCCAGAAGCTCCGGCCCGGCGGCGGCGTGGATGGCGCCGTCCACCCCGCCGCCCCCCAGCAGACTGGGCTTGGCGGCGTTGACGATGGCGTCCACCCGCATTTTGGTGATGTCGTTGCGAACGATGAAAAAGGGCATGGGGGCTTCTCCTTATGCTTCGGCAGCCTCAGCGCACCCGCTCGTACACGTAGGTGTAGGTAGAGGTAGAGGTAGAGGTGTAGTAGTCGTCGACGTGCTCGTATGTGTCGGTCTTGCTGAGGACGTTGTAGTATTTGTCCCGCACATAACTATACGAATCTTTCGTTCCGTCGTCATACTCCCAGCTCTCCTGGATAAGCTGGTGCTGGTCGTTGTAGGTTCGGCGGATCACGGCGGTACTGCTCGATCCGTCCGCGAAGTTTATGGTATAGGTTCCCAGCTCCGGGGTGGAAAAGATCGTCACCGTCCGATAATTCAGCGTCCCATCGTCGTTGTAGCCGGTCGCGACGATGCTCTCTGCGACCTTGTAGCGGTTGTAGCTGGCCTCCCGGTAGTAGACCAGGACATTCTCGCTGTTATACTGCCGGATCCTCACATGGTTGCCCCATTTATCGTTCTCGTATTCGACGCGAGAACGGATCGTCCCGTCCTCGTCCCGCATTACCAGGCTGAGCAGGGCGCCGTTCTTGTCGCAGGTGAAGCTCTGCGTCCCGGTATTGTCGGGGTCGTCGTTCCGGACAGATCCGCTCTGCCCGTCGGCGGCGTAGAGATAGGTGTAATGAACCGGGTCGTCGTCGTACTGATTTTCCCCATAGCTGCTGCTATATGTATAGCTGTGCGTATAAGTGTAGGATACCAGCCGGAAATGGGGCGTGGTGTAGGATACCAGCCGGAAATGGGGCGTGCGGAAGACGAAGAACCAGAGACCCAGGGCGATGAGGGCCAGGCCCAGGACGATGCCGCAGATGAGCAGGGCGGTCTTGCCCTTCTTCTTCGGGGCAGGGGCAGGCGCAGCACCGGCGGGGGCATACGCGGGGGTCTGGGCGTTAACGGGGCCCTGCTGATTCCGCCCGCCGCCCTGTCCCTGGGGCGTCTGGATGGAAGGCGCGGTGCGGGGCTGGCCGCAGGCGACGCAGAAGGCCGCTTCTTCCGGGCTGTAGGTCTCACAGTAAGGGCATTTCCACATGGTGCTGTTTCTCCTTCTCTTTTATTGCAGCGGGGCCAAGCTCACCCGCTCCCACTGGTAGGTATAGGTTTTCGTGACGTAGGGGTCGGTGCTGGACGGCCGGGTGGTGATCTCCGTCAGGCTGAGGATGTTGAAAGCCTCGTCCCGGACATAGGTTTCGGTCTTCGTCCAGCCGTCTTCATACGCCCAGAACTCCTCCAAGAGCTGGTGCTGCTCGTTGTAGGTTCGGCGGATCACGGCGGAAACGGTCGATCCGTCCGCGTAGGTCACGGTATAAGTCCCCTCTTCCGGCGTGGGGAAGCTGAGCCTTTGCACATAATCCACGCTGCCGTCGTCAAGGTAGGCGGTATAGGTTTTGCTCTCCACCACCTTGTAGGGGTTATAGGCCGCCTCCTCCAGGGAAGACAGCGCGCCGTCCCGGTCGTACTGGCGGGTAAGCGTGTGGTTGCCCCACTGGTCGTTTTCATACTCCAGGCGGTAGGACACCGAGCCGTCCCCCAAGTATCCGACCTTGGTGAGCAGGGCGCCGCTGCGCTCGCAGGTAAAACGTACCTCCAAGTAGGAGAGCGTGCACTGGATGACGCCGCCGCGTCCGTCTTCGTCATAGACGTACGTGTAATGGTAGGGATCGTATACGGTCTCTCCGAAGGAGTCGTTGACGACCATCTGATAGTCGTAGGATACCAGCCGGTAATGGGGGATCGGGTCAACGGCGTCCTCCGAAGCGGACTGCTCCGCTTTTTTCCCAAGCAGGAGCCAGAGCCCCAGGCCGACCAGGGCCAGGGCCAGGATACCGCCGCCGATGAGCAGGGCGGTTTTGGATTTTTTCCCGGGCTTCTGCGCGGGCCGGCCGCACTGGGTGCAGAAGGCGGCCTCCGTCGGGTTCTGCGCGCCGCAGTCAGGGCAGCTCCACATATTGATTTCTCCTTTCAGCGCACCCGCTCGTATACGTAGGTGTAGGTAGAGGTAGAGGCATAGGCGTAGTAGTCGTCGACGTACTCGTATGTGTCGGTCTCGCTGAGGACGTTGTAGTATTCGTCCCGCACATAACTATACGTTATCTTCGTTCCGTTGTCATACTCCCAGCTCTCCTGGACAAGCTGGTGCTGGTCGTTGTAGGTTCGGCGGATCACGGCGGTACTGGTCGATCCGTCCGCGGAGGTCTCGGTATACGTCCCCAGCTCCGGGGCAGAAAAGATCGTCACCGTCCGATAATTCAGCGTCCCATCGTCGTTGTAGCCGGTCGCGACGATGCTCTCTGCGACCTTGTAGCGGTTGTAGCTGGCCTCCCGGTAGTAGACCAGGACATTCTC
>JAEEGG010015796.1_pt1 | contig 15799 bp, 9 predicted proteins | sample 9134161 | NCBI WGS metagenome assembly JAEEGG01 (sample SAMN16246543, study PRJNA631951) | gut metagenome | biome: gut microbiome; feature: rumen; material: CR-attached | host: Bos | place: Iran: Karaj | collected 2018-10
ATCTCCGTGGCAAAGGCCTACGCCTACTACACCGAGGGCTACGAGTACATCGACGTCGGCTATCCGACCGACGCCATGACCTACTACCTCAACGCCTACGTCCCGCTGACGGTGACGTATCAGACGCTGGCAGGCGAGCGCACCGCCACCTACCTCATCTGGAAGGACACCACGACGCAGCTCAGCTTCAGGATCACTCCTAAGCCCGTCACGATCAAGTCCGAGGACGCCCGCATAGTCGTGTCCTCCGACGGCGTGATACCGAGCTGGACCGCAGGCTTCTTCTACCCGGTCGACGAGAACGGCGAGACCCACGAGTTCATCGGCGGCACCATCGCCTCGTTCATCAGACCGACGTTCAAGCCCGGCTCCGACTTCGCGCCCGGCGTCTGCTCCAACTACTTCACCTACACCTGGAAGACCGGAGTCAACCCGGACAACTACGACCTGACAGTCGAGTACGGCGAACTTACCGTCGACTGGAACGTCGCAGTGACTTACGTCCTGAGGCTGCGCTCCATAAGGGATTCCGCTCCCGGCTACTCCTACTCCAGGCTCACCGAAACGTTCGAGATCGCCAACCCGATCACGAAGCTCGAGACCTGGCAGAACGGCACCGAGGTCAACTACATTACGGCCTCCGGAGCCACGGCCGCCCTGCGCGCAAGCTCCGACGACGCCTCCGACGAGACGCTCATGTCGCTGCTGACGCTGCCTCACTTCGCCACCGGCTTCAAGGTGACCGGCTTCGAGTTCAACGGCACTGCCGGCGAGCTCACCGCCGACTCCGAGGGCAACGCCATTGCCGAGTTCAGCCCCGCCTACTACGACTGGGATCAGACCTTCGGCCGCGCCAGACTCACGGTGTTCGTCGAGCCCGACGGCGAGGCGATAGCCGCGAACGTCCTCAACCAGCCGTACGAGAGCAACGGCACGGCGATGAACGGCCAGACCTTCGTCTACGACGGTCAGGGCCACAAACTTGCCGCCAAGGCGCTCAACCCCGTGACTCTCACCGCCTCCGACTTCACCGAGCTGTACTCCGCCGAGGCCTCCGTGGCCCAGACCACCATCTACTACCTCGACGGCAGCCGCGTGAGCAGCCCCGTCAACGCTGACCTCTATGAGGCTCACGTGTACGTGGCCTTCAGCTTCACGTTCTCCTACGACGAGGAAGGCGAGACCGAGGAGGAACTCTTCATCATCCTTGCGCAGACCGACGACAGCCTGACGCTCGAGATCACCCCGAGACCCGTGACGATAACGGTTCCCGACCGCGCGATCGTCATCGGCGCCGACGGCGTCATCCGCGACAAGGCCACCGGCCAGCCCGTCGACTACACCGCCTTCACGGGCGAGGTGTCCGGCATGGGCTTCATCGCCAAGGACGGCTACGTCTTCCTGCCCGACACGCTCGGAGAGTTCGCCATCGGCAGCAATCCCGGCTACTACACCTTCGATTGGGGCCTCGAGACCGGCCTGCGCAGCAACTACGACGTGACGACGGTCGCCGGCAGCCTTGAGGTCAGCTGGGAGATCGCTCTCAACTACAGGCTGGCCGACGGCTCCGTGACCGGCAGCCTCGGCACCCGCGAGTTCACGACCGCCGAGGGCAAGGTCACCGGCCTTGACGCCCTCATCCCGTCCGAGTACGCCACCGGCTACGCCGTGAGCTACATGCTCAACGGCGAGGCCGTGACGCCCGACGCGGAAGGCGCCTTCACCGTGGCTCCCAACGCGACCGGCTCCGGCTACGCCGCGAACGAGCTGACCGTGGTCCTTACCCCCGTCGATCCCGAGACCTCCTGGAGGTATACGGTGATCTGCGTCGATTACGACGGCCAAGTGCTCGGGACTTCCAGCTCCGACTACACGAGTGAGAGCAGCATAGTGCTCGAGAAGGCCAGCGACCTCTACATTCTCGGCAGCGGCTACCAGTACAGCGAGATCAGGGTCAGCGGCGGCTCCTTCTCCTGGAGCTTCTATCAGGAGCAGTGGCAGACCAACGGCTCGGGCGACAAGTTCGGCAAGCCCTGGAGCGATCCGAACCCGGGCGAACAGGCCAACTATCCGAGGATCCGCATAGCTCCGGAAGTCTCCGCGACCGGAGAGTACTCCGAGCCCGTCATCACCTTCTACTGCACGGTAAAGCAGTAAAAAAACTGGACATCGCCCCGCCGCCCGACGGGCGACGGGGCGACTTGCTGAGATTCCCATGAATTTCTATCTTTTTCTGGCCGCAAACGTCGTCCTGATGGGCGCGATCCTTTTCGCCGTGGGCGGGAAATACGGCCTCAGACTCTGGCAGAAACTGGTCCTGCCCATCGTCTTCGGGGCCGCGGGCGTGGCCGGGGTCAAGGTCATGGCCTTCATCGAGCTCGGCCGCTGGGACGGAAAGTCCTTCTTCGGCGCCGTGTTCTTCAGCCCGATCCTGCTTTATCTCTTCGCACGGCTCATAAAGATGTCCCCGGCGGACATGCTGGACGTCGCCGCCCCCTGCGAGGCGATAACGCTCTGCGTGCATAAGATCAACTGCCTTATCGACGGCTGCTGCGGAGGCATAGTCTTCAGCGGAGCCGGGACCCCCGACGAGGTCAGGTTCCCGAGCCAGATCGTCGAGAGCGCAAACGGCGCCGTCCTGACGGTCGTGCTGGTACTGCTGCTCGTACGGGAGAAGAACCGCGGACGCATCTACTTCTGGTACATGTTCCTGTACGGAGTCACGCGCTTCGCGCTGCACTTCTTCAGACAGACCGAGCCCTTCCTCTGGGGCATCCCCTCGGGGCACATCTGGGCCGCGCTGTCGGCGATCATAGGCGGCGTCCTGCTTCTCGTTTCCCGCACACCGGCGCAGAGCCGTGCTGATGGCTCCGGCGGCGGAAACAACGCCGCCGGCGGAGGAGCCGCGAACGGCAAAAGCTCCGCGAACGGCAAAAGTTCCGCGGGCGGAGCAAAGAAGAAGGGCGGAGCCTCCCAGAGCCGCGTAAAGCTCCGCAGCGGGCAGAAGAAGAAAAAGACATAAAACACTCGTAAACATACGCAAAAGCGTCTCACGAGGCCTCCTGGGCCACGTGAGACGCTTTTGCGCGGGAAGGGAAGATAAAACCGGAGAAACGACCGTCACCGGGAGGATGAGGTGCCGGGAAGACTTTCCGGCGCGGCTGCAAACCGGCTACGTGCCCGGCTCCGTCTGATCCGGGTCCGGACTCTCTTCCGTTCCGCCGGACCGCCCGCGGAATATTCCGACGAGCCGTATTATTCCCGTCTCGGCAAGGACGGTGAGCGCGGCGGCAAGCGGATATGCCACGAGGAGCATGATCAGCGAGAACAGAAGCTGAACGTGATGTTCAATAAAGAAATCCGAGACCGCAGGGACGAAACCGTTTGCGTCCATCAGCAGCATGTAGTCGACGTAAGAGTATTCCGGGAAGCTTTTTATGATGAAGTTCGCCGGAATTACGATGGCGCCGAAGATGAGGACCGGCACCATCGCGTCGGCGACGGTCTCCCGGGATGGCACGTACTGCCCGGTTATCAGAAGAGACATGCCGACGAAGACTATCGCCGCGTGAAAGATGACGGAATAAAGGCCGCCGAAGGTAAATATCGGATACCAGTTCGCGGCGCTGAGGTATACGAAGTTCGTAAGACCCGCGACCAGGCCGATCGAGGCAAAGAACGCCGTGGAGGTCCTCTTTATCCAGCCCTTTCCCCAGACGACGAACGGGAGGAAATACAAAAGCATGGAGCAGGTGTAAAGGGGGAGGATCCCGCCGGCGTTGAAGTGCTCGCCGTGATGCAGGTCGTGGTACGTGGAGAAGGCGATCTTGACGGCCTCCAGGACCGGCATGAATATCGCCAGGAACTTGTAAACGGCGAACAGCTTTTCCTTCTTCGCCTTCCTGAGAAGAACGGACGCGGCGACGATAAGAACGAATATGATCCCCATGACGGCAAACTGCTTCGGGGACATTTTGTCCCCGCCGGAATAGCCCTGGGCAGCCAGGTCCTGCGGACCGTCGAAAAAACCGTATTTAAAGATAGTCAGAAACCGGTAGAACATCGTTATCCCCGCCTTGTATTCTCATTTGTCGGATGCGGATCTGCCTTTCCGAAGAACCGTGGTGAAAACTGCTGACCTGCCGAGCCGCCGTGCGCGCTCCTCTTTCCGTAGATTGTAACACAAACATGTTGCCATAGTGTTACGAACGGAGCCTTTCTTTTTTGAGTCCGGATATTTTACAAACCCGCCGCATGCGGCGAAAAAAGTAAATTTATATGCCTAGAAACTTTACAAATCGTCCGCAATCGTCGAAAAAAGTAAATTTGTGTGTCTTGAAACTTGACAAATCAGGCGCAATCGGCTACAATTAATAAAAAAAGGTGCCGGACACCTTAAAAAGAGGCAAGCATGGTAATCAAGCGGAACAAATACCTGAACGATCTTATTATTCGCATGAATAACGGACTGGTGAAGGTAATTACCGGTATAAGAAGATGCGGAAAGTCATATCTGATGAACAATATCTTTTATGACTATCTTCTCGGACAGGGAATCGACAGATCGCATATCATTAAGTTTGCCTTCGATTCGGCGGATGATCTGGAGCTGATCGGCGAGGACTTTATAGAACTTGAAAAAAACGGGCAAAAAGTCGATCCCGGGAAGTTCATGGCGTATATCAGATCGCGGATCACGGATCCCGGCAAATATTATCTGCTTCTTGACGAGATCCAGAACCTGGGTTCTTTTGAAAGTGTCCTGAACGGATATCTGAGAAAGGACGGTCTCGATCTATACGTTACCGGATCAAATTCAAAGTTTCTCTCAAGCGATATCCTGACTGAATTCGAGGGCCGCGGTGACGAGATCCACGTTCTTCCGCTGTCTTTCAGCGAGTTTTACGCCGCGTTTGGCGGCACCCGGGAAGAGGCGTATGAAGAATACTCCGTGTTCGGCGGACTGCCGCTGCTGCTTTCAATGAAGACTGACGAACAGAAATCGAAGCATCTTATAAGCCAGGCTGAAAAGGTTTATATAAGAGACGTCATTAAGAGAAACGGCTTGCGCGACACTTCTGACATACGGGAACTGCTGGACGTGCTTGCTTCGGGGATCGCTTCCTTTACCAACCCGACCAAACTCGAGGCAACTTTCAAAAGTGTAAAGCGGTCAAATATCTCCCGGGCGACCATAGAAAAATATATTGACTGCTTCATCGACGCGTTTCTTGTTTCCAAGGCGAAAAAGTATGACGTCAGGGGAAGAAGAGACATCCAGACCCCGTTCAAGCGGTATTTTGAGGATAGCGGGATCAGGAATGCCAGGCTCGGATTCAGGCAGGTGGAACCGACGCACATTATGGATAATATCGTTTACAACGAACTTCGATACAGAGGGTACGAAGTGGATGTCGGCATCGTGGAATCCAGAGAGCGCGAAAACGGCAAAGACGTCAAAAAGTTTTACGAGATCGATTTTATCGCAACACTCGGCAGTAAAAAGTATTATATCCAGTCGGCATATGATATACCGACTGAAGAAAAGCGGAAGCAGGAAACGAGGTCCTTTGACAGGACCGACGATTCGTTCGGGAAGATCCTGGTGGTCCGCGATCCGGTCGTGCCGCGCTATGACGATAAAGGATACCTGATGATCGGTCTTCTGGATTTTCTTGCGAACGATAAAAGCACCGTACTGTAAAGCCGGGGCCGTTCGGCACACGCGAACTATAACAAAAACGGGGACGGGAGCCGCCGGGCTCCCGTCCCCGTTTTTGCCGGCCCGCGGCGCCGGCTCATCTCCTAGATAAGCTTCTCTCCGGTAAGCGGCTCTATGCCGTTTCTGCGGCACAGATCGAGCGCGGCTTCGTAGGTCCTCATGTCCGCCAGCGCCTCCGGCCTGTGGGCGTCGAAGCCGATGACGACGCGGTTGCCGTACCGCCCCGCCAGCCTCCAGAACCGGTCGCAGGGGTAGCGGCGGCCTGAGGCCAGGCCGAGCATGTTGACCTCCAGCGGGATGCCGAGGCGCTTCGCCTCGGCGCAGATGCGGCCGTATTCGCGTTCGTACACGCCGTCGTCCGCCGGCCCGTCGTAAGGCAGCAGGTCCGGATGGGCAAGGTAGAGGAACTTTCCGGTCCTCATCCCCTCGATGACCGTGTCCGCGTAGACCGTAAGCTTCGCCGGGTCGTCCGTCGGACTGCCGGCGTAGAACGAGTCGGGCTGGATCTCGTTGTTGAGATTGTGCTGACCCAGTATCATGTACTCGCAGGGGAAGTTCTCAAGGAAGCGCACCGTGTCCTCGAAAAAGCGGGGGTAGTACTCCGCCTCGACGCCTATGTGTATCTCGATCTGATCGCGGTACTCGTCGCGCAGCCGGGACAGGGTGGAGAAGTAGTCCTCGGCCTGCGAGAGCTCCATGCGGTAGTTCGAGCAGTACCCGCCCGGGAAGACGTAGGGCGAGTGGTCCGAGAAGCCGAGGACGGTGATCCCGTTCGCGATGGCGGTCTCGATGTATTCGCGTTCGGTGCCCTTTGCGTGGCGGCACCTTACTGTGTGGGTGTGATAGTTGAACATGGAAGGAATGAGGTTGCCGCTTCGCGGCAAATGAAGACGCGCCCTGACGGGCGCTGATGAAGTTGCCGGCTGAGCCGGCAAATGAGGGTGCCGGGCGCGTTTTTACAGGGTTTCCGTTTTTTTCAGTACCGCGGTCGCGGCGCCGTTCTCCACGGTGAGCAGGGCGTACGAGCCGTCGAAGCCGACCGAGCCCGGATTCAGAAGCAGGATGCCGTCCCTCCTTCGGCACACGGGCTCGTGCGTGTGCCCGAAGAGGGCGACTCCGGCCCCGCGGTCGCGGGCCGTAAGGCAGAGCCTCCACAGCCCCTCCTTGACGTCCTGCGTGTGCCCGTGGCAAAGGAACAGCCTGCAGCCGCCGGCTTCGATGAGCAGCTCGGTCTGCGAGTCCGGCCGCCAGCCGTCGCAGTTGCCCCGCACGGCGACGAGGCCCCGCCCGGGAAACCAGTTCATGGCCTCTTCGATATCGCTGAGGCCGTCGCCGAGGAAGATGACCGCGTCGGTCTTCTCGGAGAACAGCGCCGCCTCAAGTGAGGCGGTCCTCCCGTGGGAGTCGGACAAAACGAGATATTTCATAAGCAGAAGCTTTCCGACCGGATACGTGACAGGAGCGCCACGGCGCAGGCGGTCATAAGGCATAAAAACTGCGCGGCAGCCGGCAAAAATGCCTTTTTCATGCGCATGCGCTCCTTTCAGTGCGATCCGTCGGTCGATCCCACCCGCATATTATAACTCAAACGGGCACAAAAGGCAAGGTTTTTCATAAAAAGGCGGCCGGCCCGGAAGGGTCTTGGGTGAGAAAGGATCGAAGAGGATGAAAAAAGCGCCGAAAAACGGGCGGTCCTCAAGATAAACGGCCGGATCCTCAACAGGGGATTGACAAAAGGGCCTTTTTTGAGTATAGTTATAATGATAGAGAATGACGTCCGCCGGGCGTCGTTCTACCGGAAGGGAGACTGTCATAATGAAGAAATTGCTGGCTTTTGCGCTTGCGTTCGCAATGCTCCTTTCGTTTGCCGCCTGACGTACAGTTACGTTCGAATGACCGGCCGGACACGGCCGCGATCGCCTCGCTCTGTCAATAATAAAAAAGGAGTCTGTTGCAATGAAAAAGTTTCTGTCGGTCTTACTTGCGGGCCTGATGCTCGTGACGTGCGCGACGGTGTTCGCGTCCGCGTCGAAAGCCGGCCTGCCGTTCGATCTCACCGCGCCGGCCTACGTTACGGCGGTATGGCTGGAAGGCGGCGATTCTCCGACCACGACGAAGCTGACCTACAGCCTTAACAACAGTATAACGAAGTTCTTCAAGAACAAGGAGAACGCGGATCTCGACGGGACCATCGACCAGTTCATGAAAAAAGCGGGCTGCGACGACATCTGGGTGAGCATCCAGGTGGACTGGGCGGTCGACGACGTAAAGGACAGCGTTTCCGGCTGGCATTACACGAGCTACTGGGACGGCGATCCGTACCACGGCCTCGGCAAGGACAGCGAAGGCAACGCACGCTATAGCGATTGGGACGTCGTCGACGGCGGCCTCAACAACGCGACGGAGACCGTCCAGGACATCTGGGTCACCCGTGGCGTTCCGAACGACGACCGCTGGAACGGCAACCCTGAGACGCACACCCCTGGCGTCAAGGACCAGCTGAGAGCGGATCAGTACACCTACGACAAAACGGCGGAAGAGCTGCGCATCGACTATACGAAGCACACCGTGTATTTCCGCGCTCGCTTCGTCGTGACGGTCAGGATCGACGGGACCGGCGACAGGTATTATTTCTCCGAATGGTCTAATATCGCCAGCGTCGGCAAGGACGCCGAAAAGCTCGGACAGCTGACCAAGGCCGACCTCGAGGCTCCGGTCATCACCGGCCTGCGCATGACCGACAAGGAATTCAATTACAATCCGATCGTCGCCTTCACTCTGGCCGTCCCCGAAAAGCTGGCCGAGAACGCCACCAAGGTCGAGGCCGACGGCGGAGGGATCGTCATCGAGGTCTGGGCGCGCGTCAAGGGCGATACCGAGTTCGTCGAGCTCCAGGGCGACTGGATCATAAAGGCCGGCGAGATGGAATCAGCGCTGTTCAATCTGGCAAACGAGGAGCGCCAGACCGTTCCGAAGGATTCTGTGATCGAGCTGCGCTGCCGCTACAGATACGACCACCCGAAGTATTTCGACGGCAGCATCTATTCCGACTGGTCCAAAACGATCTCCTTCGGCACGGACGACATAAACTACCATAGCGGCACGGTCGGAACGGGCGATCCTTTAGACGACGGCAATCCGAGCGGAGTCGGTACGAAGTGCCCGATCTGCCACTTCTGTTCGCAGCCCCTCGGCCTGTGCATCTTCATCTGGCTGCTCATAATACTCGTCGTCATAATCATCATCGTCGTCATCATTATCGTCGTCCGTAAGAAGAAAAAGGGCGGCGGAAGTTCCGGCGGTGACGAAGAGGACAAGAGGTAAAAGGGAAGAAAGGCTGTGATACGTCAGACCGAGCCACGGCCGGCCGTGACCGATCAGCCCGGAATACCGCAGAAGGGAAGAAGTCACACGGAATAACTCTGACGAAAAACGCATAATAATTTGTACGGCCCCGGCGCATCGCCGGGGCCGTCTTATTATTCTCTTGATTCTGAACAGGGCTTGCAAAGTCACCTTCAGGCCGGTATCGGCCCGAAGCGGCTCGCGCCGCCCGGCTCATTAACCGAACAGATATCTGAAAGTCACGTTGTCGAAAGTTATGCTTTCGTCACCGGAGTACTGGACCGTATTTATGACGGGATTGGAGTTCGGGAAGTCGTCGTAACTCAGTTCGTATATGTCCGAACACAGCGTCTCGGTCCATACGACTTTGCCGCTTCCGTTGAGGACGAGCAGCAGACCCGGTTCGTCGTTGCGCGGCTTGATCTCCAGAGTTCCGGACACGGTGACGGTGGTGGTCCGGCTCATCTCGGGATAGATCTCCTGGAGGTTGCTTCTCTTTACCGTCTCTTTTATCTTATCTTCTGTCTGAAAGACCTGCGAGTCCGTCACCTCGATCGAGAACGTTCCGGTGCCGGTTTTCGTTATTACGTCATAGGAGCCGCTGAGCGTCAGCCCGTTTTTCGAATACGAGAAACTGCCGTCCTCGCCGACCGGGATCTCTTTATTGTTCTTGAAAAGGCCGGTGACTATCGGATAGTAGTTCGGATCCATGTTATAGGTGGCCACGGTCGACGAGTCGACCCGCTTTTCGTTGTCCCTGCCTTTGTTTTCCGTGCGGAAGTAATGGGCGGTAAGCTTGAATTCGCGTTTGGGCAGAGAGCTCATTCCCGAATGACCCGTGTAGTCCAGCGTCAGATTGCCCGCCTGCTTCGCCCCGAGCGATTTCAGGAAATTGTGTTCTCTCAGTTCCTCGCGGAATTTCTGTATCGCAACCGCCCGGTCGTTCTCCGATGCCAGACGCACCCACCAGTTGAGTATGTCGCCGTAGTTGTAGCTGTTGTCGATCTTCGAAACCTTCGCGAGCGCGTCCTCATCCACGTACTGAGATACGAAATTGCGGATATTCACAAGTCTCTCGAGACGCCTGGTGATATTGTAATCGTCCGGAGTTTCCTCGCCGAAGAATTTCCCGTAGAATCCGGAGTACAGCGCTCCTTCGCCGCTGCTCATCATCGTCTCGATGCATTTGCGCTCGCTCGCCTTGATCGCCTCGGCGGTCTTTTCCTGCTGCAGGCGCGTCTCGAAATACTCCATCAGGCCGTTTTCGGCGCGCTGCTGAAAGATCTCAAGATAGCGCGGCGGAAGCTCCTCGTAAGTGCGGTACTCCCAGCCGTACTTTTCGCAGATCTCGCCGACCTTGTCGAGGTTGTAGAAGCGGGAGACGCCCTTGGCCATTGTGAAGCCGCTCGACGTGTTAAGATAAGTCAGGAAGGACTCGCGGTTGCACGGGATGACCTCGTTGCCCCAGACGTCCTCGGCCCCGTTTTTGTATATCTGATAGAGCTCCTCGATCTGGTTGGCCTTCCAGTTGGTGAACTCCTCGTTGACCTTTGCGCCCAGATACGCGACCGCCTTCGTGGTGAGCTCGACGGCCGGATGGACGCCCTGCATGACGTTTCCGAGTTCCTTCATGGCTTCTTTTAAGCCCGCGTCGGTCCCGGATGCAAGATAGCCCGCCATCCTGGCGATGCCGTTCGTGCTGGACAGAAGCTTTTCGGTCGTGCTTCCGATAAAGCCGTTTTCTCCGAGGACATTGTCGAGGTCATCCGTGTATCCGAGCGCGTCCCAGCAGTTCATGACCGCGTCGGTTATCGCGTCCTCGAGACCGTTCACCGACGCTTCCCCGTCCTTCTCGTAATAGCCCCTCGTGACGGTCGTGGTGTATTTCGTGCCGGTCTCGATGTATTTGGCGTTGTCGCCGGTAAACCTGCTGCCGAGGAAATTGATCGTGCTCTGGATAAGATCGGCGGTCGCCTGTTTCGTCAGTCCCATGGCCTCGATCTTTGCCCGCACGTAAGGCTCAAGGTCTGCCGCGGCCTGTTTGCTTTTTGCGCGCGACACGGCGATCCTGGTGCTGTAGCTGTCCAGGAAGGCTTCGATCTGCTCCTCCCTCGTAAGCTTTGCCGTTCCCCAAAGGGAAAAGTGCGGCAGATCTATGCTCATCGTACCGGCGGACAGGTCGTAGCTGTCCGGGAACAGATAGCGGCATTCTCCGGTCTTTTCGTCGTAGTAGACGAAGACGTAGCCGCCTATATCTTTTTTGTCGATCCTGCCCGGCATGGAGACGGTGAGCATGACGTCGCCGCTGAGCGGCAGCCCGTCGTACCCTTCGCTGCCGACGTCGTACCATGTGCCTACGGATTCGAATCTGCCGTCGCCGTCAAGTCCCTCGGGAGCCTGAGCCTCCTTTGCGGTGACTTCGGAGCCAAGATCGGGATTTAGGGCCCTGACCTCAACGGTCTTCTTTCTGATCACGTTTGATAATATGCCGCATGAGCAGGCCGACAGCAGGATCACCGCCGCAAGCATGAGGCATATGAATGTCTTTAAGAATCTCATATTTTTCCCCCTTTGTAGCCGTCTGACGATCCGTTATGTTCAGAGGCCGACTGATCCCAGCCGGCGAAGGTGTATGTGAACTCTGCGGTCGCCGTCCGGGGTGGTGCTGCCGTACGTTACTTCTCCGTCAGTGCCCACGGTAAAGAAACTGTCCGGAGCCTTCATGTAGCCCGGCGTCAGACCGGGATCCGGGGATCCAGCCAGTCGAAGCCGGCGGAGATCCTGTTGTCGAACAGCTCAGGAATGGCCTTGCCCGACATAAAGCCGTTTTCGCTTGCGGGCAGGGAGGAATCGTAATCGAGGACGAATATGCTCCCCGAGTCCGGCGACGAGGCGCTCTTAAGATACTGGTCCATCCACATGATGATGGTCTCGGCTTTGGCCTTGCCCTGCTCGAGATATCTTCTGAATCTGTCGTCCTTTTTGAAAGCCCACGCTCTGGATTGTTCCTTAAAAATAACTTTTCCGTCGCTGATAAGGTATTGCATGAAGCAGATATCGTACCACTCGTCGTAATTAAGCTTGGTTTCCGCTTTGATCTCCTCGCGGAAGAAATAGATCCGGATGTCTCCGGACGGTTCGGCGTCCGCAAAGATCCAAAGAACACAGTCCAGGCTGTCTGGCCCGGTGATGCGGATGTTCTTTGTTTCTTTATCTGTCGCGATAGTGAGCATCTCCGGTGCGCCGGTCTCGTCCTTTCTGATCTCGAACCGGACGTCCGTGCGCCCGGGGAAATACGCGGGGCTTCCGAACGGATCGGCCGGAGCCTCCGTCTCCGCGGTGATCGGATCCGGTCCGGAGCCGGGATCGCCGGAGCCTCCGGGTTCCTCCGCGCCGGTCTGCGTTCCGGTCCCGGACGGCTGCGAAACGGGAACGGTATCTGCCCGGGCGCTTTCGCCGGTGCCTTCCGGCGCCCCGATATCTGAGCAGGAGATCAGCATAATGGCGCAGGACGCGAGCACGCAGAGTACGCGCAAGCCGAAGAGGGGCTTTCTCATCGTCAGCAATTCCTTTCTATCACTTTCGGCACGAAGCGCCGGTCATTCTTACCCGCATATTATAACTCAAACGCGGGGAAAAGTCAAAGGGTTTCGCGGGAGGGCATGCAGAGTTTGATTTACTCTATGCGGATCACCTGCGTTCGACAATTCTTGAATTCAGATTACAGATTTGTCGATATCCGTGTCCTTTCTTTTTTCTTTTTCAACATCATTATACAGGATATGATGTACCAAAAAGGGTACACGAGAGGCTGCCATCCGAGGATCTTCCGCGACGTGCGGCACCTGCGTTTTTCAAATTGCAGGTGCCGGGACCGCCTGCCGGCAGCTGAATGCGATTCATCCGTCAAACTTCCCGGATCAGGCTTCTGCATTGAAAAGTTGGCTAAACATTTATGAAAGTGTTCACTTCAGTCTTGACAAAACGGCGATCACGTGCAATAATATTGTTGAAAACTAAGCTAAATGTTTAGCCAACTATTCAGCGAGGGCATTATGGAAATAAAAAGAGACCTGTATTTGGATCAACTGAAAAAACTCGCCTGGAACGGACAGGTAAAGGTGATTACCGGGATCAGACGGTGCGGCAAATCATATCTTTTGCGTACACTTTACCGGAATTATCTGATCAGTGAACTGAACGTGCGGCCTGAGCAGATCATCAGCCTGGAGCTTGATCTGACGCGCGACATAAGATACCGAAACCCTCTGGAATTATCAGCGTATGTCAGAAGTGTGGCCGAAGGCTCCGGGAAGGAGTATTATCTTTTTGTTGATGAGATACAGCTGTCTGACGAGGTTCCAAACCCATATAACAGGGAAGGGGCTAAGATCACGTTTTACGACGCGCTGAACGATCTAAAGGAGCTCTCCAATCTCGATGTTTACGTTACCGGCAGTAATTCAAAAATGCTGTCGAGCGATATCCTTACCGCCTTCAGAGGCAGGGGCGATGAAATAAGGATGCATCCCCTTTCTTTTTCTGAATACTATTCCGCGGCCGGCGGAGACAAGTTCGAAGCATTCGACAGTTACTCCTTTTTCGGAGGTCTTCCGCTCATACTGTCAAGGCCCGATGACGAGTTCCGGATGTCTTACCTGAAGAATCTTTTCGACGAAGTCTACATCAAAGACATAGTCGAGAGAAAAAAGGTCAAACGGGAGGACATTCTTTCCCTGATGATCGATTATCTCAGCTCGTCCGTCGGCTCGCTGACCAATGCCAGAAGCATTACCGATTCGATCAACTCCGTACTGAAGCTGAACCGGGAGAATCAGGTCTCTCTGAACACAGTCTCTTCGTATCTTTCCCACATTGAGGACGCCTTCCTTTTCAGCGAATGCAAACGGTATGACGTAAAGGGCAGACGGTATTTTGATTATCCCAGCAAATACTATTCGGAGGACATCGGTCTTAGAAATGCCAGGACGGGTTTCCGGCAGATGGAAATGACTCATATAATGGAAAACATCATTTACAACGAGCTGATCGTCCGAAGATTTTCCGTCGACGTCGGGATCGTTTACAAGACCGGGAGGAACAGGTCAGGCAATCCGGTAAGCGTTCCCCGGGAGATCGATTTTGTCGCGACCAATGGAGGAAACAGAGTTTATCTTCAGTCCGCTTTTGCGATGGAGTCCGAGCAGAAAATCATATCCGAGACCCTGCCGCTCTCCCTCGCGGGAGATTCGTTCCCCAAGATCATAGTCCGTCACGATATAAGGAAGCGCTGGCGTGACGACAACGGATTCTTAAATATCAATATTGTCGACTTCCTTCTCGACGTTTCCGTGACCTGAGCGGGACCGTCCGCCGGCAGCTGAATCGATATCATTCCGAATCGGACGGGCTCGCTCTCCGGCGTTGACAAACGGTTCGGCGAGGTATATAATATACACGGGATATGATATGCTGGCCGCGCGCCGCACGGGCGCGACAGACGAAAGGACAGACTATGAAAAGAAAGTTTACCGCCGCCGCGGCGCTTCTCGCGGCCGCCGCGCTGCTCTGCGCCTGCGCCTCGCCGGGGACCGGCGACACGACGACGGCCGGGGATAACGTCCCCGTGACGGCGGAGCCGGCGCCCGCCCCCATCAGCCTGCAGGATCCGGACGCGAAATATACCATGATCCGGTCAGAGAAGGCCTCCGACTGGTTCAAGAGCGAGTATTCCAAGCTGCGCAAGGACATTGCCGCCAGGACAGGCGTCGAGCCCGGCATCACGGACGACTTCCTCATGGAAGGGACGTCTCCGGGCGAGCTCGAGATCGTCGTCGGCGACTGCAACCGGCCCGAGTCCGCAGAGGCCAAAGCCCTGCTCTCCAAGGGCGGCTTCGTCGTCTGCGTCATAGGCAGGAAGATCGTCATCAACGGCTCGACCGAAAAGCAGGTCTTTGCCGGGTGCGCGTGGTTCGTCGAGAACGTCATCGGCGACGGGGGAGGGAACATCGATCCCTCGCTCTGTCACATAGAGGAGGGCGACTTCCTCATCAGGAACCTGACCATCAACGGCATACCCGTGAAGGATTTCACCGTCACGGTGCCGTCCGCGGCAACGTACAGGCTGCCGGTCCAGACGCTGACGGGCTTCCTGTCCAGATACGCCGGCATCACGATCGGGATGAGCGGGGCCGATCCCGGACATCAGATCGTCATAGGGCCGCCCGCGTCGGATCCCTCCAGGGCCTACGCAACGTTCCAGACCGAGATCTACTGGAAGGACGGAAACCTCTACCTCGGTGCCGGCTGTCCGTCGGCGGCCGAGCAGGTCATAGACACCTTCCTTAAGATGTATCTCGACCGGGCGGGCGATCACGACATAATCATGAACGAAGGCGAGACCGTCTACTCGTCGGTCAAGCCCGACTGGGGTACGGCGAGCTCCATCCTCAGCGACCAGGACCGCGTCATCCGCAGCTGCAAGAAGCTGCAGGAGCTGCTCGAGTTCGACCACTCGCAGGGAAAGTACTTCTCGTATAAGAATTCCGGCTATGAGAAGACCATCGCCGCCGCCAGGTCCGGAAACAACCGCGTCACCAACTGCGTCATCCTGACGAACTGGGTGCTCAAGGACGCCGGGTTCTACTCGTCCGGCACGTTCAACCAAAGGTACGACGGGACCTGCGGCTACACCTTCTCCAGCAGCGACTGCGAAAAGGGCATGAGGGGGCA
>JAEEGG010015799.1_pt1 | contig 15797 bp, 17 predicted proteins | sample 9134161 | NCBI WGS metagenome assembly JAEEGG01 (sample SAMN16246543, study PRJNA631951) | gut metagenome | biome: gut microbiome; feature: rumen; material: CR-attached | host: Bos | place: Iran: Karaj | collected 2018-10
TATATTCATCCGTCTCGGGTATGTATTCCCAATTACTGTCTATAATATAGTAAGGAATTGATAAAACGCCTTCGGGTATTACTATGTCTGTTAAGGCACCGGGTACATCGAGAAGTGTATCCATTTCCTTGGTGTACAGGCAGTTCTTATAAGAAGCGTAATACTTATTGTCCTCGCTAACCTTTATACTCTTTAATGCAGGAGCATTGAAGAAGAAAGGAGAGGAAATATACTCTGCGGTTGAAGGAATGGTGACGGATTTCAGGTTCTTTGCATTATTGAGATCGAGCTCCAGATACGATACGCCCTCGGGAATATCAAGACTCTTTATAGACGAATTCTTAAATACCCCGGTTCCGATGTAATTCACGTTTTCAGCGAACTTTATCGAGGTCTTCTTCGAAGGATAGTAAACAAGTTCAGTAAAGCTGAGGGTTTCCACACCATCATTATCATAGTAATAGTGGTGATAGATTCCGTCCTCATAAGAGGTTAAATACTTTGTATCCTTAGCTAAAGATAATTTTCCGCCGTATTCATAGAATGCTTCGGAGTCTACATATTTTGTTTTTTCAGGAATGGTGATATCTGCGTCTACTCCTGTAAATACGTATGATCCCATGGTGATGACATTCTTTGACATATTAATCTTCTTAATGCTTGTTCCGCCGTAGAATGCGTGTGCGGATAACTCCTCGATACTGTCAGGCATGTTTATGGTTTTTACTTTGTAATAATTTCCTGACAGGTTAAGGAATGATATTGATGTAGTTCCATCAGCAATATTAATGGTTTCTTTGTTTACATCAATTGCTTCAAGGACGGTAATGACTTCATCATCCTCGGTCTTGTATGTATGATAGAGACCGCCGTTTTTAATCTCATAATTTTCGTTGTTCTTTAATGTGATGCCGTCAAATTTTACGCCGTATAAAGCAATGTCAACAGTTTTTTCGGGAATATCAAACTTCTTTAATGAAGGAAGATTATTCAGGTAAACAAAATTGGTTTCTTTTACATCGATCTCTTCAAGCTTTTCACAGTTCTGAATGTAAAGGCTGTCAAGAGAAGCATCTGCAAAATCGATAGTCTTTAATTCGGGACAGTAATCGGCATAAAGAGTACTCTGAACATCGCTGCTTCCAAGTTCTCCGGCTTTTATGGTTTTAAGTTTTCCGCATTCGGAGATGGAAATGTGTGTTTCGTCGGTGATGGTAAGATCTGAGAGATCAAGTGTTTCAAGTTCATCGCAGAAACACAAAGAAATAGAAGTAACAGTTGAAGGGAAAGTTATCTTTTTTAATTTAGTAATGCAGTATAAGCTGACTTCCTTGATTCCTTCGGGTATGACGATGGATTCGAGTACTTCGTCATAGTATAGTGAAATACCTGTAGCATCGGTTTCGGGAATAACCCAGTTGGGATCGGTACCGTTATACTGGCTGATATATCCGTTGTAGACTTCAAAAGGTGCTGAAGAAGCTGCAGATACTTTGTTAGGTGTAGCGGTAAAAACCAGCTGCAATGACAATGCCATAAAAAGCAGAAAAGCGATACACTTTTTTAATGGTCTCTTCATTTTAGTCCTCCTGTATTATTGTTTAACACTTAAACGGACAAGAGCGCGGTGAAGCTTGGCTTGGGCGATACGCTGGTCGCGCTCGCTTAAGTTTTCTTCTTTTAAGCGTGCTTCAGCCCTTTCTTTTGCAGACAGGGCACGCTGCTCGTCTATGTCTTCTTTCCACTCCCAGGTGGTAGCGAGGAGATGGCATGTGCCGTCCAAGACGGACAGCATACCGCCGATACATGCTGCGGAACGCTGAGTACCATCTTCAAGTCTGATATATGCTTCCCCCATGCCGAGGGCCGTACAGAAGTTACAGTGGCCGGCAAGAACTGCCATGTCACCTGTTACGGTTCTGCATTTTACTCTCTCTACGTCACCGGAGAACAACAGTCCGTCCGGTGTTGCTATCTGAATCGGGAATGTATTCATGTGTTGTACCTGTTATACCTTTCTTATGACATCTCATATACATGCTCATTAGACAGCTTCCCCTAAAAAGGGGAAGCCTGTATATGAGAAAAAGTTATCTGTCATTTTGAGCGAAGATTATATTAGTTTTTAGCCTTTTCGAATACTTCGTCGATCGAGCCTACGAACAGGAATGCACTCTCAGGCAGTGAATCACACTCGCCGTCAAGTATCATCTTGAAGCCTCTTAAGGTTTCCTTGAGCGGAACATATTTTCCGGGAAGACCGGTGAACTGTTCTGCTACGGAGAATGACTGTGACAGGAATCTCTGAACCTTACGTGCACGGGATACTGTCATCTTGTCTTCTTCGGAAAGTTCGTCCATACCCATGATGGCGATGATATCCTGAAGCTCTTTGTAACGCTGAAGTACACGCTGTACTTCACGGGCAACTTCGTAATGCTCTGCTCCGACTACCTCGGGTGTCAGGATACGGCTTGTCGAATCAAGAGGATCAACAGCGGGATAGATACCCATGCTGGCGATATCTCTCGAAAGAACCGTAGTTGCATCGAGGTGGGTGAATGTCGTTGCGGGAGCGGGGTCGGTAAGGTCATCGGCGGGCACATAAACGGCCTGGATCGATGTGATGGAACCCTTACGTGTCGATGTGATACGCTCCTGAAGAGTACCCATATCGGTAGCAAGTGTAGGCTGGTAACCTACGGCTGAAGGCATACGTCCGAGAAGTGTCGAAACCTCCGAACCTGCCTGTGTAAATCTGAAGATGTTGTCGATGAAAAGAAGCACGTCCTGGTTCTTAACATCACGGAAGTACTCAGCCATGGTAAGTCCCGAAAGACCGACTCTCATACGTGCTCCCGGCGGCTCGTTCATCTGACCGTAGACTAAGGCGGTCTTCTCGATAACGCCGCTTTCCTTCATTTCGTTATACATATCGTTACCCTCACGGGTACGCTCTCCAACGCCTGTGAAGATGGAGTAGCCGCCGTGCTCTGTGGCAACGTTGTGGATAAGCTCCTGGATAAGTACTGTCTTACCTACTCCGGCACCGCCGAAGAGACCGATCTTACCACCCTTTGCATAGGGGCAGATAAGGTCAACGACCTTGATACCCGTCTCAAGGATCTGCGTCGAAGCAGCCTGCTCTTCATATGAAGGAGCGGGACGGTGGATGGACCAGCGTTCCTCCGTCTCAACGGGCGGCAGATTGTCAACGGGGTCTCCGAGAAGGTTGAACACACGTCCGAGGCACGCCTCACCGACGGGAACCTTGATGGGATCTCCCGTATCTACAGCTTCGATACCGCGAACAAGACCGTCCGTGGAATTCATCGCGATGCATCTTACTGTGTTGTCACCGATCTGCTGGGCAACCTCGGCAACAAGCTTCCTGCCCTCGTAGTTGATCTCGACGGCATTCAGGAGAGCGGGCAGTTCGTCAGGCTCAAACCTGATATCAAGAACGGGCCCTGTTACCTGTACCACCCGGCCAATGTGTTTATCGCTCATGTTTTTCTCCTTTAAAAACTATAAGTCTGTTTGTCCGCTTATGGGCATAAACCCGGCGGTTAAATCCATGACATTATCATAATCCTTCGGCTCCGCCGACGATCTCGGTGATCTCCTGGGTTATGCTTGCCTGACGTGCACGGTTGTACGAGAGATTGAGAGTATCGATCATCTCTTCCGCATTGCTCGTAGCCGATTCCATCGCTGTACGTCTTGCGGCCTGCTCACTCGCCATCGAATCGCATACGGCTCCGTAGATAACTCCCGCTACATATTCGGGAACGATCGCATCAAATACCGCGATGCTGTCGGGCTCATAAAGTATAAGGTTTTTGATGGGTTCGTCCACTCCGTCGTCATCAAGGTCGGACAGTGGAAGGACGGGAAGTACGTGAGGCTGCTGGGAAAGCATGGAGACGAATTCCGTGTAGACAAGTCTTACGCTTCCGTATTCACCGCTTTTGTATGCCTCGCAAAGGATCTTGGCGATCTCGAAGCAATCCGAAACCCCGATATTCGCGATCTGGGCATGGCGCTCCGAAAGGAGCTTTACCTTGCGTTTGCGGAAATAATCCACTGCCTTCTTTCCCACGGGAAGAACCACGTAGCCTTCCCTGCCTGCGGCATCGGCCTCAAGGCATTTGAAAAGATTGGAATTATAACCGCCGGCAAGACCTCTGTCGCCTGCCATTACTACATAGCAGACTTTCTTGCCCGGCTGGACCGAGGCATATACCGAGGAAAAATCGGTGTTCCCGCAGGCGATGTCTCTAAGCGTTGCAAAGAGCTCTTTAAAGTAGGGCCTGCAGTTTTCAGATCTTTCCTTGGCTCTGCGCAGCTTCGAGGACGCAACGAGCTCCATTGCCTTGGTGATCTGCATGGTGCTTCTTACGCTCTTGATGCGCAGCTTAACCGCTTTCATGTTAGCTGCCATATGGACATTCCTCTTCTTTTAATCCGCAGTGCTTATAAGGCGCCGCAGTTCATGTCATCTGATCATGTTCAGTCTTTTTTGAGAGTCTCAAGGAACTGTTTTGTAAATACCTCAAGAGCCTTCTTTAAGTGCTCTTCCGTACTCTCCTCGAGCTTTCCGCTTTCATTGACTGCCTTTGCGAATGCTACGCCGTCGGGATCCTTGTCAAGGAACGAGAAAAGCTCGCTCTCATAACGACGGATCTCCTCAACGGGGATCTGCGCAAGGATGTTCTTTGTAACCGCGTAGATAATGGCGATCTGCTTCTCAACGGGCACGGGTGAGTTCTGGTCCTGCTTGAGCACTTCCACGATCCTCGCACCCTGATCGAGACGAGCCTTTGTGTCGGCATCGAGGTCGGAACCGAACTGAGCGAAGCTCTGGAGCTCACGATACTGTGAGTAGATGAGCTTTAATGTACCGGCAACCTTCTTCATTGCCTTGATCTGTGCATTTCCACCTACACGGGATACCGAGATACCGGGGTTAACCGCAGGCATAACGCCCGAGTGGAAAAGCTCGGTCTCAAGGAAGATCTGACCGTCCGTGATCGAAATAACGTTGGTGGGGATGTATGCCGATACATCGCCTGCCTGAGTCTCGATAACGGGGAGCGCAGTAAGCGATCCGCCTCCGTGAGCCGCATCAAGCTTGGCTGCACGCTCGAGAAGTCTCGAATGGAGGTAGAATACGTCGCCGGGATATGCCTCACGTCCGGGCGGACGACGGATAAGAAGTGAGAGTGCTCTGTAAGCAACCGCGTGCTTAGAGAGATCATCATAAATAACAAGCACGTGACGGCCCTTATTCATGAAGTACTCACCCATTGCACAGCCCGAGTAAGGCGCAATATATTGGAGGGGCGATGCCTCCGAAGCGCTCGCGGATACAACGATCGTGTAATCCATGGCGCCGTTTTTCTTAAGATTTTCAACAAGGCCCGCAACCGTCGATCTCTTCTGGCCGATAGCCACGTAGATACAGATCACGTCCTTGCCTTTTTGGTTAATTATGGTATCCGTTGCAATAGTCGTCTTTCCTGTCTGACGGTCGCCGATGATCAGCTCACGCTGTCCACGGCCGATCGGGATCATGGAATCGATAGCCTTGATGCCCGTCTCAAGGGGCTCAAATACCGACTGTCTCTCGCAGATGCCGGGTGCGTTGCTCTCGATCGGACGGAATTCTTCCGTCACGATGGGACCCTGTCCGTCTATAGGCTGACCAAGGGCATTAACAACACGCCCGATCATGGCGTCGCCTACGGGAACCGACACAACCTTACCGGTACGGTTAACGGTCTGACCCTCACCGATCTTCTCATCGGAGCCGAAGAGCACGATGGAAACGCTGTTCTCTTCGAGGTTCTGAGCCATACCGTAGCTGCCGTCCTCGAACTCGATGAGCTCGCCCGACATGCAGTTGATAAGACCTGCAGCTCTGGCGATACCGTCACCTACGTTGAGGATGGTTCCGGTTTCGTTCTGCTTAATGGTATTCTCGTAGTATTTGATCTGGCTTCGGATGACTTTGGATATTTCTTCGGGTTTTAACTGCATAATTCCTTTCCATCCTTTAGATAATAGTCTCTGACAGTTTCCTGTGAATGCTCTCAAGACGGGTGCTCACCGTGCCGTCGTACTGTTTTCCGTCGATCTCGACCTTCAGTCCCGCGAGCACGCTCGCATCAACCTTGGTCTTTATGTCGATCTTACGTCCGGTGTTCTTTTCAAGCTTCTCACGAAGTGCCGCAAGCTGTTGTTCAGTCAATGCGACAGCGCTTGTGACGAGTGCTTCCGAGATGTTGTTGTCACGGTTATACCTCTTGATGAATGTTTCCCTGCAGCCTTCGAATTCACGCAGAAGTCCGCGTTCACACAAAAGCTTAAGGAAATTCACAAGGTAGCGGTCACAAGAGCTTCCGAAGGCTTCCTCGATAAGCTCGAGCCTCTTGTCCTTTTTAATGGACGGCTCAAGCAGGAGCGTAAGATAATCGGGGTTCTCCCTGAAAAGCTTGAACACTTCGGTCAGCTCTTCGAGGATCTGCGCCGCGCGATTCTCTTCCACTGCAAGTTCGTAGAGGCTGCCTCCGTAAATAACGGCACGCTGCGTCATGTCAACCTCCTAAATTCTTAAGTCCCGACCTGCTCGATGAACTCGTCGATCAGCTTGGCATGATCCTGCTCGCTGACCTCACGTTCGATAACCTTGCCGGCAATTTCCATGGCCATGCTGCCGATCTCGTTCTTGACTTCATTGACAGCTTTTCTACGCTCGAGGGCGATATCCGCTTCGGCACGGGCCTTCATGGCCACAGCCTCCTGCGAAGCCTCTCTGATGATCTCATCACTCTTCTGCGTAGCGTTCTTCTGGGCAAGGTCGATGATCTGGGTAGCCTTCTCGCGAGCCTGTTCCATGTTGCTCTCGTACTCGGTCCTGAGCCTCTCAGCCTCATCGCGCGATACTCTGGCCTTCCTGAGATCTTCTTCGGCTAATTCACGACGTTTGTCGAGTATTACCTGAACGCGCTTAAACAGGAATTTCTTGATCAGGAACATCTGTAGAAAGAGGTTGCAAATCGTGGCAATGACAATCCAAGCATCGATCGAAACAAGACCGGCTTCCTGTGTAGCGGTCTCTGCAGCTTGGGCTGCCTCAGAAAGCAAAATTAAGCTTCCCATGCTCTTTCCTCCTAAAATCAAACGATCTTGTCAATAAATAATCCGGGTGCTACGAAGATGAGCAGAAGACCGGTAACAAAACCGTAGATACCGGTTGTCTCGGCAACGGCGCAACCAAGTAACATCGTGGATGTTACAGAGCTTTTGCACTCAGGCTGACGTCCGATTGCTTCAAGAGCCTTTGCTACCGCATTTCCTTCACCGATACCGGGGCCGATACCGGCGATAAGTGCCAGTCCTGCACCGATTGCGCATCCTGCGAGTGCGATTCCTTTTGCAAGTAGATCCATAAGTATTCCTCCTGAATAATTATTTCTTTGGTAATTTATTGTTTCGCTTTTGCAGACCGGAGGTTAACCCTCTTCAGCCGCATTGGCGATGTACATCGTGGTCAGCATACAGAAGATGTATGCCTGCATTACTCCGGTGAACCAGTCAAAGTAGAACGAAAGGATCGCCGGGATTCCGACATCAAGTATCGGGATGGACGAAAGCAAGTTTCCGACCGCTCCGGGGATCAGACCGAACAGCGCCGAGCTGGCTCCTGCAAGCGCAGTGTAGATCAGGCCGTTGATTACGATACCCGAGAGGATGTTTCCGAAGTGACGGCAGGCCATACTGATGGGTGTCGAAAGCTCCGAAAGCACATTAAACGGTGTGAGCAGCGGGATGGGCTTTGTGAATCCGATCAGATATCCGCCGAATCCGCCCGCCTTGATCTTCTGTGCCGTGATCATAATGAACACGACGATCGCCCAGCCTGCTTCGGTGTTGAGGTCCGCAGTAGGGCTTCTGACTCCGAGAAGACCCACGAGGTTCGAAAACAGACTCAAGGAAAACAGCGCCGCTACGAAGGGAACCATGTAAGAGAACTTCGAGCCCATATTGCCGACGACAAACTTGTTTGCCACCTCGACGAGCCACTCAGCAAGCGCCTGACGTCTGCTGATCTTCTCTACTTTCATGTTGTGAGTGATAATAATGCAGAACAGTGTGATGGCCAGCATTACTATCCAGCTCACTATCAGCGTCTCTGACAGGGGGAACCTGCCGAGCACAGGGATATCCGGTCCGATATAACCGTAGACCTTTGCTCCGGAAATACTAATCTCCATTCATTTCACCTACTCTTTATAAGTGTTTGTTTTAACGCCTATGTCAAAGCTCCGGGTTTCACGGCTTACGCTCAGGCTTTCTTCGCTATGCCGAGAAGCTTGATCCCGAGTGTCGGGAACAGCAACGGCATGATCCCCGCAACCGGGTTGAAGCAAGGCACTGCGATCGCGATCACTACCCAAACGATCATCATGAGGAACCTCAGCCTCATGCTCGTGCTCATGATCTTGCGAGCTCTGCCGGTGTCCTCTTCGGACACGTTTCCTTCCTCGTCAACGGCCGGCTCAAGAGAAGTCACTTTAACGACCGCGAGACCCATGAGGAAGAAGTTAAGTATATCAATGACACCGCAGCACACTCCGCCGAGTATCACCGTATAGTCAAAAGGCACATCCCAAACTTCCGGCGGGCAAAACCTGTTTAATAAGAAAAAGCCGAGGAGCATGAGTGCTATTCCCGCATAAGCGATCGCTCCGACCCTCAATGTCTCTTTCCTGACAACAGGGTCGATCCCCTTTCGTCCGCTCATATCTTTTCCCCCGGCTGATAACCCTGCTCCTTGCTGACCCTTGTTCCGACCGGCTGCGCGACTTACTGTGATCACGCCTTGTCCGCTCTCTGGTATCCTGCGGATTCCTGCGGTCACGGATCGTCCGGCTGCGCGGTTTCCTGCGGTCACACACATTCGTGCCTCAAGAATGGTCGTTAAAGGAGATCGGGTTCTTCTTTTCTTTGTCTGTCTTGTTCACCGTGAACAAATAAAACTTATATGCTGTCATAAAAGCGGCTCCCAGTCCGAAAAAGATCCCCACTATGTAGATCCAGGCTCCGAGCTCAAACCTGCTGTCGAGCCACCAGCACCCCAGCATGCACAACACAAGGGGTGCCGCAAACGACAATCCCAGCTGTGCGAGCAAGGATACATGCTTTATGATTTCTTGTAAACCTTTCATGAAGTTTCCTTGTTTTGCTCACAAATTCGAATATAAAAATCTAACCATTTCTTATTGTAGCAAATTCTCGCCATAAAATCAAGTTGTTTAGTAAATAAATCGGTCAAAATTTGCTCTTTGATAAAACATAATCCTCTTGCCAAGCTTTTACTCTCTGTGCTATAATTCGTCAGTCGGTATATTTGCGGAGGTGGCGGAATTGGCAGACGCGCACGGTTCAGGTCCGTGTGAAAGCAATTTCATGTGGGTTCAAGTCCCATCCCCCGCATCAAGAAGGACATCCAATCGGATGTCCTTTTTTTTGCGGTGTGAATTGCACTAAAAAGCAGGAGACCCTCAAGCCTCCTGCTCATTTCTCTGTTCTCAGCCACTCCATTTGACCTTTTATTGTTTTAATCTTATAACCGATTTCGGCGACTTAACATTTCCGTCTCTGATTACAATACCAGCCTCCAGCAGGGGATTGATGACCTCTGTCAAAAACTGGCTTCTGCTCCTATAGCTTGTAACTTCTTGTAATTCTTTTATTGGTTTAGGGCCTTCACTTCTTATCAGTTCAACTATTCTTTCAGAATCTGACATGCTCATCGTCTCTAATGATTGATCATTATCCTCATATAGTTTGTCATGCAAGCAAAGATTCAAGAAGCCCGGATATATTGATACTACCGGTTGCATTGTCTCGTCACAATCCTCATAGCTTTCAATCATAGTCTGAAAACCGGTTCCTCCACGCTCCATTAGGTTAGCAACATCAAGGCACGCTGATATGATTGAGTTTCTCCTTATTGAGGGAATGGATCCTAATGGGTATTCTTCATATCCTTTAGGCAATAACCACGATCCAGGAGATACGATTTCTATTCTGTCACAATAGATATCAACATCAATCTGTGTACCTGCAATAGAATAATCTCTGTGTGCCATTGCGTTAACCAAAGCTTCTCTGACTGCATCTTTGGGATAAGAACGAATTGATTCCCTTCCACCGTTTTCAGTCTTTCTCCAACCGGTCTTTGTGTTTCGCTCTATAAACTTAAGTGTATTACGGAAAACACTTGCCAGAGATCCCTTGAACCGATCACTATCAAGCACTGTGCCCGTTTTCTTTTTTCCTCTCCATAAACGGCAACATATCAAAGAGTCTTCTCCCTCGTAACCGTCTCGGAACATTATCAGTCCGGATTTAACATATCCATCTTTTGAAACAATCTCTTCATTCTGGAGTTGTTTTAGTGTCGGCGCCTGCGAGTCATCTCTATATTCCTTACAAAGATCGATATACTCTGTCCAACTAGCTTCATCATATTTTATTTCTGTTGTTTCATTATCTATGCCATATTTTCTTTTAGCTAAAGCAATTATTTCTTCAGGTGTTGCCGGAAGAGCATTACCATCACCTTTTGTAAACACTTTTTCATTATAGTCGCCTTCCCGATATCGCAAGATAGAATCCGCCTGTAAGACATGAACGCCCAAAACAAAACGTTCAGCTTTATCATCAACGCTTCGCATTGAGTATTGAACTCTGGCATGAGGGAAAATGTTTCTGTCATTTATTCTTGCAACCAAATTCTTTGTTTTGTCTATTTCATTCAAATCTAAACCAAAAGCTTCACCGTCATTAGATACTCCGACAAACATCACGCCGCCTTTTCCGTTAGCGTATCCAACTATAGTTTTTGCCCATTTCATTGGCTTTTCAGGATTTAATTCGGCTTTATACTCATAATCGAGGTTTTCATTAATCACATCGTTATAAATGTCTGTTATTTTCACTTTGATACCTCCTAACTATTCTTATACAAATATATCAGACATTGCGAAACATTGCAAGAACATTGCATGACATTGCGAAACATTGCAGAACATTACGATTTTCGCAATGTATCCTAAATTATTCGAAATAATATATGATACATGAGATTTCATACAAACGATGTCACTCAAAATCAGAAGAGGGCTTGGGTTCCCTACTTGGGTTCCCAGGAAAAAGCGACGCCGGAACCCCCTTTCTATCAGTGTTTTTTCAACTTACATTGTTCAAGTCCCATCCCCCGCACGTCAAACGACAGGTCGCGATGCCTGTCGTTTTTTTCGTCCGTTATTACAGCGGGATTTGCGTTTTTCATTTTTCTGCCGCCTCAAACCTTTACACATTAAGAATAGCAGAATTTTGCTCGGTTTGATATACTAAATGTGAGCGAGCGAAATAACACAAGTAACAAATAACATTACACCACTCTTTCCGGGAACCGAAAGAGGGAACCCCACGAGGAAAACCTACGAGAGAACACAAAAGTATGGATTGTATAAAATTCTAACACCACGTTGCAGTTTGTGAGGATAATATGATTTTGGGAATGCATCACGTATCAATGAAGTGCGGTACATCCGAAGAATTTGAAAAAGCAAAAGCTTTTTATATGAACACTTTAGGCTTTACCAAAGTCAGAGAATGGCCGGAAGGAATAATGATCGATTTTGGAAACGGAATGCTTGAGATCTTCAGTAACGGACCGGGCATAAAAGCAAAAGGCGCATTAAGGCATATCGCTTTTGCAACAGATAATGTTGATGAGATTACAGACAAAGTCAAAAAAGCAGGATATGAGGTTTTCATAGAACCTAATGACATAGTGATAAAGTTCGATCCGGAGTATCCTGCCAGAATGGCTTTCTGCTTCGGACCGCTTGGCGAAGAAATAGAATTTTTTCAGGAGCGGTAAACAAGGAAAACTTCAGATCTTAACGCGCTCGATCACATAACCGTATACTGAGCTCAGTTCTCATTGTATAAACATATAGTATTTTAATATGGAGGATTCGACAACATGGAAAAAATCGAAAGATATGATGTTAATGAAGAGTGGGCACATTCCGGGATCATTAAAGCAGGTGATTTTTGTTACCTCGGATACTGTGTGGGAAATATCGGGGGAACCATCGAGGAACAGATCAACGGGGCTTTTGATCATATGGAGCAGCGCCTGGCGCTTGTTGGACTGACTCTTGAAAACGTGGTACAAATGGACTGCCTTTTCAGGGATGTGTGGAATATCCCCGTTATGGAGAAGATCATCAGGGAAAGATTCAACGGCAAGTATCCTGTCCGCAAATCGATACAGACTGAGTTTGCCCATGTAGGCGGTAAAGAAGGACTTCAGTTTCAGGTGGACGCAGTGGCTTACTGCGGATAATCAAAAAGCAAATACCACAGAAAGGGCATACGACATCTCGTGGATACATTTTACCAATATCGAAAACTGGTACAAAAAGCCGGGATACAAAACGGTCCTGAAATGGATTTCCGACGGAATTGTTATGGAGGGAACATGAATCAAGGTGGTCATTTCTCAAAAACAGGACCGCTTCAACGAAAGGTTTAACAATGGAATTTAAACAGGGATGCGGCTGGAAGGCCTGCTATGATGAAGAAAGAAATCTCTATACGGCAGAACGAGGTGGATGTGGATACTACCATCTGTATGAGATCACGGTGGAAATATATAATGCGCTGCAAAACGGGATGAGCGACAGTGATTCATACCACCTGATTAACCAAGGACGGCACCTCTATATGGACGTTAATGATCGTTGTGGCCCTCCTTACACAGTTGTACTGGATCACGACTATAAAACTCTTTGCCCCTGGGCGGACGTAGTTTCAAGCGGTCGGGTTTGGCCGGACGAGTTGACGGATGTTGCGGTAGAGCTCTTTGAATCGGAAAAGAACAACCGAGAGCAGAGACGAAAAAAACGCGAAGAAAGAAAATGAAATTTTACGTGTATATCACCTTTCTTAAAGCCGAACCTGCGTTCTCGTTGGGCAGGATTTTGAAACCCTGCTTAACATAGAAGCCTTCTTTCCCGGGGGCAGAAATAAGCTGAATGCTTGTTCTCGCTCCCTTAGGCGTTTCGTTATTTATGTGCTCAACAAGTCTATTAATAATGGTCGAACCTATTTTTTGCCCCTGATACTGCGGTCTCACCATGACATCTACAATCGTGTAATACATTCCGTCTCCGACGACTCTTCCCATAGCCACAACGTCGTCTTCGTCTTTGGCAACAACACAGTAACAACTGTTTTTCAGAGCCTTCTCTGACTGTTCTCTGCAGAAAACTACCCAATCAACGGAGGCTCTTAGCTCATGGTACGTTTCTACATCCGGTATCATATCAAAAAAAGAAATATCATGCCCACCGAGCGAGCTTGTTAAAATTGCTTTCATAGCTTTTTGTTATACCTTTCGCTGTAGAAGTTCTGTTCTTTAACTGTTCACGACCAGTTCAACCGGTTTGTTCAGATGGATGTCTACCGAATCAAGGCAACGGACAGGACAGTTATCACTGTTTAAAAGAAGCGGGAGCTCGGTACATCCTAGAACGACAGCCTCTATACCTTCCTCGGTCTTTCTCTGGTAAATCGATTATGTTTATTTCTCTTTTTGTTTATTGATCTTCACGGTCGAGACGATTGCATAAGTGATCGCACCGACTGTCGTCATATGCGTCTATCCTTTCAAATTTATACCATTTATCTCACATGTTTTACATCATATCAGTGTATTCACAAGTAAAGAATAGCAGATTTCTGTTTGCTTTGATATACTAAATGTGAGTAAAAGGAAACGACATCTTTGATATTTAGGGGACAACATGGGGAATTTGTTTTGCGAAGGTTTAGAAGAAAACAACAGAGAAAAACTTCTATCGATGCCAAAGAGCGACCTTCATAATCATTCAACCAAGGGTTGCAGGCGAGAATGGCTTGCTGAAAAAATTCATGTTTTTATGCCGGAACCGCCACATCGGTTAAATGGACTTGATGGCATGCGGAACTGGTTCAAAAAAGAAATAAAGCCGTTGTGTGATGGATATGATAATATGGTCCTCAGATGGGAGGGCGCTTTTGCTGAGGCAAAGCGAAATAACATCACACGCCTTATTATGAATTTTGGCACTTCGGAAGTGGATCAAGTCGGAACAACAGATGAATTCAAAACGCTTATTGAAGGCTTCCACAGTAATTATTGTCCGGATACGGTTTTTGAGGCAGAACTGACTTACCCGTCATCCTGCGATGTAACGATTGAAACTGAACGACTTGATAAATATGCCGAGTCAGGATATTTCAAAGCAATTGATATTTGCGGAGGGGAGAACGTTCGGCCGTTTGAAGCTTTTCTGCCTCTTTATAGAAAAGCAGAAAAGTACCGTATGATTAAGAAGATGCATGTCGGAGAGACCGGGTCTGCAGAAGATGTCAGAAAGGCGGTAGAATTACTTGGACTTTCTGAAGTTCATCACGGTATAAAATCGTCCCAATCGAAGGAAACAATGCGATTCCTGGCTGATAACCGCATACAATTGAATGTATGCCCCAGTAGCAATGTTATGCTGGGATTTGTAAAAGACTTTTCAACACATCCTATTAAGATACTGGTTGAAAACGGCATCAAGGTAACCATCAATACAGACGACCTATTGATATTTGATTCGTCGATCGAAAATGAGTACCTTAGGCTGTACCGGGCAGGTACATTGAGCGCAGAACAATTGGACGAGATAAGAAAAGTGGGATTGGGGCTGACTTAAAGGTTAATGAGACAAATCTTTTCGTTGGAACAAAAAGTATCATTAACTCACCGTTATAGACTTTTGGCAAATTTTGAAACAATTGCCGAAAGTCTGCTTGTCTTTTTACGAGGAACCGAAAATTGGTATAAAAAACAGAAAACCGCTATAAACCATTAAAGAGCAGAGTGATAAGTTAAATCTCCTTCCTTAAACACCTTCATCATTTCATTTGTCAGGCTCAGGTTATTGGGCTGTAAAACGATGTCCTCCCGGTTCACCCACTCAGCATACTTTAGCTCATTTTCATCCATCTGGATCTCGCCGTCCCCATCTGCCTCGCAAAAGAAACCGACGAGGATATCCTGCGCCATCCCCCATGGTTGGGACTTGTAATACCTGATGTTTTTAACTTTCACGCCGGTTTCTTCCATTACCTCTCTGGCAACTGTTTCCTCAAGCGTTTCACCGATCTCTGTAAAGCCGGCGACCAGTGCGTTATGTGCATATCCACTGCGGTATCTGGTGATCAGGAGTTTTTCGCCTTTGATAACTCCCACTATGACCGCCGGATTGATCCTCGGATAAACAATATTTCCGCACGAAGGGCACACGAGCGCACGTTCCTCCTTGCTTGGCTCAAGACTGTGGGCGCACCTCCCGCAGAACCGATTGTCTGCGTACCATTTCCACAGATGAAAGGCCGTAAAAACCGCAAACAACTCTTTGCCGGAGCTTATGTCCCGAAGCTCTCTGGTTGAGTAGTATCCGTACTTCGGAGCTTGGAAACTCACCTCGTCAAGTGACAGAAAATACTTCCGGTCGTCAACAGAAAACAGATAAACGGGCGAAGCCACTTTCACATCCCCACCCGTCGCAAATCCGATCCGGCCTTCTTCGATCCTGACATATGCTTTGCCTTCTGCGTTGAACCAAAGGATATAAGCGTCAGGTGTCATTTTTTGATCTTTATAAGCGTTATTC
>JAEEGG010015805.1_pt1 | contig 15790 bp, 13 predicted proteins | sample 9134161 | NCBI WGS metagenome assembly JAEEGG01 (sample SAMN16246543, study PRJNA631951) | gut metagenome | biome: gut microbiome; feature: rumen; material: CR-attached | host: Bos | place: Iran: Karaj | collected 2018-10
TGGAGGTTCCAGCACGGGGAGTTCTGGAAGGTGCAGTCTTTCAAAAGGACGCGCTCGCACTCGCGCAGGGAAACCAGCACGGGACGGAGGAAGGTCTTGATCTCCTGCTCATCCAGGGAAGGGTCCTGGTAATTGAGCGAACCGGCGGTGGCGCGCGCCTTGGCGTAGCCCTCGTCCGGATACCAGACGGAAGCGTCGGGCGCGACGATACCGCCCCGCTTCAGGATGGCCTTCCACTGGTCGTCGGACACCTTGCGGTGCTTGACCTCGCGCCAGAATTCTCCGCTGCCGTCGAAGATGCCGCCGCCGGTGATGGCGATGTCGTGCGCCCCGGTGGCATTGATGGGAGAAACGCAGCGGCGCACGTCCAGGCCTTCGAAATTCGTGTCGATGATGGGATACAGGTCCTGGTCCGGGTCGAAGACGACGATGGCGTCCTTGTCCACGAACAGTTCGATATGGCTCCTGAGTTCGATGGGGCCGGTGCGCCAGACGCCGGCGGGAACGACGAGGCGTCCACCACCCTTCTGCGCGAGTTCGGCGATGGCGGCCGCGAACGCGTCCGTGTTCAGCGCCACGCCGTCACCGACACCGCCGAAGTCGGTCAGCACGACGGAGCGGTCGGGGATGGACGGCAGTTCAACCCGGGGCATATCGAAGGGAAGTCCCTCATACAGAGCGGCAAATTCGTCTTTCTGGTTCCCTTGGCAGGCAACAGCCAGGGCCAGGATCGGAAGGAGGAAGAAGCGTGCTTTCATCTGTGGTTACGTGCAGTTACTTTTTCAACGGCTACAAATATAAAAACAATTTCCGAAATTCCGTGCACGGTAACGGAATTTTTTTCAACATCCCCTGTTAATAACATCCAGAGGCGCCGTGCCCGTACACGATTTTTCCGTTTTTTCTTGCAAAGTCGCTTTTTTATTCGCAGATTTGCAACCGGAACCGCATACGATATGGCACAGAACCAGAAGATCACCATCAACGACATCGCCCGTCGGACCGGCCTTTCCAAAGGAACGGTGGACCGTGTATTGCATAACCGGGGCGAAGTCTCGCGCAAGAGTTACGAGCGTGTGATGGAAGTGATCCGGGAACTGGGCTACGAACCCAACGTGTACGCCTCCCTCCTCGCAAAGGGGAAGAAACACCTCATCGCCGTCCTCATCCCCGCCAGCGATCCGGGGTCTTTCTGGGAACTGGCCGCTTCCGGCATCGACCGGGACACGGACCCGGTCACCGACGCCGGCGTGGATGTGGTGCCTTTCTCCTACGACCAGTACGACATCGAATCGTTCCGCGCCGCCTGCGCAAAAGTGCTCGAAGCCGAGCCATCGGGCGTCGTCCTCGCCCCGCTCTTCCAGGGCGAGACGGAAGCCGTCACCCAGCAGTTCGCCGGACACGGAATCCCCTACTGCTTCATCGACTCGAGACCGGATTCAAACGGCTATCTGGCCTATTTCGGCATGCCGCTGTACAAGAGCGGATACCTGTGCGCGGACCAACTCACGCGGGGGCAGAACATCCGCGGCGCCTTGATCGTCCGGATCCGCCGCGACCGCTACCAGCAGTCGGACCCCACCGTGAACCGCCGCGCAGGCTTCCTGGACTACATGCTGGAGCATGCACCGGACTGCAAGATCGACAATGTGTTCGTGGACCCGAACGACCCGGAAGGCATCGATGCCATCCTGGACGGCTACTTCGCGGAGCACCCGGAGGTGCGGCACATCGTGATGTTCAACTCCCGTATCCACCTCCTGGTCCCGTGGCTGGCCGCCCATCCGGATCCCGAGCGCCGTGTTGTGGGTTTCGACAACCTGAGGGCGAACATGGACGCCCTGCGGAACGGCACCGTTTCCGTCCTCATCGGACAGCGCCCCGACGAGCAGGTACACCTCGCCATCGAGGCTCTCGCAGAGTATGTCCTCCTGGGCAAAGTTCCCCCGCGCAAGGATCACTTCATGCACATGGACGTCCTCACCCGCTACAACGTGGAGGATTATTAAAGGAACCGGTCGGCGAAGGCCAGATACTGCTGCCAGTCGTACAGAAGGATTTCGTGGCGTCCGCTACGGATGTGATAGCCGTTGCGGCCTTTGATAACAGGGGTTTCTACGGCAGGCCATTCTGAAGGCGTAAACCCTTCGTATCCATAGAGTTCATTGACGGGCGCCGCCTGCGCGAGGCCCAGGAATTCGCCGTGAGGATCGGACCAGCGGTCTTCGCTGCCGCTTTCCACGTAGAGGGGACGGGGCGCGATGAGGGCGAGGAGTTCGTGCTGGTCGAAAGGCAGCATGGATTCGTTGTCCCCGTACTTGTGGAAATTCCCGGTGAACCAGTACGGGAAGTGCGTGTTGATGCGGCGGACGGTTTCGCCGTAACGGCGGCGGGAAAGTGCCGCTCCCCCACAGCCGGATGCGTTGGACACGACCATCGCAAAGCGGGTGTCACGCGCGCCGGCCCAGACGGCGGCCTTGCCCATGCGGGAATGGCCGAAGACGGCCACGCGGGCGGCATCGACATCGGCGTCCGTTTCCAGATAGTCCAAAGCGCGGGACAGGCCCCAGCCCCATGCGGCCAGTGCGCCCCAGGTGTAACCGTCATAATGTGCGCGGATTCCGGGATATCCATCCGCGTCGGGGACGACGTCCTCGCAGCAGAAAGTCGCCACGGCATAACCCCGTTCCAGGATCTCCCGGAGCGGCCAGCGCTGCTGCTGGGAGCCGCGGGGATCCACGGTATAGTCCCTCCGATACCGGAGAGAATCCGGCAGAAAGATGCCGGGGTCCGTGCCGATGGTATGGTTTCCGAAGAAATTGACGCCCAGGAAGGCCGGCGCCGGGCCTTTCCGACGGTTCGGAATGTAAAGCAGCAGGTCCTCGTAGGCCGATTCTTCCCTGTCGAAGAAGATCCGCACCTGCCGCCGGGTGGCCAGGCCGTCCAGGGCAGACGGGTCGTTGTCCCGGACGCGGAAATGCAAGCCTTCCGGCTTTCCCGGGACGCTGCCGTACATCTCCCGTTCGAACAGGTCGATGAGTTCGGGACGACGCTTCCGTTCCCACTCTTTCACCGTCCTGGTGCCCGCGAGGAGGTCGGGCAAGTCATACCTGGGAACGCGGTCCTCGTCATAGAGGAACCCTTCCAGCGGATCGAAGGCCCATTTGACCGTGAGGTCATCGACATCCAGCCAGCCGGAATCGTTCTTGGAAGCGAAGCGGTTGTGGAAGAAGCCGAACTTGGCGCCCACCCACAGTTCGGGCTGCGCCTTGAACGTTCCCTCCACGCGCGTAAACCGTTTGCCGTCGAGACTGTAACTGAACCGGCAGACCGCATCGGGGACATTCCCCTCCACGGCCTGCGCCCGTACATCCAGCAGCACCCAGAACCGGCATTCGGGAATGTCCGGATAGGAAACCGGCGGGACATTCCCGGAGGCGTAGGCATGCGGGAGCGGCTCGTAGCGGTACGGCAGGACCGCCAGCCGCGTCGCCGTCTCGGTGCCTCCCTTGGAGGCGTCCGGGCACGCGACATATTCCAGCACGGCCCCTTCTTCCGTATCTGTGACACGAAGGCCCGCGTAATCGTTCCCCATCACGACGAATCCCGCCTGTTCACCCTTCTCCTTCAGCGCCGGATTCGGGCGGAAAGACAACCGGGCCGTCACGGTGAACCGCTCGGCCGGGAACTTCTGCGAAAGCAGGTTCGGGCAGTCCCACAGACTCTTGTACGGCCATTTCTGTTCCACCGAATACAGCCGTACGCCCCCCTCCGGCAGCGCCGAATGCCAATACGGCGACGGAACCGCCGGATACTGCCATTCGAGGCCGATGCCGTAGGGGCGGTAACCGGGCTTGTCATTTCGAGCGGAGGCGGAGCCGGATTCGAGAAAAACATACTCCCCCACCGGCTGCCCGACCCCGTCCCCGTCGGGGTCCTCCCCGATCAGCGGCCAGCCGTCGGCCCGCCAGGACATCGGCTGCAGATGGACGATACGCCCGTAGGCGCCCTTGTCCTGGAAATGGAGGAACCAGTCCTCTCCGGCAGGAGTATCGACCCAGGCGCCCTGGTGAGGGCCGTTGACCGTACCCGGAGCCCAGGCCATCACGATCCGTTCCTCATACGGGCCGAAGGGATGGTCGGCCCGGAGGACCGTCTGCCAGCCCGTGGCCACGCCGCCCGCCGGCGAGAAGATGTAATACTTTCCGCCGCGCTTGTAGAACTTGGTCCCCTCGATGGTGGGCTGCGTCAGGTGGCCGTCATAGACGATGCGCGACGGTCCCAGCAGACGGGTGCCGTCCGGTGCCATCGGCGCAACGAACAGGACACTCTTGATTCCCGCCCTGGACCCGGCACAACCATGTGACAGATAAGCGTTTCCATCCTCATCCCAGAAAGGGCAAGGGTCGATGAACCCCTTCTCCCGGACCACCCACACGGGCGGTTCCCAGGGGCCTTCCGGATCCTGCGTCCGCACCATGAAGATACCCCGGTCCGGATCGCCCACATAGATGTAGAACCACCCCTCGTGGTACCGGATCGCCGGTGCCCACACGGCCTTCCCGTGATGCACCGTCGTCCGGAAATCATCCTCCGGACCGTTCCATCCCTCGCCTGGGTACTCCGTCAGCGCCGCACCCGCCAGTTCCCAGTGGACCAGGTCCCGCGAATGCAGGATGGGCAGTCCCGGGAAGCAGTTGAACGACGACGCCGTCATCCAGTAATCCTCCCCCACCCGGCACACGTCCGGATCGGAATAATCGGCATGCAGCACCGGATTCTGGTACCGGAACTGGGCAAAAAGGCCGCCGCTTACGAGCACGGCGGCCAGGAGAGAGAGGATTCGTTTCATACTCAGGCCTTAAACCAGTCGAGGCACTTCGCGCAGAGGGCGGAAACCGCGGCCCAGTCACCGGCCTTGAGGACTTCCTTCGGGAAGAGTTTGGAGCCCATGCCGACGGCGGTGACGCCGGACTTGGCCCAGGCGGTGAGGTTCTCCTCGGTCGGCTCCACGGCGCCGGTGCACATGACCATGGCCCAAGGGAGCGGGGCGAGGACATTCTTCACGAAGGCGGGACCGCCCACGGTGCCGGCCGGGAACACCTTGACCAGGTCGCATCCGCGCTCCATCGCGTGGACAATCTCCGTCACGGTGCCGCAGCCGGGGCTGTACGGCACGCCGCGGCGGTTCGCCAGCGGAATCACCTCGTCCACGACGCACGGCGACACGAGGAAATCGGCCCCCAACTGCAGGTAAAGCGCAGCCGTCGGCGCGTCCAGGATCGTCCCGGCGCCGAACGCCATCTCCGGGCACTCCTCCCGCACGAACCCGATCACCTCCTTGAACACCCGATGGGCCCCATCGCCCCGGTTCGTGAACTCGAAGGCCCGGATCCCGCCGTCATAGCAGGCCTTCACGACCTTCTTGGTCAATTCCACATCCGCACTGTAGAACACGGGCACGATCCCCGTACCCTTAATGATACCGATGGTATCGAATTTCTTGAACTTCGCCATGGTCTAACGGGAAACACGGCCGGAACCGCCGCCGGACATGAGGGATTCGACTTCAGCGACGGTGACGCGGTTGTAGTCGCCGATGATGGTGTGCTTGAGGCAGGAGGCCGCAGCCGCGAACTCGATGGCCTGCTGGTCGGTGTCGTAGGCCATGAGACCGTACAGGAGACCGCCCATGAAGGAGTCGCCGCCGCCCACGCGGTCGACGATGTGCGTGATGTCGTACCGGCGGGACTGCCAGAGCGTCTTGCCGTCATAGAGGACGCCTCCCCAGGTGTTGTGGTTCGCGTTGATGGAACCGCGGAGCGTGATCGCGACCTTCTTGCAGCGCGGGAAGCGCTCCATGAGTTGGCGGCAGACACTCTCGAAGCGGGTCTGGTCGATCTCGCCGCCCGTCTTCTCCGCGTCGAAGCCCTCCGGCTTGATGCCGAACTCCTTCTCCGCATCCTCCTCGTTGCCGAGGATCAGGTCGCAGCCTTCCACCAGGGCGGGCATCACCTCGCTGGCGGACTTGCCGTACTTCCACAGTTTCTTGCGGTAGTTCAGGTCGCAGGAGACCTTCACGCCCATCTCGTTGGCGACCTTGATGGCCTCCAGGCAGGCATCGGCCGCACCCTGGGAGAGCGCCGGCGTGATGCCGGTCCAGTGGAACCAGTCCGCGCCTTCGAGGACCTTGTGCCAATCCACCATGCCGGGCTGGATCTCGGAGATGGCGGAATAGGCGCGGTCATAGACGACCTTGGACCCACGCGCGACGGCGCCGGTCTCCAGATAGTAGATGCCGATGCGTTCGCCGCCACGGACGATGCAGTCGGTGCCGACGCCGAGGCCGCGGAGTTCCGCGACGCACATGTCGGCGATGTCATTCTTGGGAAGCCGGGTGACGAACTGGGTGTCGATGCCGTAATTCGCCAGGGAAACGGCCACGTTGGCTTCGCCGCCGCCGAAGGTGGCGTCGAACTGGCGGGCCTGCGCGAAACGCAGGTAACCCGGGGTGGAAAGGCGAAGCATCACTTCGCCGAAGGTAACAACTTTGGACATATCTTAAGTTTGGTTTTGTTGATGCATTCTGGAGGAAGATTCCCGCACTTTCAGTTCCATGGGCACGACGATCGTCCCCTCCTCCCCCGACAGGAAGGCCCGGGCGGCCTGGCGGCCCATCTCGAAGGGATTCAGGGCCATGGAACTCATGGACGGAGTCATCAGGGCGGTGAAGGATTCGTTGGCCGTACCCACGATGCCGAAATCCGCCGGGATGCGGAGGCCCCGCGAACGGGCGGCTTCGATGGCGCCGAGGGCGGAGAAGTCACCGGCGCTGTACAAGGCGTCGCAGCCCGCATCGAGCGCCTTCAGGCAGGCCTCATGGCCGGTTTCCGGAACGATGGTGTCGATGAAGACGACGGACTCGTCCACTTCCCGGCCGCAGTCGCGCAGCGCCTGGCGGTACCCTTCCAGCCGGGCGACGTACGCTTCGGAATTCATATAGCCCGCGAGCGTGCCGATGCGCCGGTATCCCTGCTCCACCAGATGCTTCGTGGCGGCGTAGGCCCCCTCGAAATTGTTGCTCACGACCTTCGCGCCGGGAAGGTCGCTGAACACGCGGTCGAACTGCACGAGGGGAATCCGGTCCCCGAGGGCTTCCCGGATATGGTCCCCGTTGTCCGAGCCGATGGCATGCGACAGCAGCACCCCCGCCACCTGGTTGTTGCGCAGGGTGCGGAGCGCCTTGACCTCCGCCTCGAAGCGCTCGTGCGTCTGGCAGATCAGGACGCAGTAACCGGCCGCCTCCAGGATGGATTCGGCCCCGCCGATGACATTGGAGAAGAACTCGCGGTGGATGCGCGGGACGATGATACCGACGATGTCGGAACGTCCCTTCCGGAGGTTCGACGCCACGATATTGCGTTCATAGCCCAGTTCGGCCGCCATCCTTTCGACGGCGATCCGGGTCTCCTCCTTCACGCGCGGGCTGCCTGAAAGCGCCCGCGACACCGTCGAAGGCGTCACCCCGAGGGCTGCGGCTATGTCGGAAATCGTGACCATCGTGCTGCAAAGATAGCGAAGTTTCCGGAATAATACAAACGTTTGTACAAAGTTCGTAAAAAAAGCCCGGCGGAGTGGCCGGGCTCGGAATATACTATTTGAAAATCTCGGCGAGTTTGGCCTCGAGGGCATCACCGCGGAGGCAGCGGGCGACCACGGTCCCTTCCGGATCGATCAGCAGGTTGTCCGGGATGGAGTTGACGGAATACACGTCGGAGGCGAGGCTGTTCCAGTACTTGATGTCGGAGAGGTGGATCCAGGGCATATCCCAGTCCTTGATGGCCTTCACCCAAGGCTCCTTCTCGCGGTCGAAGGACAGGCCCACGATGTCGAAGCCCTTCTTGTGATACTTCTTGTAGGCAGCGACGACATTGGGCATTTCCGCCTCGCAGGGGCCGCACCAGGAGGCCCAGAAATCGACGAGGACCCACTTGCCCTGGCCCACATATTCACTCAGTTTGTGCATCTTGCCGTCCGTGTCGGGCTCTTCGAGGTCGAGGAACTTCTGGCCGATGATGGCCTGCTTCTTCTCCTCGGCCGCCTTCTGTTTGGCAGCGGACTCTTCGATCTTGCGCTTGAGGTCCAGCACATACGGGTGCTGGGCGAACGGAGCGCCGGACTCCAGGAGTTCGTTGAACTTGTCCGGACCGGCGAGGGAACGGACGTTGCGGATGAAGGCGACGGGAATGATATTGTCCATGTTCTCCTCGACGACACCCGTGTAGCATTCGCCGAGTTTCTTGTACCACTCCTCATACTCGGGCATCTTGGCCTGCTGCTCCTCCCGGGGAAGGGCGACCAGCGCGTTGACGAAGTCGTTGTACTCCGTCATCATCGCGGAAGTCTTCTGGTCGTACTCCTGGAGTTTGTTGTTGAGGGCGGAACCCTGGAGGGAATTGTCGGCATAATTCACCTTGACGGGCTTGCCGTCGTTGAAGAGCATGAAGTTCCAGTCGGCACCGTCGGCGGTGATGTTCAGGTAGGCATCCTTCGGCGCCGTACCCTTGAAGGCAAAAGCGCCGTTCGCGACGACGGCCGTGTCGATGGCCTCGCCGGACATCTGGTCCACCAGGAGCACCTGGGTGCCATCTTCCAGACCGGTGCCGCTGATGGCATATTTCTTCACATCACTTTCATTGCAGGCCAGCGCTGCCATCGCGGCAACCGCCAGCATCAGGGTCGATAACTTTTTCATTGGTCAGCAAATTTTCGCAAAAATACGAATTAAACCGCAATTTCCAACAAAACAACCCCTCGAAAACACCGATGGATGCCCATGACTTCCCCTTTTTCTTCCTATCTTTGTATAAATACGCCATCCATTTCAAGATGAAACAGTTCCTTTCTGTCCTGCTGGCCTTCACCGCCTGCTGTTTCGGTGTCCGCGCCGAAGATTACCGCGTTTCCTCCCCTTCCGGGAACATCGTCCTGACCGTCTCCATCGGGGACCGGCTCTCCTACTGCGTCACCTGGAACGGGAGGACGGCCATCGCCCCTTCCGCGATGGGATTCGAATTCAAAGGCGAAAAGCCGATGGCCGGGCCCTTCACGGTCCTGGGCACCCCTTCCGTGCAGGCGCATGTGGAAGCCTGGAAGCCGGTCGTCGCGAACAAGTACAGCGAGATCAGCGTCGCCTCAAAGAACATCACGCTCAATCTTAAGGAAACCGGCGCCGAAGGACGGCGCATGGACCTGGAGTTCCGGGTGATGGACGACGGCGTCGCCTTCCGCTACACCTTGTATCCTGTCACGCGCGTAGGCGACCGGATGATCCAGCGGGAACTGACTGAATTCGCCGTCCCGGCGGGCACGGAAGGCTGGATGACGGAATATCCGCGTCCGTTCCGGTCCTCCCAGGAAGCCTGGCGCACCCGTACTCCCCTATCTGCTGTCCCGGATAGCCGGATCACGGGCCTTCCGCTGCTGATGCAGGTGGAAAGCGACCTATACCTGGCCGTCACCGAAGCCGCGATGGACAACTGGTCCGGCTTCTACCTGGGCGTCGGTAAAACCGAAGGCGGCGTCTCGACGCTGGAGACGCACCTCTCGCCCATCCCCTGGGAGGAGCAGGAGTCGTGGGCCAACCTGAAAAAATACGAGGAAGGCGTCAAGGTCCGCTTCGACGACACCATCCGGTCCTCCTGGCGGCTGGTGATGATCGCCGACAACCCGGGCAAGTTCATCGAATCGGAAGCCATCCACTCCCTGAACGAGCCCTGCGCCATCGAGGATCCCTCCTGGATCCGGCCCGGCCTGAGCGCCTGGGACCACTGGTGGAGCGGTGAGGTCAAGGTGGACATGCCCACCATCAAGGAATACATCGATTTCGCTTCGCAGATGGGCTGGCCCTACATGCTCATCGACTGGCAGTGGTACGGCCCTTACGCGCAGCCCAATGCGGACATCACGAAGGCCGCGCCGCAACTGGACATGCCGGAAATCCTCGCCTACGCCGATGAGAAAAATGTCCGCTGCTGGCTCTGGATCCATTCCGACGATGCCGCCCGGAACAACGCCTTCTACGATGCGTTCCCGCTCTACCGCGACTGGGGCATCGCCGGCGTCAAGATCGACTTCATGGACCGGGAGGACCAGGAAATGGTGCGCTGGTACCGGAAAGTGATCGAGCGGGCGGCCGAATGCCACCTGATGGTCGATTTCCACGGCGCCTACAAGCCCGACGGCATCGACCGTACCTGGCCGAACATGATGACGCGGGAAGGCGTGCTGGGCAGCGAGTACTACAAGTTCGCCCAGGAACGCCAACTCCCCACCCCCGAACACAACGTTACCCTCGCTTTTACCCGTATGATTGCCGGCCAGATGGACTACACCCCGGGCGGCTTCCTCAACGTCCGCCGCGAGGACTGGAAGCGGCAGACGCCCGCCCTGGTGTGCGACACGCGCTGTGCCGAACTGGCGAAATTCGTCATCTACGACAGCCCGTACATGGTCTTCTGCGACCATCCGAAACACGTCCTGGGCCAGCCGGGGGCCGATTTCCTGCAGATCGTCCCCACCGTCTGGGACGACACCCGCTTCCTGGGCGGCGCTCCGGAAGAATACGTTATCCTCGCCAAACGCTCCGGCGAGACCTGGTTCGTGGGCGGCCTCAACAATTCCATGAAGAAAAAGGTCTCCGTGGACCTGGGTTTCCTCCCCGCAGGCACCCATACGGCGACTGTCTGGATGGACGGCAAGAAAACCGCCAAGGACCCGAAGATCCTGGAAAAGAAAGTATTGAAGGTCTCCCCGGACAAGCTGCTGGAAATCACGATGGAATCCGCCGGCGGCTTCGTGCTGACGGTCGAATAAAGTTTGTACAAACGTTTGTATTTCTCGGTTTTCTTCCCTATCTTTGCGGTCGAAACGGAAAACCAAACGATTATAGATATGACAAACCTCTTCTCCCTCGAAGGCAAGAACGCCTGGATCACCGGCGCTTCTTACGGAATCGGTTTCAACATCGCCAAGGCGTTCGTCGAGGCCGGCATCCGGAACATCATCTTCAACGACATCAGCGAGGCCGCGCTGGAGCGGGGCCTGAACAACTATAAGGAAGCGGGCATCACGAACGTGCACGGGTATGTGTGCGACGTGACCAAGGAGGATGACGTGAAGGCCCTCGTGGAGAAGATCCACGAAGAAGTAGGCCAGATCGACATCCTCGTGAACAACGCCGGCATCATCAAGCGCATCCCGATGCACGAGATGAAGCGGTCCGAGTTCCAGGCCGTGATCGACGTGGACCTCGTCGCCCCGTTCATCGTCGCCTCCGCCGTCCTTCCCGAAATGATGGAGCGCCGCGAGGGCAAGATCATCAACATCTGCTCGATGATGTCCGAACTCGGCCGCGAGACCGTGAGCGCCTACGCCGCCGCGAAGGGCGGCCTGAAGATGCTCACCCGCAACATCTGCTCCGAGTACGGCGAGTACAACATCCAGTGCAACGGCATCGGCCCCGGCTACATCGCCACGCCCCAGACCGCTCCCCTGCGCGAGCGCCAGCCCGACGGCAGCCGCCATCCCTTCGACAGCTTCATCTGCGCGAAGACCCCGGCCGGCCGCTGGCTCGACCCGTCCGAACTCGGCGGTCCCGCCGTGTTCCTCGCCTCCCACGCCTCCGACGCCGTGAACGGCCACATCCTGTATGTGGACGGCGGTATCCTCGCTTACATCGGAAAACAGCCCCAGTGATATGAGTAAAGTGAATTGCACCGTCCGCCAGGCGTCCAGCAACGTCGACGCCAAGCATTACGACACCGAGCGCATCCGCAAGGAGTACCTCGTGCAGAACATCATGGTTCCCGGCGAGATCAACATGGTCTATTCCATGTTCGACCGCATCATCGCCGGCGGCGCCGTCCCGGTCGACGGGGAACTCGTCCTCGAGGCCCCGGAAGTCCTCCGCGCCGAATACTTCACCCAGCGCCGCGAGATCGGCATCATCAACGTCGGCGGCGCCGGCGTCGTGAAAGTCGGCGACGAGGAGTACGAGATTCCCTACAAGGAGGCCATCTACGTCGGCCGCGGCAACCGCCACGTCTCTTTCCGCAGCCTCGACCCCGCGAAGCCTGCGCACTTCTACTTCTGCTCCGCCACCGCCCACAAGGAGACCGGCGTGAAGAAGGTTTCCAAGAAGGACGCCGTGGTGATGCACCTCGGTTCCCTGGAAGAGAGCAACGAGCGCACGATCAACCGCCTGCTGGTCAAGGAGGTGGTCCCCTGCTGCCAGCTCCAGATGGGCATGACCGAGCTCGCCCCGGGCAGCACCTGGAACACGATGCCCGCCCATACCCACGACCGCCGCATGGAGGTCTACTTCTACTTCGAGCTTCCGGAAGACGCGGCCGTGTGCCACTTCATGGGCGAACCCCAGGAAACGCGCCACATCTGGATGCACAACGAGGAGGCCGTCATTTCCCCGCAGTGGAGCATCCACTCCGCCTGCGCCACCCGCAACTACACCTTCATCTGGGGCATGTGCGGCGAGAACGACGACTACAACGACATGGACTGGTGCGCCACCAAAGACCTGAGATAGCATGAAACGGATCCTCATCCTCCTCGCGGCGGCGGCCGCCCTGTGCGCCTGCTCCCAGGAGAAGAAAGTGATGGCCCGCTTCGTTCCCGAGCGGTCCGACGACTTCGTCTTCGAGAACAACCTCATCGCCGGCCGTTTCTACGGCAAGGCGCTGGAGGGGAATCCCACCTCCCCCGGCCTGGACATCTGGGTGAAACTCCCCGGCAAGCTCGTCGCCGACGAGTGGTACAAGGGCTTCGAGACCCAGAGCGACGAATACTACCACCACGACCATGGCGGGAAGGACTGCTACAAGGTCGCGGTCAGCCTGGGCGGCGGCGCTTCGTCCCCGCTCATCGACGGGAAACTCTGCTACCCGGCCACGAACTACCGGTCCTGGGAAATCGTGGAGGAAAGCCCGGAGAAGGTGGTGTTCACGCTCCACTACCCGCAGTGGCAAACCCCTGACAGCGTGATGGTTGCGCTCGACAAGACCGTCACCGTGGTCCCGGACACCTACTTCTGCGCCGTGGAGGATGTCTATACCTTCGAAGGAACCGACACCCTCGCGATCGCCGCCGGCATGAACATCCACGCCGCGCTGGAGACCGTCGAGAAGCAGCTCGTCCAGCCCGGCCGCGTGGCCATCTGGGAGCACGCTTCCGACCAGACCTTCGAACCCGAAGACGGCATGCTGGGCGTCGCGGTCGTGATGCCTGACGCCGAAGGCACCAGCCTCTCCGAGGACGGAACCCATCTCCTCGTCTGGAAGTACGTCACCTCCGGCCAGCCCGTCCGCTATTCGTTCGGCTCCTGCTGGTCCAAGGGCGACATCAAGACCGCCCAGGACTGGTTCGAACTCGTCGCCAACCGCTAGCCGCGCACACGACGAAACATCCTGAAGGCTCCGTCATCGACGGGGCCTTTATTTTGTTCTTGCAGATGCCTTTTTTATTTCGTATATTTGTGCATATAACGAATTTAACAACGTATTTTATTCACAATTCTAATCTTCTTTTCGCCATGCGCAAGCCCATTCACCTGCTCAGATGGCTGCTGGCAGTATGGATTCCCCTCCTCCTCGCGGCGGGGTGCTCATCCGGCCAGGCCAGCAAAAGACTCGTCAAGAAGTCGGTCGCCAGAATCACCCCTGAACAAAGGCTGGAACTGGTCTCCTACAAAACCAGGTCCGTCGCCAGAAGCGGCGACAACGAGGATGAGAAAGGCTTCTGGATCTTCGGAGATCGAAAGATGCTGGTTACCTTCAAAGCCGAAATCATCGCCGGCCTGGATATGAAGGATTTCAACCCCAGAAAGGACATCAAGCTCAACAAAAGGGCCAAGAAAGCCTGGATCAGGCTTCCCGAGCCCGTAATCCTCGATTGCGAAGTTCCGTTCGATGGTATCAACGATGAATATGAGAAGGTAGGGCTCCTCCGTGCCGCCATCACACTCGATGATGTAATCGACGTGGCGAATCAGGGAAAGGAAACCCTCCTGAAAGAAATCCAGGACCACAAGCGATATCCGATCCTGGACGACGCGAAGGCGAATGCCATGCGCACGTTCACTTCCCTGTTCAACTCCCTGGGCTACGACGAGGTCGAGATCGTCTTCGCTTCCGAAGAGGAACAGAAGAAACCGAAGGTGAAGAGTCAGAAGAAAGCTGTCGGGGCATCTGGCGCGGAAGAAGCGATGGAGACAGAAGAAGATGATGATGAAATAGAAGCAGTAGGTTAGGAGGACACGGCTATGAGTATCATGTCACAGATTTTCAAGAAAGTTATTTCCGAGATGAACACCAAGACGATCCTGATCATCTCCGCCATCGTCGTCCTGGTGGGAGGCGGGTGCGCCTTCGCCCTTTACCGATATTTCAAGACCCATCCTTTCAGGCCCCATCAGCAAATCCAGGAAATGAGCACCGTCATCAACGGCGTCGTTTCGAAAAAGGACCTCGTCACCGCCTGCTACTATGAGGATCTGGTCGTCTGCGGTAAGAAATCCGATCTGAAAGATAACCCCGACCTGGACAAGAAAGGCAACCCCAAGAAAGCGAGTAAGACGGATGAAATCGTGGTGATCCAAGGCGCCATCGTAAAAGCCGGAATCAAAGTGGACTCTCTGACCAAAGACAGTTTCCGCCTCGAGAAGGATTCCGTGCTGTTCATCACCCTTCCCGAACCGGTCATCCTGGGAATCACCGAGGATATCAATGCGTTTGAAGATTTTTCCCGCAGAGGAAAATGGGACATCAAGCAGGTCCAGGAACTCGTCCGGAAGCGGTCGGCCAGCCTGGAGAAGGATGCGGTGGAAAGCGGCTTGCTGGACAGGGCTTATGACAATGCCATGAACCTGTTCTCCAAATTCTTCGAGCCCTTCGGATACCGGATCGAGTTTACGCCGCGTTCTGTCCCGGCTCCTGAACCCGCCCCGGAAGTCGTTCCTGAAGACGCCCCGGTCCCGGCCCCCGCGCAATAGCCGGGCATCCTTTTTTCGGTCACTTGTTTTTCGTATCTTTGCCCAAAGATGCGGAAGATGCTCCATACGGTTTTCCTTGCGCTTCTCGGCGTCATCCTCCTGACGGCGCCGGGATGCGGAGGCCATTCCGCCGTGGAGGAGACGGTGCAGCGTGAAATCGAGGCCATCACGGCGATGAAGCAGCTGAGCCTGGTCGAATACCGGGTCAGCAAGATCATCAAAGCCGATGACGAAGGCGCCTGGTACAAGCTCGGGGACCGGAAGATCCTCCTCAGCTGCACGGCCTACCTGAAAGCCGGCATCGACCTGGCCACCTTCGGCCCGGACGATGTCGACATCGACTGGACCGGGAACCGCGTGACCGTCACCATCCCCCACGCCACCCTGCTCTCCCTGGATATGCCGGCCTCGGAAATCCGGGAAGAATATGACCATGTGACGATGTTCCGCCACTCCTTCTCCGCCGAGGAGCGCAACGCCCTCCTCCGTCAGGGAGAAAAGCAGATCCGCAGTAGCGTCCCCTCCCTCGGCATCCTGGAGAAGGCCGATGAGAACGCCCGCCGGTTCTTCGCGTCCGTGTTCGGCAAGATGGGGTTCGAGACCGTCGACGTAGTATTCAGATAGGAGGGCCCATGGAGAAGAAAATCGTCGTCAAGATCACTCCGGCGGCCGTTTTGCTGGCTGTCCTGGTCCTTCTGGCCGCCCTCTTCCTCACCCGGGGCGACG
>JAEEGG010015806.1_pt1 | contig 15789 bp, 8 predicted proteins | sample 9134161 | NCBI WGS metagenome assembly JAEEGG01 (sample SAMN16246543, study PRJNA631951) | gut metagenome | biome: gut microbiome; feature: rumen; material: CR-attached | host: Bos | place: Iran: Karaj | collected 2018-10
AGATTAATGGCACTCAGTTGAACGCTAAAAATATAGATGATTTCTACGGTAATGGAACAGTAAAGTTCACGCCCGCTACAGAGACTGAGCCAACCAATACCCTGACGCTGAATGGCGCAAGTATCACTGGCACCATCGAAAGCGGACTTGGCAACCTGACCATCAAGCTGATAGGGAGCAACACGATTCAGGGTAATGGCTCATCTTTGATTACATCATTAAATGGTGGTACCCTGACTTTTGATTCTGATGGGACAACGATATCATTATTGGAATTCAAAGATGCCTCAGGAAATGTCTTCCCAAATGATCCCATTAGCGGATTCGCCGAAGTAAAATATGGATGGGTTGAATATGTTGAATCTGAAGGATCCAAGAAAGTCTGTTCGTGGGACATTGAAATTTTAAAAAATGGAACATCCTATAGGATCTACGACGGCAACAAAGACCATATTCTTGGAGAAGGAGACGAAAGTGTAAAATATAGCCATGATGCCACTAACGGACACGTCATAACGCTTAACAATGCCGAGGTTAATTGTATATGGACAGACATACATGCAGATATAACCATTGCCCTGAATGGCACAAACAGAGTTATTGACACAGGAGGAACCTATGCTATCTATTCAAACAATGGTAAAATTAATTTTGTGAAGGCTGAAGAAGCAACCAGTGTAGAATTGACAGCGACATGTGGAAATGGTTATGTACCTATTGAGTACGGTAGTATCACCCTTGGTGAGGGTCTTTATTGGAAACCTTTCTATGCAGATGCTAACGCTACTGTCAAATCTACAGTCATCACCGATGATCCCCAATTCGTCATTGTAGGTGATCGTGTCATCACGAATGGCCAGACTATCAGCGGAATACAGGGAAGCATCTCTTACAGCGAAAGCGAAGGGGAGAAAGTACTTACCCTTACCAACTATGTAGAAACATTTGGTTCAGGACATGGTAATATGAACGCTATTGAGACTGGCGTTACAGGCCTGAAGGTGAAATTGGTTGGCGATAATTACATCTCTTGCGGAGACAACGGAGCTTATGCCTTCAAAGGCACACATGATAATGCTTCGATACAATTCATTAAAGAGGGCAGCGACAGCAAGTTGACAATGACGACATCGTCTTCTAATCCCCTGAGCTTCGGCAGCGGGAAAGTCACCTACGACGGACTTATCTTTTTACCAGACGCAGATGAAAAGTATATCTGTGAGCCTACAGCCCCAACCATGTCATTAGATAATGGAAAGGTAAAGCTGACGAAGGATTACGACGATGGAACCATCTACTACAGCATCGCCTATGCCGACGATACACCTAGCGAGACTGGCGTAAAGTACACTGAGCCCTTCGCCATTACCCATCCTGGCGTCGTCACGGCTTGGGTAGAGGCCAACAACGCCACGACGGGCACCGTCACAGGTAAGCACTTCGCCTATCAGGATGCACCCTATACGATGGCAATTAACGGCATAAAGACGCCCACGCTACTGCCCACCATCGCAGAAGGCGACGTGATTTCGCTCCAACGCTATGCCTCAGAAGATGAAGACATCGCCTCGTTTATTGATGGCCTGATAACAGCTAAGAAGCCAGGAACGGTCACCCTTTCCGCAATTCTGATGCCTGGCGACAATACGCCGTTTAAGGTCCTGAATCCCGTGTCTGACCCCAATGCCCCAAACGAACACACCGTCTCCTTCAGCGTTTACGTTGGCGAGAACCTGAGCAACTACTTCGAAGGCAGCAATGAATTCGGCACGTTCTATAATGAGGATAGCGAGATCTACGCTGTGCCTCAAGGCATGAAGGCCTACGTGGTGACAGGCGTCAGTGGTAGTAAGCTGGTGACAGTGGAGACCACCGTTCTGCCGCCGAATACCGTCGTGCTGCTCGATAAAGCTGAAGGCATCTCCTTTACCAAGGTTCCTTCCGAAGGCGCTGCTCCTGGTGGCAACCTGTTGAAGCACGCCACTGCTGATATCTCCGTTACCACAGAAAGTAGTCTGTATGTGCTTTATAACGACATGTACGTAAAGGCCACAGCTGGCAGTCCGATCCCCTCTGGCAAGAACTATCTCGACCTCAGCCCCACTACCAACGCTGGCACGCGTGGCTTCTACAACATCATAGGCGAGGATGATGGTTCAACTGGCATCAGTGAAGTGAAAAGTGAAGGAGTGAACAGTGAAAAGTGGAATGGTGAGTGGTTCGACCTCCAGGGCCGCCGCCTCTCCGCCAAGCCTACAAAGTCCGGCCTCTACCTCCACAACGGCATCAAAGTTGTAATTAAGTAAGAACAAAGCCCCAATAATACCGTATCGTCTGAATCAGGTGGTACGGTATTTTTTCTTCCAAAAAGACAAATATTCTCCTGCAATCTTTGACAGATTCACAAAAAAGTACTACTTTTGTCCCCGATAATACGAAAAAAGCACCAATTTGGTTAAATTTTCTTTGGACTATTTGGATAATTACCAAAAGAATATTATCTTTGCGGTGGTGTGGCACCATGTCCCTGACAGCCCTGAGAAGGACAGTATCATTGAGGAGATCCTTATTGGTATAAGTGAGGCAAAAAAGAGGTATAACGAAATAAAAGATAAGCAATGAAACAGGTAAATGAGTTAATCCAGGATCCTCGGATTCGAGAGCACTTCGAAAAATTCTACAAGGCAGAGACGGCAAAAGAGCGTCAAGCTATCAGTGACGACTACAAACGCTGGTTCAATAGTTTGTCGGAGGAAGAGCAAAAGGCAGAGACGGCACTCCAAATTGAGAATGCTCGCATAGTATTAGAAGGTGTCAAGGTCAATAATGAGGAACTGGACGCCCGTAGAATCAGGGAAAAGTTAGGCACCGTTCCAGAAGCCATTTCCATGAGCTACATCGCCAAGACCTATTTTGGCAAAACGAAGACCTGGCTCTACCAACGTCTTAACGGGAACAAGGTTAACGGCAAAGAAGCCCGCTTCACTGAAGAAGAAGCCCGCCAGCTCCAAACAGCCCTTCACGACTTAGGCCAACGCCTAACCTCCATTACTCTTATCTAAAGCACGATTCTACCCATTTACCGCATTGTTTTGAGAGCAATGCGGTAATTTTTGCCCAATCTGATCCTCTCGCCCAAAATAATATAATTATTTTGTATCAAATACACTTGTTATTCCAAAAATATTTCGTAACTTTGCGGCGGAAATAGATTTTTAACAATTATGGCAGAAACAACTCAAATATCAGCAACCCAGATGATCGTGACACTGGAGGACAATGCGATGGTGTCTGAAATCAAGAAAGCATTGAAGTTAATACGTGGTATTGCTTCTGTGCGCGTGACCCGCGCTGACAATAGCATCACGCCTGCCCTGCGCCGTTCGATGAAGAAGGCTCGAGAAGAATTTGCTAAAGGCGAAACCATTTCATGCCATACTCCAGAAGAGATGCAGAAATACTTCGATAGCTTATGATATATACAATCGAGTACTCTAAGGATGCAGACAAGACATTGCGGAAATGGAAGAAATCCAATCCGCGTTTGTTCAAGAAGGCTACAAAGATCCTTCTTGAATAGCATTATAAACAATTCGATATTAATAGCAAAAAAAACGATAACCATTATGAGAAGATCTTTACTCAACAAACGAATTTTACCGAAGCCCCTGCGTCAGGCGCTCGTACTCCTACGTCAGGAATTTCTCTAATGGCTTGGATAATTGGAAAATAATTCGTAATTTTGCAGCGGATAAAAAGAAGATATATATGGCAACAATGACTTTACCCGAAGAGGGCCAGATATTAGTAAACATCGAGGATATGTCGATGTTGAAAGACATCAAGCGTGCTATCAGCATGCTTAAGGGCGTGGGCAAGATTACTGTACCTCGCCGTAAAAAGCTGTACTCATCTTACGAGCTATCGTTGCGCGATCTTGACGAAGGTCGTGTATATGAGGCGAAAGATGTTGATGACCTTTTCAAACAATGTCTTGATTAAGGATGTACACGATCAAATTTACAGGTGAGTTTAAACGTCAGATGAAGCTCTGCCAACGACGCGGTTATGACATGGAACTACTGCGTGAAGTTATCAGAATCCTATCTAAAGCTGGCAGCCTGCCACCAGAGTACCATCCTCATCTACTCTCCGGAAATCGGAAAGGACAATGGGAGTGCCATATTCAGCCTGATTGGTTACTTATTTGGGAACAGCATGATGACGAATTAATCCTTGTGATGCTAAACACAGGAACCCATTCTGACCTTTTCAGTAAGAAATACAAGAAATAGACAACGAAATTAACAACCACAAAACTATAACCATTATGAGAAGATCTTTACTTAACAAACTAAATACACCAAAGGCCCTGCGCCAGGCACTCGTGCTCTTTACCCTACTCCTCCTCCCAACTACAGCGTGGGGAGATGTTACTTACACATCAACATTTCAAATAGGTCAAGCAGTAGGCAGTAACGAATGCACGGCGAATGAAACCGCAGACAATTTTTCCTATAATTGGAAATCTTTTCCTGTTGAGAATTCTAATCCGGATATTTCTCAGGGAAACTATCTAACTATTGTAGCAGGCCAAAGCTATTCTTTGGTATCCGCTTATCGCATTCTCGGAAGTGTAAATAGTGTTATTGTTAGAGGTTCAGGATTAAATGATGTGAATATATCCTATTCACAAACCCCTGATGGAGGAAATTCTACACAAATTGGAAACCCAAGCTTTGACGGTGAAACTAATACTTATACCTTATCGTCTGTTAATGCGTCTTTGAACAGCAGTTATTTGTGTCTCTCATTCACTGGAGACAATACATCTGGTGGCAAGATCTATAGCATAGAAGTAACATTTAAACCTGTACTTAGAGTTGGAAATTATGTATTCGAAGCTCCCGGAACGTCATTTGACAATGGGAAAATTGAGTTTCAAATAGATGATTACAATGGCAATAGGATTTTGTTACTAAACAATGCTTCCATTGAAGGAAATATTGAATGGAATGTTGGATATGATCTTAAATTGAAAATCTCTGGTATAAATCGAATAACAAATATAGCTTCTGACGCGAGTTCAAATTATGCAATAAAATCCTCGGGGAATGCTCTTAACATCATGCGTTATTCAGATACATCCACCACTACTGACGCTTTGATACTTGCAAGCTACACATCCGATACACATGAAAATGCGACGGCTTTAATCACGGGATTTAACAACACAGGCGCTTCTCCACTAATTAATTTTGAAAACTCTGATGATAATAATATCAAATACAAGTGTTATACGACAAGTGACAATAAATTCGGATTGAAAGTCAAAGGAAGGGAAGTTCATAATATTTCTGGTCTTGTAGGCTATAAAGAAGATATTCTGGGGGATGGAAAAGTATCTTTCGACGGAACAAATACTTTGACCCTGAATAATGCCACCATAAATGGTAACATTGAATGGGACATGAATAATGCCTTAACAATACAACTAACAGAAGGGAACACCATTAACGGGTATATATCTTCTTCCAATGAGGAAGTTGAATTATCTTTCACAGACCCAAGCGGAAGTAAAAACTCTTATTTAACCGTTGGAAAGAGCGATAATACGGGAAGCGCCATACGTGGTTTTAATTCAGTCACATTAGCGGAAGGACTCAATTACGAAGAAGACGCGAAATATAACACGAGCGAAAAAGCTCTTCAAAATAGTCTTTTTTCAGTAAACATCCCCCTAGCTCATATTTCTTACCTTTATGGTCTATCTATATATAAGGGGAATGAAGTACTCATGAATTTCACTTCCAGAAAAACGTCTTTCTCCAGTAGCGACAATATAGAAGGATTTAGCTCCGGATCAATCAGTTTTGATAATTCCAGCAAAACCTTAACCCTTGATGGTGTCACCATCTCAGATGGTATTATCCTTTGGGACCATACAGGCTTTTCGGAAACGCTTAAAATAGCCCTTTCTGGCAATAGCAAGATTACCTGTGCAACAGCGATGAAAATTACACGCGAAGGAAGTTTTGATAATCCTTACCAAAACCTGAGTCCGATTATATCGAGGGCGGAAGTTGTCTATTGGGAGACAAATCCCGCACCATCTCAACGTGAAAATGAGCCTACCCTTCAATTTACATCCGCAGGTCAGGGTAGCTGTTCGCTCATATTGAGCAAGAGTGGAACATATAATTGTATTCAAGGATTTTATTTTCCAAACAACTCACCTGTAGACGGTACGCTTTCCCATGCGGAAACGACAGATAATGAAGGTGGCGGTCATGCAGATATGCTTATCTCATCCGAATTCTATGACGTATGGGTAAATAATATCCAAGTTCATGGAATAGAAGGATATCCCAGAGGCTACAAAGAAAATGTGACAGAGGAAACTGATGGCAATAATAATCCTAAAGTGACATATAACCCTACAGATGAAATACTGACTTTGAATGGGGCTTCCATCACTGCTGCAAGTGATTACAATGCCATTGAAAGCAAGATTGACAATCTAACGGTTCATCTCATAGGAACTAATCAGATAACATGTACTGGTTCTAGTCCTAACTACGCGTTTCATTACTCAGGTGATAAAACGTCAGTTACGGTTACTTTCACAACAGATGCCGCTTCACCTGGCAGCTTGGATGGAACTGTTGATCCTGATTATATGTATGACCCTAATATCGAACCAAAATACAAGAATGGATTAGGCTACACTTCTAATGGATCCTACAATACAATAAAGGTCACTGAATACGGGCTCAAGATCAACAATCAACAGCTGACAAGCGCCTATATTGATACTGAGGGTTCAATCATAAATATTGATGGTATAACAGGTACGGTAAAGTTTACTCCAGCTGTCGGCAGTACCCCCGCCACGTTAACAATGACAAACAATGCAGAGATATCAGGAGGTATCTTTTGCAGCATGGAGTCTTTAAATATTGCATTAGATGGCACAAGTAGTATTGCAAATATAAACAGTGTTGCCATAGAGGCAGAATCAACTGTATCAAGTACTCTCTCATTCATCAAGGCTGCAGGCGCAGAATCATGCAAACTGACAATTTCGGGCAGAGGCGGAGCTATACAAGGATTCACCCCAGCAACATACCTTGCAGAGGGTAGTGGTCTTTATTATTTAGCATCTGAGAATACTTCCGTAGTAACATCCAGTGTTTTGGGTGGAGGCAGCGGAACATCAGCAGATCCATACCTTATCACATCACCTGATGAGCTGAAGGATTTCGCGACATACGTGAATAATAAACTTGTCACCAATCAATATTTCAAGCTCACAAAGAATATCGACTGTAAAGACTTGGAAGGTTTTGAAAGTATCGGTTCCAGTTATCCGTTTATGGGTACATTAAGCGGTTATGGTAATACCATCAGCAACCTGACCATTAATTCTGGTCTCGGCTTTTTTGGCCATATCTCTGGGGGTATAGTTAATGACTTGAACTTTTACAAATTAAGTGTTAAAGGAAATAGTTACGCAACAGGTGGTATCGCTTCAGAATTATCAGCTGGTGGCCAAATAGACAATTGTACTTTGACAGAATGCACAATTGCTTGCCTTGATAATCAATATAGTCCAGAGGTAGGTGGAATCGTTGCAAGATTGAGTGACTCTGGTTCTAAAATCAGCAATTGTGTGGTCTATAATTCGACGATTAACGCTTCAACTATATATACTGGCGGATCAGGACCTATAGGCTATGCTGGCGGTATTGTAGCTTCTTATAGCAGCGGTACTATCACCAACTGCCATGTCAAAGATGGCTCAAAGATTATTAACGTGAACGCAGATGGCGGTAGTACATTGAAGACAGGAGCCCTTGTTGGTAATTTGTCTAGCGGAACTACTACCTCGATTACCTCAAACTTCTATTATTATGATGTGACAGTAGAGACGCAACTTGGTAGCTCTGACAAGGAAACAAAGTCAGGCTATACACCTCGCGGTACAAGCGACAACACAGAGGATCCTACTGGGGCAATGCTGTATACCAAGTATGTGATTATTCCCATATCAACTGATGCTGGACATGTGAGCATAAGTAGCGACTATTACTATCAAGTAACTTCCGACGATACAAACACCACCTATAGTGTTGCTCCTGATGTAGAAGTTGTGATTTCCGTGGAAAATGCAGATGTTGAGGGTTCATATACGCTCGATGGAGCGAAGACCATTGAACTCAAACCAAAAGAAGGATCTACAGGATTGTATACATTCGATATGCCCAATGCTGATGTAACGTTCACAGTTCAAGAAGCAGCTGCTGTAAGTTTCTCTGAAGAAGGTCAGATTTACGTGACCTATTACAATGCCACTAAAGATGTGGCTGTGCCAATGGGAATGACTGCCTATACAGTGACAGGTGTCAGCGAAGATGGCACAAAGGTGATTGTGTCGCCAGTAAGTTACATCAAAAAAGGTGTGGCTGTGCTCATTGAGAAGGATAAGACCACAGAGGTAAGCGAGACAACGGACTTCAGCGGTAGCAAGCTGATCTATGCTGAGAATGATGTCCCTGCCACCACAGAAAGCAAGCTATATGTGCTCTATCAGAACCAGTTTGTAAAGGTCACCTCAGGCACTCAGATACCTACTGGCAAGAACTACCTCGACCTCAGCACCTTCACCAACGCTGGCACACGTGGATTCTACAACATCGGAGGCGCTAACGACGGAACCTCAGCGCTCCGCGGAGTGGTTGCCGAGGGAACCAATGGCAAGTCCGACGCATGGTACACGCTCCAGGGCCGCCGCCTCTCCACCAAGCCCAGCGCCCCTGGCCTCTACCTCCACAACGGCATCAAGGTCGTAGTCAAGTAAGAACAAAGCCCCAATAATACCGTATCGTCTGAGTCAGGTGATACGGTATTATTCTATTTCATACCAAAAGATAAATATTCTGCCGAAATCCTTGGCAGATTCACAAAAAAGCATTACCTTTGCCCTCAAACTTAATCTTGGTCAATAATATGACAAACGACATAGCGTCAGAACTGGCTCTTTTACATACGCTCAAAGGAGCAGCATATGTAAGCCAATTGAAAGCGATTGCAGCTCGTAAGGAGTTTCATCCGCTGAATGATGACCCTAACATTTTCACTGTTGGGGGTGAGAAAGATACCGATTATCCATTTTTATTGAATGCCGCAAGAAAGGCTGTTGAGCATGGTTATCAAGTATACATCCTTCCTAATCCTCACGGCTTCAGAACTGCAGATTTCATTTTTGTCAGAAGAAACATTTATAAACTATTTGATTTAAAGACGATCTCGGGCAGGAATATTGTTGAAAGCCAATTATTAAGTTCGATAGGCCAATCAAATAGAGCGCTGTTAAATATAACGACAGACTACAATCCCAGTTTTTTGGCTCGAGGCATAAAAAGATATTTTGAGCACAACGATACAGCCTTGGAAGTTTTAATTTTCAAAGGAAAGAAAACGATATCCATCATGCGTGACCTTACGTTGAGTTCTGATTTCTACAGAATTTTCATGAGGCGATATGTGAAATAAAAAAAGAGCTGCCGTAGCAACTCTTAAATGGGTAGTGTCGATAAAGGCTTGCCCCTCGCGGGAATATCACCCGGATAGTCAAAACGGTTGCTTTGACGGTGCAAATATACGAACTTTCTACCAAACTTGCAAACTTTTCGCCACTTTTTTACGCTCGTATCCAAAATTTTGTAAAATCTGAGACCATCTCCCAAAATAATTATATTATTTTGTATAAAATACACTTGTTTTTCAAAAATTTTTTGTACCTTTGCACCCAAATAGGCTCATCAGAGCCTTTGAAGTAGAAATTAATAAAAAACGATAACCATTATGAGAAGATCTTTACTCAACAAACGAATTTTACCGAAGCCCCTGCGTCAGGCGCTCGTACTTATCACCCTACTCCTCCTGCCCAGCGCAGCGTGGGGAGTGGCAAATAGTGTCACTCATACTTTTGCCAGCCCAGTTGCAAGTACTGACCCAGATTACGATTACACCGTGGTATCTTCAGGTGAGTATAATTGGAAAATCAAGAACCTCAATATTGATAAAAGTGGATATGAGCTAAAAAAATCTGCGAGTACCCTTGGTTTTTCTGTTTATCGTGAAGCTAACATCAACCAAACCGCCACAATCTCATTTGATCTCATCTCTGATTTTGGAATAACAGGGACAGTTACAGGAATAGATATAGTATACAATACTGGTTCTGGAATCACTGGTGGTAAATTTGACGCAGGTAAGGTGGGGGATTTCATAGAAACCATATTTCCATATGAAGCCCTCCCGGCTTCTACTGACGCCAACGACCTGTCTAAAGAAGTCTCAGTGAACTCAGATACTTATAACTGTTATCAATTCTTTAAAAATGATAAAATACATCTTTCCTTTTCTTTTGATGCTAATCTAGCATTACCTGAAAATGTGTTTTTCAATATTAAAGCCATTAAAATTTACACAAATACGATTTCAGTAGGAGGATATACTCCGAATGTTGAAACAGGAGCTATTTTAGGCAATCGTATTACAGCTTACGACAACAAAGATGGGATGACTGCAAGTGTAGGGTATGATGAGGCGTCTCATACTTTAACTCTTGAGAATGCGAAGATAAACGGCTATCTTTACTATTCAGATGATGCTAACCTAACCATAAAGATTATTGGAGACAATGCATTCTGGACGGAAGATATTAGTGATAAATTTACTCTTATTCAATCTACAGGCACACCTAATCTTACAATACAGAAACAAGGTGATGCAACAACAACAAATGCATCTCTGAAACTTTTTAGTAGTTTCACTGGCCAAGGTTCAGCTCCTAATTGGGATGATGTAAATCTCATTAGCGGTTTTAATACTAGTACAGAATTAACAGTTTTAGAAAGTTCTTACAGTAACTTACCAGGTTATTCTCAAGGTGGAAAGTTGGTAGCATATACTACTCTCTCTTTAAAAGTGGCTGGCAATTCCCCTACCACAAAAGGAACAATCTCTGGTACAGGCATTGAGGGATCTGTTTCGTTTGATGTTTCATATAACGAATTGACTTTGGACAATGCAAACATCAGTGGTCCAATAGAATGGAATAACGGTAGTAATGATTTAACGATCAAACTCAAAGGAAAGAACTCTATCATTATTGACAAGGGGGAATCTGCTCCTGTAAGCGTATTCCAATCTGAGTCAGCATGTAGCTTAAAAGTTGAGAAATTGGGTACAGAGAGTGCGACCTTGAAATATGCAAGTTATGGAACAATTGATGGAAAAACTTCTGATGTTGCCTCGTATTTTGATAATTTCATCCTATCCACTAATACTGCTTTCAATCAGGCTACATCCGTAATTGATGGTATTCGATACAACTATCTCACCACAGCAGACACCTACGACATATCAGTTGCTGGTATTCAGGTGCATGGCATTGAAGGAGAGCTTGGTTATATGAATAACATTCTTAATGATACAGGTGAATCCATTGTCATGTTCAACGGAAGCAACAACACACTGACACTGAAAAATGCCACGATTAATGGTCCCATAAAAAGTGGTATTAGCCCCCTCAACGTCTATCTGAGTGGTAGCAGCACAATGAGCGGCATCAGTTCCAGTTCCGAAAACAAGCCATTCCAATATAACGGAGCGCTTGACACAAAGACGCTATCATTTGAAACTACAGATGCTGAAGCAGGAGAACTAACTATGAATGGTATTCATGTTGATGGAACATTTAGTAGTGCAATAACAAATTATACCATTAACCAAACTTTCACCAACTCTTCCACTGTATCAGATGATTGGGTTTATTTTAGCTATTATGACAGTTCAGAACCTGCTCAACAAAAAATTGTAATTAACAAAAACATTGATTATCACCTTTCTATTGGTGGACAGCCTGTCGGAAAGTCAAATGCAAGCACCATCTTAGGCACCACCATGAGTTTCACTCCTGCCGATGAAACAACTGAGACGCCAGCAACTCTTACACTAACGGGTGCCACGATTAGCGGTGGCGTTGAATGGAAAGGCAGTGACAATCTGACTATAGCACTGAATGGAGATGAGAACAGTATCACAAGTTCAGGATACGTAATTAGTTGTACTAATGTGGAATCAACTTATCCAACACTAACTTTTGCAATGGCTGAAGGCGCAACCAGCTGTAAATTGACTTTGACTTCTTCTACTTCGGGTACCATCATTACCGGGTTCAGTTCCAGTTCATACGTTACAACAGGTAGTGGTGTTTATTACATTCCTGGTGAAAGTTCAGCCATAGTGACAAGTCGTCTTTCGCTTGAGGGTAGTGGTACTTCCTCAGATCCTTTCCTCATAAATAACGTTACCGATTTGCAAACTTATGCTTCATACGTCAATAATGGAGTTCTGAAGACTGAATACGTACAGCTTACAGATGATATTAAGTGTAATGGAGTGACAGATTTTGAGCCAATAGGAAATAACTCCTACAATTACCAAGGTATTTTTATGGGAAATAACAAAACGATTAGCAATCTCTCTATTACAACTACCAGTACAGAAATTCCTATGGCCTTATTTGGCAACTTTGACGGAGGAACAGTTCAAGATCTAACTCTAACCAGTTGTATTATTTCTGGGGGCAGTTATGTTGGTGCTATTGCAGGATTCTTCCAATCTGGTACTATAAAGGATTGTAATGTTAACTCTTGCACTATACAGTGTGAAAATGCATTCGGCTTATATGTTGGTGGCATAGTAGGACATGTATCTTTATCATCAGCATCAACAGGAATAATTAGTGGCTGTATAATTAATGGTGGAAGTATTTCAGGCACATCAAATTACGATGAGGAACCTTATTCTGCAAACGTTGGAGGTATTGTTGGATATATTTATAACGATAATGAGGCGACTTTAGCAATTAGTTCATGCGAGGTTACTGATGTAGCTATTTCAAGCAGTAATCTTACATATCCTGCAAGTTATTATATTGGGGGAATTGCTGGAGATTGCAACGGAAGTGGTATTACCATTAGTAACAATGTTGTTAATGGTACAACAAAAGTTAGCTGTGAAGACAACAGCACCTATACAGCATACTTATATGCAGGAGCAATAGTTGGTGAAAGTGGAAGTGAAACAACATTCAGTAAAAATGTCTATTATTCTACCGTTGAGACATCGACAAAGAAAGGTAGTGATGCTTTAATAAAGAGTGGTTGCGAACAACGTGGATTTGGAGATGGAGAAGATATAATTGGTGAAGTTGAGCTTGCAGGAACGAAGAGTATAACGACAGAGTGCTTCGTCGAACCGATGGAAGGTATTTCAAAGTATTATCTTTGGACCTATAATGAAGAAACAGATATTTACACAGTTCTTTCCCTTCCAGGAGAGAATACCGTTATTTGTATCATGCCAGAAGAAAATGTTGACGCAAAATACATCATTAAAGATCCTTCGACAGATACTTTCATAGAATCTACAGCTGAAAAAGTATCTTCAGAAGGAAGTAGTTCATACGTCAAGATTTCATTTACCATGCCTGATGCAGATCTTGAGCTTTCTGCACGAACAGCAGCACCTGCTCCATCTATGACAGAGAATCAGAATTATGCCTGCTTCTATAGTAATGAGAAAGACTATGATGTTCCTGCAAATATGACAGCATATATCATAACAGGCGTTAAGGATGGGAAGGTTCTTATTACTGCTGTAAGTTATATCAAGAAAGGCTATGCTGTACTCCTCGAGAAGGACAAGACCACAGAGGTCGAAAATACGACAGACTTCAGCGATAACATCCTTCTATATGCAGAATCACCAATTGAGGCTGATGAAACAATCAATAGTCTCTATGTGCTTTACAATAACGTGTTTACGAAGGTTACTAATGGCACTTCCGTAGAAGGAGCATGCTATCTCAACCTAGTCGAACCTGTTGCTAACACACGTGGCTTCTATAACATCGGAGGTGGAGAGGGCACAACATCGCTTCGCGAAGTGAAAAGTGAAGGAGTGAACAGTGAAAAGTTGGCTGATGGTGAGTGGTACACACTCCAAGGTCAGCGCGTTGCTAAACCTGCTAAGGGCCTCTATATCCTTAATGGTAAGAAGGTCGTTGTGAAGTAAAAAGTGAATAGTTGAAAATAAAAAGATACAAAGATATGAAACTGAGAACAAAATCAATCATCACCTTGTTTGCGTTGCTGCTGTCTAGCATAGGAGCATTGGCACAAACCCCTGGAACCCTGATTAGCTATAAACTAGACGGAGAAGATCGTAATTCTGAGGCTACAGGTAGCGTAGAATGCACATTCAGTGGTACTACAGCCACAATTGTTTGCAAGCCGATTGAGGGAAATTACATTACCGCAGATGACATTACCGTCTATAAGACTGTAAACGGTAGTAAGGCACAGACTCGTGAGACTGGTATCGAATCTTCACCCGTAACCATCACAGCTGCAAGTACGAACACGACTCCAAGAGAAGAGTCGAGCTATACGTTCACTGCGGAAGAGGATCCGAACCTTACCTATGAGATTAAAGCGAACTTCCACCAATTGAAGGATCTCGATGTGTATGCGCGGTTTAATTTCCCAGAAAATGCCATTTATACCTATTCAGGGAAGGCCATAGAGCCTGAATTTACAGTAACCGTTGCTGACGAGACATTGGAAAAGGACAAGGACTATACTGTTGAGTTTAAGGATAACGTGAATGCAGGTCAAGGTAGCATTACCATTACCGCAACAACCACGACCTTTTATACAGGCTCAAAACCTGTCAACTTCGACATTAATCAGGCTGACGTGAGCTTCTGGTTTGAGAAGGCTGATGGAAGCGAGGCCAAGGAATTGTCGATCACATACGGCGAGACCTTTACAAAGCCTGTTCTGAAAATGTCGGAAGCAGGCGCTGCAGATGTTATCGGAGTAGTGTATTCGGTAGATAACGAGGAAGTGGCAACCATCGATGCCACCACTGGAGAGCTGACTATCCTGAAAGCAGGAACAGTGGTGGTTACAGCCGCTGCTGCGGAAGACTATACGAATAAGGAGGGATCGAACTATAAGGCTGATCCTACCAATACGAAAACATCGTATAGCCTGACAATCAATACGGCTACACCCACGCTGAAGTTCTCGAAAGAGACGGCAGAGGCTACCATGGGGGCAGAGTTTGAGGCTCCAACACTGACTGTTACACCCGAGGGACTGGTGCCCATCGAGTATGAGTCGACGAATACTGAAGTTGCTACCGTAGATAAGAATACGGGAATTGTTACATTAGTAGGAAAAGGTGAAACCACGATTAAGGCTGTATTCCCTGGCAATGAGAACTACGAGTCTGCTTTGGCCAGCTATATCCTCACCGTCAGCAAGCTTACAGCCACACTGAAGTTCTCGACAGAGACAGCTACTGCTACGATGAATGCAGAGTTTGAGGCACCGACTTTGACGAAGACACCTGAGGATCTGCAAGGCGTGGAGTTCACTTCGTCGAACGAGGCTGCTGCCACCGTGGATAAGAACACGGGAGCCGTGACCCTCGTAGGCGGTGGAGAGACCACCATCAAGGCTGCGTTTGCAGGATCGACCGTCTACGAGGCTGCAGAAGCCAGCTACGTGCTCACCGTAAGCAAGGCCAAGACGGAGCTGAAGTTCTCAGCAGCAACGGCTCAGGCCACGATGAACGCAGAATTCCAGGCACCGACACTGACGAAATCGCCTGAGAATCTGGAGGGCGTGGAGTTCACTTCGTCCA
>JAEEGG010015812.1_pt1 | contig 15788 bp, 10 predicted proteins | sample 9134161 | NCBI WGS metagenome assembly JAEEGG01 (sample SAMN16246543, study PRJNA631951) | gut metagenome | biome: gut microbiome; feature: rumen; material: CR-attached | host: Bos | place: Iran: Karaj | collected 2018-10
CCAAGGAACCCCTGAAGTCACGTATAGCAGGTGCTCCTACCTGGCCTTTATACCTTTTGCATTGGAAAGCCACATTAAAACTGAAAATTCCTTGTATACGGAGTTTTCCAATGCCATCTATCCCCCCATCACCGGAACGCTTTGTTACTTGTACATCCGAGAAGCCACATTCACGAAGTAGTCGTTGTGCTAACCTCTCAAATGCATATGGCTCAAGGTGGCGTAGTCTATCAGTGATTTGTTCTCGCCAGTTGACTGATTCAGATTCAACCAGACATTCTTCGGGAGAGGGTTTCGATTTCCCACGCTTTTTTTGGGTAAAACTATAGATTTCTTTAATGTCAATATTTTCTTCTTTCAGCATTTTGGTCCCTTTTGCCGTTAAAGACCAAACTCTGTGTTTGCTATTCTCTATGGCACCATAATTCTTTAAATATGTCCTGGCCCAAAACAGCCGATACTCAACTTCAGTCATAGTGAAATTATGCATTATGTTAATGACATCAGTTGAAAGTTGGGTGTTAGTTATAACTCGATTATAAATCTCCTCGTTGGACCCTGAACCACCGAGTTCGTCCAAAGCCTTAAGCGTTGGAACAAAGAAGAAAGGTATTTGAGGACAATCATTAGCAATTGATTGTTTTTTAGTCTTCGTCTGTTTTTTAGCCATATTAAGGTGTTTTTTACTTATTCATTTTATTAAATGTAATAGAATCTTCGTACCACGTTGTCCAATATGTATCACTATTACCATCGTCATAGAGATAGTTAAATTCCTTATCAGTTAGATGTTTATGCAGGCACTCATCTGAGCAATACGCATCACATCCATCAACAACATATCCTATAATCATGGGCTTTCCACATTCATCGCATATGCGAAAACAGTCCAAATGCCTTGATAAAGAGACCCAAAAATCAATGTTTGTTGTTTGCGAAATAATGCCATCTCTAAATTGTTCCCACAATTCCGATTTGTTTCTGCATTCCTCGGCTAGAAACTCAAAAACATCATCATTAGTGTATTCTTTTACTATTTTATTGTGGCAGTCCATAAGGGTGATGGTTGAATAGTTTTGATTGCAGCACAAAAGTAATGTATTTTTCTTACAAAGCCAAATTCAAATAGCGGCTTGGCGGCTTGGCGTGAGGGTGAGCCGTGCACGCGCGGACGAAACGAACGAAACGAACAACAAAAACTATGGCATCTGCGCACATGGTGTTAAAGACAACTCAAACAACTTTATTATTCTGTTGTCAATAGTTGTCCTCGTTGTTTTTACATCATCGGCGTTGATGAATTGTTAGTCTTTCTTGTCTTCAACAAAACAGCGAGCATCAATGCGGATGCCTCTCTAAACCCTAAACTCTAAACTGCGAGCGCAGCGAGCATAATCACCATGAGCCGTAGGCGCTGCGGTCGGCGTCGATGCGCAGCAGGATGAACAGCAGGAAGGTGAATCCCCACAGCGAAGAGCCGCCGTAGCTGAAGAACGGCAGCGGGATGCCGATGACGGGGCATAGTCCGATGACCATACCGATGTTGATGGCCAGGTGGAAGATGAGGTAGGAGGCGACACAGTAGGCATACACGCGCGCAAAGGTCGAGTGGTTGCGCTCGGCGATGGTGATGATGCGCAGGATCAATGCCAGGAAAAGCACCAGCACTGCCACGCTGCCCACAAAGCCCTGCTCCTCGCCGATGGTGCAGTAGATGAAGTCGGTGTGCTGCTCGGGGACATATTTGAGTTTGGTTTGGGTACCATTGAGGAAACCCTTACCCACAATGCCACCGCTGCCGATGGCAATTTTGCTTTGGTTGACGTTGTAGCCCGCACCGCGCAGGTCCTCCTCGATGCCCAACGTCACCTTGATGCGCGTCTGCTGGTGAGGCTCGAGCACGTTGTTGAACGCGTAGCTCACCGAGGACATGTAGATGAGTGAGGCAGCGGCAAAGCAGGTGGTGATGAGCACCTTCTTGAGGTTGATGTCGTGCAACATGCCGTACAGCAGGTAGAGCAGCGACAGGATGATAACCGGCAAGAAGAAAGCATAGCCGTTGACCTTAACGCCCGCCAGTGCCAGTCCGCCCGCAATGGCACCGGCTGCAAGATAGCCCAGCAGCACGTTGCGTCCCAGAATCCACGAGCGGCAGTAGATGAGCAGCATGCCCACGATGAGCACCATCACCAGGATGAAAGCGATGGCCATGCCCAGCGGGATGCCCATGAAGGTGACGGCGGCAAATTTCAAGACCACGACAAAGAACACTACCGCCATCAGAGCTGCAAACAGCACAAATCCTGACATGCCCTCGCGGTAGAGGACAAAGATGAGGGCCGTGTAAACCAGTGCCGTTCCCGTCTCGCGCTCCAGAATGATGCATAGGATGGGTAGTACGATGATGCCGATGGCAATCGCGTAGTTGCGCCAGCCGTTGAGCGTGAAGCCATAGGTGCTGAACAACTTGGCTAGGGCGAGTGCCGTCGCCGTCTTGGCAAACTCGGCGGGTTGTAGGCTCACCGAGCCGAACACGAGCCAGGACCGGGAGCCCTTGATGTCGGGCGCGACAAAGCTGGTGATAATCAACAGCAGTATCATGAAGCCGTAGATGGGATAGGCATAGGCCTCGTAGATGCGCCTGTCAATCAACAGCAATGAGAAGCCGATGAGGAACGACAACCCGGCCCACATGAACTGTTTGCCCGAGAACTCGCTCAGGTCAAACATGCTGGCCTTGTCGTAGTCGTAGGTGGCAGCATAGATGCTCACCGCCCCGGCAACGACCATGATGAAGTAGAGGACTATCGTAAACCAGTCCACCGACTTCAATAGGTTGGTATTTTCATCTTCGTTCCTGACTTCCATTGTTTCAATATATGGTCTTTAGTTTTCCCCAAGGTCCTTATAGGCATCTATTTCTTGGTTCCTTCCTCTTTTTTCACCTTGGGGTAGGTGATGGTGTGGCGGCTGGCCATCGCACGCCCTTGTGCCTGCAGGCCAGGGGAGTCGCCGCGCAGGTAGCGCTGGATCATGAGTGCACCGATGGGCACACCGAATGCTGCGCCGAAGCCTGCATTCTCAACATAGACGCAAACGGCAATCTTGGGGTCGTTCATCGGAGCGAATCCCATGAACACCGAGTGGTCGCGTCCGTGCGGGTTCTGGGCCGTGCCCGTCTTGCCGCACACGTCCAGGCCGGGGATGTTGGCACGGGTACAAGTGCCGCCCAGTACCGCCATGCGCATGCCCTGCACGATATCGTCATAGTAGTGCTTGTCGATATCGGTGTCGTGCCGTTCGAGATTCTTCTTGAGCACGCCGGCACCCTGGATGTGCTTCACCACATGAGGGGTGATGTAGTAGCCGCGGTTGGCGATGGTGGCACTCAGGTTGGCGATTTGCAGCGGCGTGGCGAGAATTTCGCCCTGGCCGATGGCATCGCTGATGATGGTTTGCCCTGACCACTTGCCCGCTCCGTAGATTTTGTCATAGAAGGCGGTGTTGGGGATAAAGCCGCGGCTCTCGCCCGGCATGTCGATGCCCAGCTTGTAGCCGTAGCCCATCGACACCATGTGGTTCTTCCATATCTCAAAGGCCTTGCCTGTCGAGCCGTACTTGGAGCGCTTGTCCATCATGTACTTGAAACCCCAGCAGAAGTAGGCGTTGCACGACGTCTGCAGGGCGGGCTTGAGTGGGATGGGGGAGCCATGGCCGTGGCAACCCACACGCAATCCCGCGTTGATATAGCCGCGGTGGCACGGGAACACGGTGCTCGTGGTGATGATGCCCTCTTGCAGGAAAATCAGGCCTTGGCTGGGTTTGAAGGTCGACCCCGGCGGATAGGCGGCCATAATCGAGCGGTCATACAGCGGCTTGAGGCGGTTGTTGACCAGGTCGCGGTAGTGCTTGCCGCGTTCCTTGCCCATGAGCAGTGCGGGATCATAGGTGGGGCTGGATACCAGCGCCAGGATTTCGCCTGTTTTGGGCTCGATGCACACGATGGCGCCCACCTTGCCCTGCATGAGCATCTCGCCGTAGGCCTGCAGGCCGATGTCGATGCTCAGTTTCAGGTTATTGCCCGCAACGGGTGAGACATCATCGGCACCGTCGTTGTAGCGGCCCTTGATCTTGCCTGTCGCGTCGCGGATGAGGATTTCCTTGCCCTTGACGCCTCGCAGCCAGGTCTCGTAACTCTTCTCGACACCCAGGTCGCCGGTGTAGTCGCCAGGACGGTAGTAGTTGTCGTTCTCAATGTCTCGGGCGTTGACCTCGCGGATGTCACCCAGCACGTTGGCGGCGACAGGATAGTTGTATTGCCGCAAGATGCGCTGCACGACATAGAAACCCGGGAAACGGTACAGTTTTTCCTGCAGGCGACCATAATCCTCGGCAGTGAGGTGGTTCATGAACACCTGCTGGGTGAAGGAGGAGTAGCTGCGCCCCTTTCTCATCTCCTGCCACCGCTGGTCAAACTCCTCGCGGGAGATTTGCACCGTGTTGCAGAAGTCCAGCGTGTCAAATGGCGTCACGTCTTTGGGAATCATCACCAGGTCGTACTCGGGCACGTTATAGACCACAAGCGAGTCGTTGCGGTCATAGATGAGCCCGCGCGAGGGATAGATGACCTTTTCCATGAAGGCGTTGCTGTCGGCATTGGCCTTGTAGGTGCTGTCGAGCACCTGCAGCTGCACCAGGCGGATGATGTAGATGATGACAATCACCACGATGAAACCGCTGATGACATACTTGCGTTTCTCGAGGTTATAATCTTTTCTCACGGCGCGTGCTCACTAAAGTGTCCAATCCGAAAATGATAACCACCGACAGCACACTGCTGGCCACGATGCGGGCCAGCGTGAGCAGGGCATTGTGCAGCGTGAAGGCCTGGATGCTGAAGATGAGCGTGCAGTAGATCGTGACCAGCGTCGCCATGTAGCGGAAGTAATCACTCACGCCCATCGAATCCACCGAGGGGATGGGGATGTTCATGTCGTTCTCGCGGGACACGAAGACGTTGAACACGGGCCGGCGCACCGCAGCCATGATGGTACAGGCCAGGGCGTTCATGCCGGGGGTGTTGTTGAAGATGTCGATGATCAGTCCCGAGAAGAAGGCCACGGTGAGCACCCAGCCGCCATGCAGGTTGACGGGCAGACGCAAGATGAGGTAGATGAACACTACAGGCATGGCCACGTTGAACAACACGATCTTGTTGCACACCAGCTGCACTACTACCAGCACGAGAAACAGGACTATGAATTGGGTAACGGTCTTGGTCATGGCTGCTCCTCCACTGGATTGACGGGTTCAACAGGTTGGGTGGGTTGCACCGGTGCAGCGGGTTGAGTGGGCTGGACCGGCTTAGCGGGCTCTTTGGACTTCTTGGGCTTGTCCTCGGCAGGGGTTACGTCGATGATCTCGGGTTTGATTTCGGGACGCGTCTCGATGTTGGCGGCGGTGTCGATGCCTTGTTCGGCACGGCGCAGGGCATCAATCTGCTCCTTCATGCTATTGGTGATCACGCGCACGCTGCTCAGCTGGCTGAAGTTGGTCGTCAGCTTGATGCGAAGCGACACGAAGCTGTCCGATGCCGAGCCGTGTGCGGGGCCCTGGATGGTGCCCACGATGATGCCCGGCGGGAACACGGCCGAGTAGCCACTGGTGACGATGGTGTCACCTGGGTGGTACTTGACGTGCTTGGGCAGCTCCTCGAGCATGGCATACTGCGGGCTCTTGCCGTCCCACACCAGACTGCCGTAGAAGTTGGAACCGCGCAGTTTACAGGAGAGCCTGATGTGCGGGTTGAGCAACGAGATAACTCTTGCAGCATGGGGACCCACCACATTGACGATACCCACCACGCCGTTCTGGTCGATAACGCCCATTTCGGGCTGGATGCCGTCCATGTAGCCGCGGTTGATGGTGATGTAGTTGTTGGGCTGGGCGATGCTGTTGCTGATGGCCTGGGCCATCACAAAGGTGTACTGTGACAGCGCGGGCTGGTGCAGGGAGTCGGGGGAGAGCAGCTCAAGCTCACTCATCTGGTTGCGAAGCTCAATCAGTTCCATCTCCAGCATGGCGTTGCGCTCCTGCAGACTCTCGTTGATGTCGCGCAGGTGGAAATAGGACGTCACGCCGTTGAACGCCTTGTAGACCATGGCACTCACCGAGTTGGCCGAGGTCAGATAGACGCTCTGCTGGTAAGGGTTATCCTTAAATAGCAGCACGAGGCTCAAAATCACATAGACAGCGAAAATGAACCACGCACTGTGTTTGACGAAAAAGTTGAGCAGATTATTCATCGTGCCTACATTAGTTGTAAGTCGCAAGTTTTAAGTTGTAAGTACATCTGCTCTTGCCTGAAAAGGCTTTTTAGCAGTACTATGATTACTTAAAACTAAAAAACTTAAAACTAAAAACTTGAATTAGCGCATGAGGAACTTGAAGTGCTTGATGTTCTTCAGTGCGATACCGGTACCCTTGGCCACAGCGTGCAACGGGTCCTCAGCAACATGGAAGTCGATGCCGATCTTGTCGGTCAAGCGACGGTCAAGGCCGCGCAGCAAGGCGCCACCACCAGTGAGGAAGATACCGTTGTGAACGATGTCCTGATACAGCTCGGGAGGAGTCTGCTCCAGGGCGCTCAGCACGGCGGCCTCAATCTTGGAGATGGACTTCTCGATGCAGTGGCACACCTCCTGATAGGTCACGGGCACCTCCAGGGGCAGTGAGTTCACCTGGTTGGGACCATGGATGATAAAGTCCTCGGGAGCATCGGGGCCCAGGTCGGTCAGCGCCGAGCCGACGTTGATCTTGATGGCCTCGGCGGTGCGCTCACCCACGCGGACGTTGTGGGCGCGGCGCATGTGCTCCTGGATGTCCTCGGTGAGGTCGTCACCAGCGGTGCGGATGCTCTTGTTGCTCACGATACCGCCCAGCGAGATAACTGCAATCTCGGTAGTACCGCCACCGATGTCAACAATCATGTTGCCCTCAGGCGCCAGTACGTCAAGACCGATACCCAGTGCTGCTGCCATCGGCTCGTGAATCATGTAGACGTCACGGCCGCCGGCATGCTCGCTCGAGTCACGGACGGCGCGGATCTCGACCTCGGTCGAGCCCGAGGGAACGCACACGACCATGCGCAGCGAGGGCGAGAACCAGTGGTGCTTGGCGCTCACCTTCTTGATCATGCCGCGAATCATGTGCTCGGCGGCATTGAAGTCGGCGATAACACCGTCGCTCAGGGGGCGCACGGTGCGGATTCCCTCGTGGGCCTTGCCGTGCATCTCGCGGGCGCGTTCACCCACGGCGATGGGCTTGCCGGTCTTGGAGTCGAGTGCTACTACCGATGGTTCGTCGATGACGATGCGGTCGTTATGGATGATAATGGTGTTGGCTGTACCTAAATCGACAGCGATTTCTTGTGTGAATGAAAACCATCCCATGATGAATTGTCAATATATAATTGTTAGTTGTGAAATCTAGTTGAAAAAACTCGCGTAAATTGGACTGCAAAGGTAGTCCAAATTTGTCAATATCCTGCTATAAAATGTCAATTAAAAAATAAAAAATATCTCTCCTCGTAGGGGGCGGCTTGGAGTTGACGAAGTTGTCACAGCTGATACTCCAATGCCTCCACAGCGTTGCGCACGCAGTCCTCACAGGAGCACAGCACGCCACGGTCACTGCCCACGCCCTTCAGGTCCTTGCAGCGCGTGGCACCGCATCGCTGCTCAAACTCTGCCCGCAGCTGGCTGGCCTGTGGATTCATGCGGTTGCCTGAATAACGGAGCAGCCCTTGTGCCATCTGGGCACCGCACAGGGCACCGCAGGTTTCATCCATGCTGCCCATGCCGCTGCCGAAACAGGCTCCCATTGCCAGCAATTTCTCCTCGGGCAGACCCAGTTCGGGTGCAAAAGCCAGCAGCACAGCCTGGCAGCAGTTGTAGTTGCGCTTGTACATCACGGCGCGTTCGCGACGTGGCATATTGTTCATCGTGTCGTCCATTTCTATAGTTGCTTATATAATTAATGTGTTTGTTCTTGATGCAAAGATAACAAATTCTCCCGACATGGCAAAATGGAGGCAAAGGTGCCATTGCCTCGTTGGAGCCACAATAAGCGCATGTTTTTGATACTTGCGTGTATGGTTTTGGCAATAACAGGGGTGGTGTTCACGTTATATATAATAATGTAAAATAGATATTGAGTGCGCACTATGAATAAGAGAATGATTTCGCTCATGGCGGCTGCGCTGGCTTTGTTGTCGGCTAGCGGCCAGGTGGAGTTTACCGGAGTGGGCGACAAAACTGTCATCGAGGTGACCCCTGAGAGAACTACTGGTCTGGACAAGATCTATGTGGTCTATGACACTCAAGGGGTGGGCATGACTTTTACTTCATCATCCGATGAGCGGCCTACATGGACATGCTTTGACTCGCAGACTTGGGTCGATCCTGATACACTGACCACAATCTGGAACGGGAATACCTCAACATTAACACAGGTGGTCCCCAATAAGGGATACAAGATTGAGGTAGGCACCGAATCCCCCTTCTATTGCTGGGTAGTCAATTATGCCGACTTTCCCCTGGAATTGAATGACATGTCGATCAACAACGAGGCACCCTGCAGCCTGCTCACGTTCAACGTCGACGGCCATGGAGATGCCATCCCTTATTGTACCATCAACGGCATCCCTCAGGTGCTTGACCGCGAGATAGAACTGTCCTACAACACGCTGGAGTGGAATGACAGCATCTGGGTTGAAACACCGGTTGTCGAGAGTTTCGCAGCGCTGGATCAAGGCATTGAGATCACGCCTCCGCTTTGCAATACCCAATTTAAACTCAGCGGGGATTGTTTCCTGGAGTTTTGGAATATTGAAAAAGAGACCATAATTTATGAATACTACAAAACCCAGGCTGTGGGTTGTGGTACTACTGCCGTGCTTATAGACCATCATGGCGAAGAGGAGAAGCTGGAAGAAGGCTTGTCCGCCGGTTCGGCCCCTGTTCACATCGTGTTCACCGGCTATCCCACCGATGCTGTGGTGTATCGCAAGTGGGAATTTGCAACAGATTCCGAGTTCCAGGATGTTGTCCTGCAATTCAATCAGGATGATGTGGATTACACCTTCGATGATGCCGGTACCTACTATGTGCGCTACATGGTGGCTAATTTCGACGGCTCCTGTGAGGCTTATGGCAACGTGTACACCATCACCGTGAGCGAGAGCCAGCTGGGAGTAGGACCTAAGGGGGAACTCCCCAACGTGTTCTCGCCGGGTTCGACCGAGGGCGTAAACGACATCTGGAGAGTCTCTTACAAGTCTCTGGTTGAGTTCCATTGCTGGATTTTCAACCGTTGGGGCAATCTGGTGTATGAGTTTACCGACCCTGACGGTGGATGGGACGGCACCTATCACGGCAAGCTCGTTGACACGGGCGTTTACTACTATGTGGTGACGGCGCTGGGCAGTGACGGCGTGAAGTACAAGAAACGCGGTGACATCACCATCCTGCGCTACAAGAAGGGTGCAGCTGGCACATCCGATGGTGGTGGCGGTGGCACCGAGTATTGATAACAAATTGCGGCGATTGCCGCAATTTGTCGATACATGAGAATCATCAAAGAGAAAACACAAGATATACACAATGAAGAAAATGATACTGCTGGCCGGTCTGCTGCTGCTGACGACGGTGGCAGCCCAGGGCCAGCTCAAGCGAGAATACAGCAAGACGAGCACGGGCGCATCGTCGCCGGTGTTTAGCGTCACAGCGAGCCCCGACATACCGATGAGCGTGACCTTTGCGGGCGAGAAAGTGAGTTTTGACCGCCTGGACATGGCCGAGCGCCTGGACCGTGAGTTGACAGGTGTCATCTATGGCCAGACCACGACCGAGCTGTGTTTCAAGCGAGCCAACCGCTATTTTCCCGCTTTGTCCAAGATATTGAAGGAGCAGGGCGTTCCTCTGGACTTCCTCTACCTGGCCGTTACCGAGAGTTCGATGGATTACAATGCCTACTCGAGCGCCAAGGCCGCCGGCATGTGGCAGCTGCTGGCAGGGACGGGACGCGACTACGGACTGGAGGTGAGCGACGAGGTGGATGAGCGCTTTGACCCTGAGAAATCGACGGTTGCCGCCTGCAAGTATCTCAAGGCTGCCTATAAGAAATACGGCCACTGGCCCACGGTTGCCGCCAGCTATAATGCCGGCATGCAGCGCATCACCAACGAGATGACCAAGCAGAAGGTGGACAACTCCTTTGACCTGTATCTGGTGCAGGAGACATCACGTTATGTGTTCCGCATCATCGCCTATAAGCTGTTGATGGAGAATCCCAAGCGCTATGGCTACCGCTTCTCGCGCAAGCACTTGTATCAGCCTGTTGCCTATACTACGGTTGACGTCACGGGCAGTGTCGCCAGCTGGATAGACTGGGCCAAGTCCAAGGGCATCACCTATGCCCAACTGCGCGAGGCCAACCCGTGGATACGCTCCACCAAGCTCACCAATGCCGGTGGCAAGACCTACAAGGTGCGTGTCCCCAAGCAGAGCGAGCTCTACCGCAGCAAGCGCACCAACAGTGTTTATAACAAGGATTGGGTGATAGACTAGTTTCATGCAATCTCAAGAGCATCTGGTCTGTCTAGAATATAATACAAGGAAAACTGATGAAACTGAACGGGCAGGAAATCGAGAGCGTTGAAGTGCTGGGCGCACGAGTCCATAACCTCAAGAACATCGATGTGGAGATTCCTCACTACCGGCTGACGGTAGTGACGGGGCTGAGCGGCAGCGGCAAGTCGTCGCTGGCGTTTGACACGGTGTTTGCCGAGGGGCAGCGCCGTTATCTGGAGACTTTCTCGTCCTATGCCCGCAACATGCTGGGAATGCTGGAGCGTCCCAACGTGGACAAGATATCCGGCTTGTGTCCCGTCATCTCGATAGGGCAGAAGACCGTCAACCGCAACCCCCGCAGCACGGTGGGCACGACGACCGAGGTCTATGACTACCTGCGATTGCTGTATGCCCGTGCTGCCGATGCCTACTCCTATCTCTCGGGCGAGCGCATGGTCAAGTACACCATCGACAAGATTTTGAGTCTGATACTTGAGCGTTACCATGGCCGCAAGATTTACATCCTCTCGCCGCTGGTCAAGAACCGCAAGGGACACTACAAGGACCTGTTCGAGAACCTGCGCAAGAAGGGGTACATCCATGTGCGTGTCGATGGCGTGTTGCGGGAAATCACCTTCGGCATGAAGCTTGACCGCTATGTCAACCACAGCGTGGAACTGGTGATTGACCGCCTCAAGGTGGCTGACAAGGACAATAAGCGGCTGGCCGATACTGTGGATCTGGCATTCAAGCAGGGTAATGGCCAGCTGATGATACTGGATGCCGATACCGATGAGGTGGGCTACTACAGCCGTTCGCTCATGGACCCCGCTACCGGCCTGTCCTACATGGAGCCGGCACCGCACAATTTCTCGTTCAACTCGCCGCTGGGAGCCTGCCCGCATTGCAAGGGACTGGGATATGTCAACATCATCGACCGCGACAAGATTATGCCCGATCCGAGCCTGAGCATCCGTGCCGGAGGCATTCTGCCGTTAGGCAAGTACAAGAATGTGCAGATTTTCTGGCAGATAGCCGCTATCTGTGAGAAGTACGGCTGCACGCTCGATACCCCACTGGGTGAGTTGCCCGAGGAGGCGCTCCGCGACATCATGAACGGCACGCCCGAGCGCTTGAACCTGCGCACCGAGACACTGAGCACCAGCAATTATTTCCTGGCTTTCGACGGTCTGGTCAAGTATATCGAGATGCAGCAGGACGACACGGCTACCAGCCAGGCACAGAAGTGGGCCGGGCAATTTTTCTCGCGCGCCGTCTGCCCCGAGTGCGGTGGGGCGCGCCTCAATCGTGAAGCACTGCATTTCAGGCTCAACGACAAGAACATAGCTGAGTTGGCCGCTATGGATATCAGTGCCCTGAACGACTGGATGAAAGACCTGCACAATCACTTAAACGCAACCCAATGGGAAATCGCACGCGAAATCGTCAAGGAAATCAACTCTAGGCTTGAGTTCCTGCTCGAGGTGGGTTTGGACTACATGTCGCTCAACCGCAACTCAGCATCATTGTCGGGCGGCGAGAGCCAGCGCATCAGGCTCGCGACGCAGATTGGCTCGCGCCTGGTCAATGTGCTGTATATCCTGGACGAGCCGTCCATCGGTTTGCACCAGCGTGACAACCAGCGGCTCATTGACTCGCTCAAGACGCTGCGTGACGATGGCAACACCATCCTGGTGGTCGAACATGACAAGGAGATGATGCTGCAGGCCGATTATGTCATCGACATCGGACCGAAGGCGGGCCGCAAGGGTGGCAATGTCGTGTTTGCAGGCACACCCGCTGAATTGCTGAAGCAGCACACGCTCACTGCCGACTACCTGAACGGCACGCGCGTCATCGAGGTGCCCGCCAAGCGCCGTGAGGGCAACGGCAAGCACTTGTGCCTGTATGGCTGCCGCGGCAACAACCTCAAGGGTGTCAACGTGCAGTTGCCGCTGGGCTGCTTCGTGTGTGTCACGGGAGTCAGCGGCAGTGGCAAGTCCACGCTGATCAACGCCACACTGCAACCCATCCTGAGCCAGCGTTTCTACCGCTCCCACACGCCTCCCATGCCCTATGACTCGGTGGAGGGTATTGAATATGTGGACAAGGTGGTGACCGTGGACCAGACGCCGTTGGGACGCACGCCACGTTCCAATGCAGCCACCTACACCGGCGTGTTCACCGACATCCGCAATCTGTTCGTCAACCTGCCCGAATCCAAAATCCGCGCCTATAAGCCTGGACGCTTCTCGTTCAACACGAGTGGGGGACGCTGCGAGGTGTGCAATGGCAACGGCTACAATGCTGTGGAGATGAATTTCCTGCCCGACGTCCTCGTGCCCTGCCAGGCGTGCGGCGGTAAGCGTTACAACCGCGAGACGCTCGAGGTCAAGTTCAAGGGCAAGTCCATCGCCGATGTGCTCGACATGACCATCAACCAGGCTGTCGAGTTCTTTGAGGCGGTTCCGTCGATTTTGCGCAGAATCAAAGTCCTGCAGGATGTGGGACTGGGGTATATCAAGCTGGGACAGCCGTCAAGCACTTTGTCGGGTGGTGAATGCCAGCGCGTGAAACTGGCCTGCGAACTTGCCAAGAAGGATACCGGCAAAACGGTCTATATTCTGGACGAGCCTACCACGGGATTGCACTTCGAGGACATCAAGGTGCTGCTGGGCGTCCTCAATCGTCTTGTCGATAAAGGCAACACTGTGATTGTCATCGAGCACAACCTGGATGTCATCAAGTGTGCCGACTACATCATCGACATGGGACCCGAGGGGGGACGCAGGGGAGGCCAGGTGGTCGCTCAAGGCACCCCTGAGCAGGTCGCAGCATCACCCGATTCGATCACAGCTCGTTTCCTCAAACAAGAATTGGGGCAGTAAAATCGCTGCAGGTTTCAACCTAAAAAATGGAGAGGCATCGCTCTTGTCAGGAGTGGCGCCTCTCCTTTTTTCGGTAGGGTGCAGATGACGCTTATTGATGCCGGCGGGTTGGGCCGGCGGCTGCCTGATGTCATCAATGGGAGGGAGAAATTGATGGTCTTCGGGTGGCGCTCGGATGACAATCGAGAGTGTCGTGTCATGTGTTGCCGGGTGATTTTTTGAAGTATTACTTTAAGTTTTTTGATGCCATAAATCAGGTTTTGGAGGCGGGAAGAGTAGGGTGAAAAGCAGCGTTTTCTGAAAAATGCACAGATTTTGGACCAGAAAATTTCGATTCTAGGGCCCCTCTAGAGCATCAACAAGTGGTGATTTCATGTCAAAAAAGTGAGATGGAGGGGCAGGGCCGAAATCGTGATCAGCGGCTTTAAATGCTTGAAAAGTGGGAGAGAAAGGCGTTTTTGGTGGATTTATAGGCTGGCAATATATTGGTCTAAATGTCGCTTTTTGGCCGTTTTTTATGGTTTTTGGCCGAAATGAGTCATTTGACCTGTTTTTGGGCCATTTTTTACTTTTCTGCATCCTCAAAATAACCCCTAAAATTTCAGTTAAAAACTCGCCAAAAGTACGATTAAAGTGATAATTTGTCAAACTATTACAAGTTGATGAACGGGCGAGAATTCGAATAAATCGAGTATTTCGACCTGATTTAGGGTGCGCTGGAAAATATCGCAAGGAAATCGAGTTGAGCGCCAGAAAATCAAAAGTTGGTATTTTACCAACACGATATTCGGGATTGAGAATGGATGTTCGTTTGCGATTTAAAACATGTTGCCGGGGTGGGGAAGGATCAGTTTCTCGCCCCTGGAGGCGGTTTGCATTTGTGGCCACCCCTTAAAAAACGGGAATTTACACCCGTAAAGTTTACAAAAACACTAAAAATACACGTTTACACAAATTAACAAACTTCATAAAACACTGAAAATCAGTAAAATAATAAAATTTCCTCAATCATTACTAGATGTTTTGGACGATAGGCTGGTTTAGCTCAGAATTCACGATAAATGTAGTTATATAACACACATAAAATCAATAGAATAACAAGTATACTATAAAGTAATTATTTAAATAAATTTGTTTGCATCTGAGATTTGGGCAAAATTGTCAATTTTTGGAAAAATGAATTGTAAACTATAAAATTTTCGTTTTTAAATTTGGTCGTTTCAAAAAATCGTTTTAAATTTGCAATCTCAAAATTAAAAAACGCAAACTGTCGTTTTTTGATCTTGGGAGCCATCAAGGGGGCTTTTCCTGGTGGCTGGTTTGAGTCAGATTATTTTTTGGTTTGACTTTTTGCATTCTCGCGCACTTGAGCGCACATTAAAAATTGTTCTTAAATGGATATTGTATCGAGACTAAAACAATTCATGGCTAATTCGGGGATCTCTAATTCCCAATTCGCCGATACGTGTGACATCCCACGTCCCACGCTCTCACAGTTGCTCAATGGACGCAACAAGAAAGTGAGTGATGAGGTCATCGGTAAGATTCATAGAGCTTATCCCACATTGAATGTTTTGTGGCTGATGTTTGGTGACGGAGAAATGTTGCTTAATGGTCACGACTCGATTGATGGGAATGACAATATGGCAGGTGCCGAAAACGGTGCCGATGCTATGCACGATGATCAAGGCCAACGCTCAATTTCGTTCGACGATGATGAGGGCAGCGCTTTTGCTCCCACCTCCAAACCGGCTCAGCGATCGATCCAGGGTTCACAGGCCAGCGAGAGCTTGCAGACCTATATGCGCAATGGCGGAGCGGGTCGCATGGCCAACCGGGGTGCCGCGTCACCTGATGCGCGCCGTGTCATCAAGATTGCGGTTTTCTACAGCGATGGCCGCTTTGATGAATTCAGTCCAGTAAATAATAAATGATAGTAATAATAATGTTAATTCACTCGTCAGACTTGTCGGCCGCGACACACATTTAAATACAACGACTTTTGCCGCACATTAATATTAATAAAACAAACCATACCTGATATAAAAATGAACCATTGCTATCGATGCGGCCGACAAGTTTTGACAGTGATTATGACCTAAACGAACAACAACCATTACAACCATGAGCGCTTGAAGCGACACAACCTTTACTAAGCATGTAATTGGTCCTCAGCCGGGAATTATTCCCCCTGAGGGCCGATTGCTTTCATGCTCCCCTATTCAGCGCCCCGTGGCAAGAAAAAACCGCTGTCAGGCCCAATGAGGGG
>JAEEGG010015814.1_pt1 | contig 15787 bp, 16 predicted proteins | sample 9134161 | NCBI WGS metagenome assembly JAEEGG01 (sample SAMN16246543, study PRJNA631951) | gut metagenome | biome: gut microbiome; feature: rumen; material: CR-attached | host: Bos | place: Iran: Karaj | collected 2018-10
GATACTGCCATCTGTGCTGGCGATGATGTAACTTTCAGAATGCTGAACGCACAGAATGTGCAGTCGTACCAATGGGTTGTTGGCGGCGGATACAACTACACCACGCCAACGGTTACGCATACTTACGACTATGTTCCGCAGTCGGGATATTTCCCTGTGGTTCTTAGCCTTACGAGTGGCGAATGTTCGGTTGACATAACCGAAATGATATATGTTTACGAGGTCGATGCGCGTTTTGGTCTGTTTGCCGACAGCGTAGAAATAACATCTGGCTTGTGCGCACCGCTGTCTGCCACATTGATAAACCAGTCATCCGAAGATGCTCAGCTGAGATGGTACCAGAATGGTCGTAGGCTTAGCGAAACTGATGAAGAAGTCCCTGTTTACTGGACAAATACATCATACAACGATTCCTCATTTATTGTTTCGCTTGCCGTAACCAACGAGCACAACTGCTACGACAGCGTATCGCACGAATACGAGCTTTTCCCAAACCCACATCCGCTTACAAGCAACGACACCATATTATGCTTGGGAGACGAAACCGACATTATGGTTGTAGGCGGAGTTACATATTACTGGGAGGCGCCTATCAACAACAGCAATCCACGCCAAAGGGTTTCTCCAACCGAAAACACGACATATTATGTCGATGTTTATACAGAACATTTATGTTCGGCAACCGATTCGGTTCATATAGATGTGATTGCGCCAGTTGAAGCGGAAATTGATCCAGATTACGCATCAATAAATATCGGTGATACCATTGTTGCAGTAATTCTTTCCGAAACCGACCTGAACTGCCGTTGGTTACCACTTGACAGCGTAATTTCAATCGGTTGCGACACCCTGTTCTTTTTCCCGGACAGGAGCACAAACTATATTGTTTGGCTCAGCGATTCGCTTGGTTGCTACGAAAACAGGTTCGACATACACATAGATGTCGACATGAAGTTTTCGCTCGATGTGCCAGGCGCTTTCACTCCGCTCAGCGAAAGTGACGGCAACAACATTGTATATGTGCGTGGACTTGGCATAAAGCGGCTTCTGCAGTTCCGCATTTTCAACCGCTGGGGCGAGGAAGTTTTCTTCTCCGACGACCTTAACAAAGGCTGGGATGGCAGACTAAAAGGCAAGGTGCAGAACATCGACACATATTCCTACTATGTAGAAGCCGAAATGTACGATGGAAGCATTAGGACAAAGAAGGGTAATCTGATGCTGATAAAATGATTTTATCTGCAAAAAGGACAATATTAATGTTTGTTCATTTCGTACAATTTCATGTACTTTAGGAATGTTGTAGCGGCATTTATCGCTGAAATCAGCATTCCGCGATAACCATAAAATATGCCTTTGCGGAAAAAATAGTCCCTGTTGAATGTATGCAACGACTTGAAAATCGCTGCGGCAACGCTTGTTTTCTTGCCTGCCTTAAACTTTTCCTGCGCGGCAAGCGAGGAATAGCTTTCCATCTTTGCAATCAGCGAACTTATGTTGTCGGAGGTATAATGCTTTATTGCATCCTTGATGTAAACCTTTTTGGTGTCGGACAAAATTTCGATGCCCTCATGAACCATATTTTCGTTGAAACGGGTATATTTCCGATTGAAAATGCGCCATACATAATCGGGATACCATCCGCAACATTTCATACAGCGTCCGTTGTAGTAGTTGAGCCGCGACAGAGCGACAACGGCATTGTCACTCAATTGCATGGAATTTATCTTGTCAACGACATCCGGCATAAGCACCTCATCGGAATCGATGCTCAATACCCAGTCGTTGGTAGCATGGCTCACAGCAATGTTTTTCATTTTGCCGAAACCATAGAAATTAGGTTCGCTGTAAATCTTTACATTTTGAAATCCGCCAGCAATTTCAATGGTTCGGTCGGTGCTACCGTTATCGAGCAGGACAACTTCGCCAAACGCACGAAGCGACTCAAGACATTCTGCAATTGTCTTCTCTGCATTCTTTACGAGTATTACGGCACTTATGTTGGCGGTGTTCTGCATTAAAATACAATTTATAAAGTTTCAAGTTCAAAGTTTAACAGTTCAAAGTTCAAAAGTTTAAGGTTCAAAAGTTTAAAAGTCTCTAGGTTTCTACGCTTCGCTGTTTGAATGCCTGCGGCGTTTCAAAGTTTCAAGTTTCTAGTTTCTGGTTCAAGGTTCAACAGAATCGAAAATCGTAATTCATAAATCATAAATACTTTTGCATCTTGTCAGCAACATAGAAACTTAGAAACCATGAAACATAGAAACATAAAAAACTATAATCACGCGTTTCTGAACTTTATTGCTGCAGTCTTGTCGAGCTTGCTTTCGGCGTACTCTTTTGTCACAGTAAATGTCTTCTTGTTTTCTGATGGCATTTCGAACATGGCCTCTAGCATTATCGACTCGCATATCGAACGCAATCCGCGAGCACCAAGCTTGAACGATATTGCCTGATCGACAATATAATTCAAAGCATCTTCCTCGAACTTAATGTCGATTCCATCAATCTTGAACAATTTAATATATTGGTTCACAATGGAATTCTTAGGTTCGGTAAGGATTTGCCTCAATGCTTCGCGGTCGAGCGGATTCAGGTAGGCAAGCACTGGCAGACGACCGACAATTTCGGGGATGAGACCGAACTTGCGGATGTCCTCGGGAATGACATACTGCAACATGTTCTTGCTGTCAATCTTCTCGATGTTCTTCTGCGTTCCATAACCAACAACCTGAGTGTTCATACGGCGGGCGATGATTTTGTCAAGGCCCTCGAATGCACCACCGCATATAAACAGAATGTTCTTTGTATCAACTGCAATCATCTTCTGCTCGGGATGCTTGCGTCCGCCCTGCGGAGGAACATTCACAATCGAGCCTTCGAGGAGCTTCAGCAGACCCTGCTGTACGCCTTCACCCGACACATCGCGGGTAATGCTCGGATTGTCGCCCTTGCGTGCAATCTTGTCAATCTCATCAATGAAGACAATGCCCTGTTCCGCCGATGCCACATCGTAATCTGCCGCCTGCAGAAGTCGGGTAAGAAGACTTTCGATGTCCTCGCCCACATAACCTGCTTCGGTGAGAACAGTAGCATCAACGATAGCGAAAGGAACATTAAGCATCTTGGCGATAGTCTTAGCCAGCAAAGTTTTACCTGTACCTGTCTCGCCGACCATTATTATGTTTGACTTTTCAATGTCAACATCGTTTTTCTCCTGACATATACGCTTATAGTGGTTGTAGACAGCCACTGACAGCACCTTCTTTGCAAAGTCCTGACCTATTACATAGTCATCGAGGAAAGCCTTTATCTCTTTGGGCTTCTTGAGTTTAATACCCTTTGCCGGCTTTTCTTTCTTGAACTGCTCCTCCTCTTTCAATATTTCGTATCCGCGCCTAATGCAGTCATCGCAAACATTTCCGTTGACACCCTGAAACAGGATTCCAACATCCTTGCGCGGGCGACCGCATAGCGAACATCTATCGTTTTTGTCCATGAGATGGTTCGAAAATTTGATGATTTGATAATTTGATAATCTGTAGCGACGTGCCATGGCGCGTCGCTACAAAATTATCCATTATTCATTGTCAATTGTCCATTATTTAATATTCAATCTCTCTATACAGAATTTCGTCAATCATTCCATATTCCTTTGCTTCCTCGGCAATCATCCAGTGGTCGCGGTCGGAGTCGAGGCGAACCTTTTCGATGTCCTGATGCGAGTGATTTGCAATGATTTCGTACAATTCCTCGCGAAGCTTCAAGATTTCTTTTGCAGTGATTTCAATGTCAGATGCCTGACCTTCGGCGCCGCCCATAGGCTGGTGAATCATCACGCGCGAATGCTTCAAAGCCGAGCGCTTTCCGTGTGCGCCAGCGCAAAGAAGCACAGCCGCCATGGATGCTGCCATGCCCGTGCAAATAGTAGCGACATCGGAACGAATGTACTGCATGGTGTCGTAAATGCCAAGTCCAGCATATACCGATCCGCCCGGCGAGTTGAAATATATCTGTATGTCCTTGTTAGGATCGCTACTTTCGAGGAAAAGCAACTGTGCCTGAATTATGTTTGCAACATCGTCGTTGATTGGTGTCCCGAGGAAGATAATCCTGTCCATCATCAAGCGAGAGAACACATCCATCTGTGCAACATTGAGAGTGCGCTCCTCTATAATAGTTGGATTAATGTATCCATTGTAAATACTTGTGTACTGGTCGAAAACAAGACCGTTTACGCCTCTATGCTTTACGGCGTATTTGCGAAAATCGTTATTAAAGTTCATTTGTCATTTTTTTAGAGGTGCAAATATACGATTTTTATTTGAACCTTGACAGAGCTTTTCGAAAATCATTCTGCAATTTGATTTTGAATAAAATGTTGTATATTTGCCAGTGAAAATGCTTAATAAACATAATGGAACGGCTAAGCAGAGATAAGGTATTGGACATGATTCGCACTACGGTTCGTGAGAAAGAACCTGATGCGCAAATAATTCTTTACGGATCTCGTGCTCGTGGCGACAATCGCGAGGATTCCGATTGGGATATAATTGTCCTGCTTAACAAGCCTCCTATGCCTCACATGGAAAGATATGAAATTGCATGCGACTTATGGGACAAAGGTTTCGACATCGGAGAAGAGATAAATACACGTGTTTACACCATTGACCAATGGAATTCTGCTCCTCCATCATTATTCAAGCACAATGTAAAAGAAGAAGGAATACAATTATGAGTCTATCACAGGAAGAACGCAATGCAATAGTTGCATATCGAACAGAAAAAGCTCGTATGGCATTGGATGAAATAAAGAAGGTAATGCCATTGGAAGTATGGAGCATAATAGCAAACAGAATGTACTATGCACTATTTTATGCAGTTTCGGCATTACTAACAAAAGATTCACATCCAGTAAACACACATAAGGGAGCCCTTTCATTGGTCAATCAATATTATGTAAAGGCTGATATTCTTACTAAAGAAGACGGACATTTGTTTGGTCAGGTCTTTGCTTTTAGGCAAGGTAGCGATTATGATGACTTTATTGATGCTACTAAAGAAGATGTCGAACGACTATTTCCAAAGGTAGAGGTTCTTGTCGAGAAAATAATTGCACTGACAAACGAGGATAACTCAAAATAGCAGTATTTTTTAGATCAACGCTATTTTTGCACGACTAAATTTCTCAGAAATGATTTCATTTGAAAGCGACTACATAGCAGGTGCTCATCAAAAAATACTTGAGCGACTGTCAGAAACAAACATGGAAGCACTCATCGGATATGGTGAGGACAAGTATTGCCGGATGGCTGAAGAAAAAATCAAAAAGGCATGCAACCGCCCCGATGCAAAAGTACATTTCCTCGTTGGTGGTACGCAAACCAACCAAGTTGTCATTAGTTCGATGCTTGCCGACTACGAGGGCGTAATAGCCGCCACAACGGGACACATCAGCGTACACGAGGGAGGGGCAATAGAATTTACAGGTCATAAGGTACTCACTCTTCAAGCTATTGATGGGAAACTGAATGCTCAGGACATTGACGAATATGTCACCACTTTCTACAACGATGGCAACCACGAGCATATAGTTTTCCCGGGAATGGTGTATATCTCCCACCCTACCGAATACGGCACACTTTACAGCAAAAGTGAACTGACAGCAATTTCCAATATTTGCAAAAAGCACAACATTCCATTGTTTATGGATGGAGCTCGCCTCGGATACGGGCTTGCAAGCCGTCAAACCGATGTAACTTTGCCCGACATTGCCGAACTATGCGATGTTTTCTACATTGGCGGAACAAAAGTCGGTGCGCTTTGTGGCGAAGCCGTTGTCTTCACTCACAACAATACTCCTAAGCACTTCATTACCAAGATGAAACAACGTGGCGCACTGCTAGCAAAAGGCCGTCTGCTCGGCATTCAGTTCGATACGCTTTTCACCAACAATCTCTATATGGAAATCAGCCGTCATGCAATCGAAATGGCCGAAAAACTAAAATCATTGCTGAAAGAAAAAGGTTACCGCTTCTATCTGGAATCGCCAACAAACCAGCAATTTATAATTCTCAACAACGAACAGATGAGCAAACTGGCACAAAATGTATGCTTCAGTTTCTGGGAGAAATACGACGACAACCACACTATTATTCGCTTCGCCACAAGCTGGTCAACTACCGATGACGATTTGAAAGAATTGGAAAAGGTACTGTAAAAACTATTGGCGCTAAATGTAAGTTCGCTTGTGCGAAACATTAGCAGATTACGGACAGCAGTCTTCACAACGCTCCCCATTTCGTATCGCGTGTTACGACTAGCTTCCGAAATGACTACTTTTTCACCGCCCTATTCAATATCTCCAGCAAGACTTATGCATGAAAGATATTTCTTTTAGCATGCAAATGTTAATGTTATTTCATCCGCGAATAGCAGTCCTTGAAATCCTTGAACCGCTCCATCCAGTGGCGTTCGCGTTCGCGTGTGAACTCGTCGCGCTCGATGGTGGAGTAGTCGTCGAACTGATGCAGAATCTGGAAATTGCCGTCGTCGTGATGCTGTGCGGCAGTGAGTTCGGCAAGCGGTGAATCGGGTTGCTGACCGATGTGATGTAGTTCGTACGGGTCGCCATTCTCGTCGTGAGGTGGGTAGCCTTCGCCCATAAGGTCGGCATTGCACCAGTCCCAGTATTCGGGATGCTTGCGTCCGTACCAGTTGCGGCAGTTGTAGGCCTCGCCAACGATTGCAGGGTTAAGCAGGGCTGCCTTGCCGTTGACGCGACCTTCCTTGAGCCCTGCCTTGATATACACATTTGCTTCGTCCATGTCGCGGATGTAGTCAACTATTGCCGACGACCAGCCGGTCTCTATCTTTATTTGAATTTTCTGAAAAAGCGATAACATAAAATTTGATTTACGATTTACGATTCTCTGCATCCTGAGCCTGTCGAAGGGTAGAAATGCAATGCTGAATGCTTTACATTAACCATACCTTTCGACTACGCTCAGGGAGTTAGATTTTCAACAAACTAAGTGTTTATGCAAACAAATTTGCAATTCCGACCACCACAAGTGCAATAATTGCGATAATTAAAATTCCAAGCACAATCAGAACCCATTTGATGCCCTTGACAATCTTTGCAAGGTGCTCGTTGGATTCTTTGAGGTACGACTGGATAAGATTTAAACCGCCCGTTACTGTAATCAGTATATCGTCAACCCATCCTGCAACGGGAATGACATCGGGCAAAATATCAACAGGCGATATGGCATACAATACAGCGATTACGCCCCAAATCCACGCACCAACATGCGATACTTCTCTTTTTTCTAAATCTTCTGACATATCTATTTCCTTTCTTCCATTTGTTTCCAAATATCTTCGTAAGTTGACTTGCTCAGGAACGACATGAATCCCCACGGCATAGTCCTTATGCTCTGGCAGTGTGGACAAGGCTGTGGAACCGAAAGCACAGTGGCGTTCAGTTCAATATCGTCTGCGCGAAATTTTTCGCCACATTCGGTACATTTGAATATTCTTTTTCCTCTAATCATAATTCGTGCGTTTTTAAATTCATTGCAAAAATAGCACTCCAAATTGCCAAAAAGTGGCAATCGAGAAAATAGTTTCAGGAAATTTCCAAGAATATACGATAGCGTGGTGACAACCCTGTTTTATATTTGCAACCACCATTACAGTAACGACATTACATATCCTCAAGCGAAAGTCCCACGAACTCAATATTCCAATTGCGGTGCTTGGCGACTATGTCAACAGCCTTGTCCTTTAGTGTATTAAGGTTTATTCGTTTTGCTTGTCGCTTACATTCGGCTACGACCAAATGCTTGTCAACTTCGTTAACTGCAATCATATCTATTTCATTACCACCACCTTTCCAATAGTTTGTAACAATGTTGTAGCAGCCCTTCTCGGCATATAGCTGATGAAAATAACGCTCAAGCACAAATCCCGAAAATGTATCATAGTCGGCAAATACCTTGTCCTGCACATATTCAAGATTACCAATCTCAATGGCGCTACGATACTTATGAATAAATCTAAACCAAAATGTCAGAAAGTTATCACGAATAAAATATTTCACATTGTGGGTGTTTGGCGACTGCATATAGGCTCTGTGCCGATTCAACAGGTTGTAGTTTTTTTCTAGTTTGTCAAGGTAACCGCCTGGTTCAATTCCAGTAACATTCTTGATGTTGCCACGTTCCGTATTTCCATCTGCAATTGCCTGAAGTATTGAAAAATAATTGGAATATTCCTTGCCAAATTCATCGCGAAGCATTTCGTAGCCTTCGGTGATGAAATACGACCCGAACGAAAAAACCGAACGAATCATATCGTCTTTTGTAAAAGCATTGTCCATAACCAATTGCTCGACATACTTTGCAACACCACCAGTGAGCATATAAAGCGTAAGAAGGTCATCGGAATTATAGTTTGGGTTTCCATCTGCAAGTATCTCTTTCAAGGTAGATATCTTGAAAGGCTTCAAATTTATTCGACAGGTTGCCCTGCCATATAGAGGTTCCGAGGAATCGTCGAAAATCTTTGTCATCATCGAGTAAACCGAACCGCAAAGCACAAGATTCAGCTTGCTGTCGTCCTTATTGGCATCCCAAATATTCTGGATGTCGGAAAAAAGGGCAGGATTGGCATAGTTTAGATTCTGAAATTCGTCGAGCACCAATGTGAAGTTAATGCGCTTGGATAGGTTCATTATCGCATTGAAAAGTCGCGAAAACGATGAAAAATCTCCAATATCCTCATTCAGTACATAGCGCACATTCTCGCAAAGTTCGGCACAAAGCATGGCTTCGCTCTTGCGTGTTACAAAGAAGTAAACGAAAGGAATCTCGGCAAACGAATGCCTAATCAAAGATGTCTTTCCAATCCGCCGTCTTCCAGTTACTACTGTCATCTGCGCGTATTTTGCCGACTTCTTTTCAACACCTTTCAGAGTCTCTGTCTCTATCTCTCTGTCATAAAACTTCATAATTTACAATATTTTACAATTGCAACCGCCGTTACTGTAACCGCTGTTACAATTTGGTTGACGATGCAAAAATATTATTTATTATTGAAATGAGGCATAGAAAAAATCAAAAAAATTGAAAGTGAAGGATATGCAACTATTTTTAAAATAACTTTTCACACACTATCACAACAGCAAGCGTAATGACAACCAATGGTGCTAGTCCTATCACTATCCACTTGATGCGCTTAATAATCTTTGCAAGTGCTTCGTTTTTCGGCATCAGGTACGACTGGACAAGGTTGATGATGCTTATTACCACTACAATTATATCGTCCATCCAGCCGTATGGGGTGATGATGTCCGGAATGAAGTCCAGCGGTGCAATTGAGTACAATACGGCTATCGCAATCCAAAGCCACGCGCCTGCGTGTGGCGAAACGCTCTTTCCTCTCGATAAAGTTTCTGTTTTGTTAGTCATAATCTTTGTTGTTTTTAGTTTGAGAGGACAAAGGTATGGGTGGAGATTGCCAAAAGGTGGCAGAGAGGGGAAAATTGAGGAAAGTTGGGTGAACTTTCCTCCAAAAAATATGTTACATATATTCACCGCTAGTTATTATTGTCGAATAATGTCATTAAACAAAATTTAGAATCACCTTGCTTGGCATATAAACATTCCCATTCGTCTTCATCAGGAAAAGTTTTTTTCCCATATACATCTGTTCTACAAGCAGACAATAAAATATCACAATTATCTTTTGCGCTTTGTTTTACTGCATTTTCCATAAATTTAACTTGGTCACCAGCTGTATTTATGCAGATTTTTTTAGCCCCAAATTCGACTATTGCAATAAAATCATTGGGATTCTCACCGACTTGCTCTTTTGCCCATTCATTTGCTCCCATTTTTAACAAGACTTTGTAAAAATTATTAAGGAATGTTGTTTTCCCAACACTCTCATTACCGATAACAAGAATTTTATTCATACTTAATTTGTTTATGTTATTAAATAATATACTACTAATTTTATACGACTATGCTATTTCATGAACATCCTTTATAAGAGACCTAGTTCTTTCAAGTAATCTCCGGTATTCTTCGTATTCGTCTTGTTTTGATGTTACCATTTCATTAAGGTCATTGATATTACTATCTATTTCAGATATTCTTGCGTTATAGTTTTCTTCAATCCAAGTATTTGTATTTTTATCAAATTCCATGTCGATAGCCTTTGCTGCTTCATCAAACGAATTTCGTATGTCAGCACGAGCTTCGCGCAATTGTTTTTCTGCTTTCTCCTCCTGCTTGTCGGATATTATTTGAGATATGACACCAACCACAGCACCTATAGCTCCTAATGCCATACCAACTTTCCCAATTTTCCCTGAAATTTTAACAGCTTCCCATGGTTTAAACTTATGTCCGAAAAAATGTCCGACTGCTAAAACAGCCTTATGTGTATGCGAACCAGAATACGTACCTAATTTAAATATAGAAGACCAACCCGTTCCTGCATTTGCGCCTTTTGACACTCTTGACAGCCAGGCACCAAATTCCTTCACATAAGTTGCTCCCTTCTGTACTTTTTGTGCTTTTGCTGGGTCAATATTTTGTTCTGCAAATTTTCTTTCAATAACAGCCTTAAAGTCTTTTGCAAAAGTAGAATTAGCCAATTCTTCAATTTGATTAGAAAGTCTACTGTTTTCTTCTGCTATCAACAAGCCCAAATCGTCTTGTATTCTTGTACAAACGTTATCCACCTCACTGTATCGCTTGCTTATTTCGCGATTTATTTCATCCACATTACACTCGGTAGATAGCTCGTTTGCAATTTCGCTACCCCACCTTGTTATTTCCTGTGTATATTTCCGAACTAAATTATATGCCTGATTCTTAACATTTTCTTTCGATTCGGCAAGGATTCCTCTCTGCTTGTTCAGTAGATATACGGCACCATCAACGCACAAATCTCCAGACTTGAATTCAGACATTGCGTTTGACAGCAATTGCTCGTTTCTATAAATAGAAGAAGTACAACGACCTATAAGGTTCTTATCTTTAATAAAACGATTAATATTTGCATAAAAATTCTCGAACCCACTTTGTTTGATAAGGTACTCTCTCTCAGATGGATCAGTTTCACACATTGCATCATTATATGATTCTGCATCAATAAAACTTACATACAAATCTTCTGGAGTATAGTTAGGGGAAATCACTGGCAACAAGTTGTTTTTAATGAATATTTCCTGACCTTGAGCATCATTACCATATTCAGATGATTCCATTTTGTTGACGACAAGCATCATTTCATGTCCCTTACCCTTTTCTATTAAAAGTTTACGAAAATGATTTCCGAGATGGTCGCTGAATCCTTCTGCGGTTATTACGAACAAAATCAAATCTGCTTTTGATATTGCATCGTATGTTATTTCATCATGGTCTGGATGTTTTTGAGTGTGAACACCTGGAGTATCTGTAATATTTACTCCATTCCATTCCAAGGTTGTACATTGGTTAGTAGTAACGCCCTGACCAACCTTGAGCTTTTTGCCTGTCATTATTGATATAATTGTCGATTTACCAGCGCTGTATTGTCCTGCAAATACAATATTTATCTTCTTGTCCTTATCAACGAATTGAGAGGGAACATCTTTGGACATAGCCCGTATCACATCATTTTTAGACTTCAAAAACATTTCATTTGTCGTCTTAAACAAATCAATGCTTTTGCTACTAATTTGTGCAAATTTAATGTCAGTTTTCATTGTTTCTTGGTATTATGTGAATGTTTAAAATTTGTTGTATAAGAATAATATTGTCTTTTTCCTCTTGAGTGTAATCCTTGTTTTGAATAAAAGCGACTAAGTGTCCATTATCTTCAATGTTCTTAACAAACACACTTGTTTTTATCTTAAAATAACTGAATAATTTTCTAACTTGATATTCTTCTGGTATGCCAATATTGGATTTGTAGGCTTCTACTATTTCGTTATTGCCTATTTTCTTTGCAATTTCAGTTTTTATTGCATAAGGAATCGATATGTTATTCATAACAATTACAATTTTCTTGCTCGGAATTCTAGCAACCTTTATAATGTTGTCGATGTATTTTTGTGGTGCGTTTATTTCACTCATTATATTCGTAATGATTTTTGTAGATACATCAACGTGGTTTTGGGAATACCCCAAAGCTAAATCTCTTTCCGAATTTGTCAGTGTCAACATGCTGCTAGACATCATTCTCAAACGATTGTACGCAATACTTTGTATTCCATCTTTAATATTTTCATGATACCATTTTGTAGCAGCTCCGTGCGCTTTCTTATTCATTGCATCAACCTGCTTTCGCAACTTATTTGTTAATAAGCGCCGATTTTCGCGCAATTTTTTCTCTCTTGAATCGCTAAGCCATGAAAAAAAGCTAAATAAAGCTCCAACCCCCATAATTACCCACCCAATAGGACCGGATGCTAATCCAGCAAAAAAACCTCCAATACCTAACGTTGCAGAAATCCATCCATTAACTTTTTTCCAATTAGTTATTGAAAAATCTCCATTGAACTTTGCATTGAAACTAAATGAAAAATTCATTTCTTGTTGCAAGTCACGGAATATATTTTGAATGTCGGTTTCACACTTTTTGTATATTTTTTGTAAACTCTTTTCTAATTTCCCATTTATATCAAACCTTTCAACTAACTGATTCCAAGCATCTCCAGGATTTCTGTCTTCAGCATGGTCTTCTGCGAAGCCATCTATTTTGTTCGCTAGCTGTACAAATATAGCGTCAATATCACTATGCATATCATTGTAATATGAATAATTAAAATCCTTTTGCCACGAAGAAAAAGCTTTTATTTTATCCCTTACGACAAGAGACTGATTATAAGAACTTGTACTGAAATCAAATAATGCTACGGATTGTTCATATAATGGAACATCAATAATTGACAGAAAACATTTCTGGCGATAAAATTTACCATTGTGTACTATTTCATTAATAATAGCCTTCTCCACATAGCCAAATCGACTAAAATATTCAAGTTGTTTGCTTTTATCCTTGTATTGTGGTTGCTGTGAATAGAATTTGGCAAGAAGATGAGTTACAAGAAATTTGACTTTTTCGTTTGGAAGTTCAGTCTGTATGAATTTATTAAATTGTTCGATAAGTTCGTCAAAATTCATCTTTTCCGCAAGCCTCTCCTCGCTAGATAGAAACCTTCTTAGTTTGTGTTCATCATTTATCGACTCCTTGTAATTACAAATGCAAACCATTGGCTTATCTTTTTTCTTTAGCTTTACAAGCCAATCTGCTTCAGTCCCTTCTGGCTGCCCGCCAGTAATTAGAAATATTATAAGGTCTGCATATATCGCCGATGCCTCCGCTATTATTTCGTCATCTTTGCCGTCGTATGCTTCAACTCCAGGGACATCAGTAATTGTCATTCCTTTCCACGTATATGTGCGAATATCCCTTGTTGTTCTTTGACCTCCATGTCCCATCGATTTACCATCCCCATGAGTGAGAATTTCCATTAGAGTACTTTTCCCTGTCATAGTTCGTCCGAAGAGAGTAATATTGAACGTTGATGTCTGTTGTTTCTTTATTTGTAGATTGCGTTCAGTTTCGTCGCATTCAGACGAAAAACCTGTTTGGACTTTTAAAAGTTGCTCTTGAACTTTGCTTACAAGATTGCCATCATTTACATTATATTTCTCAAGTTCTCTTTTGCAAGATGATATTATTTTTCCTGCCGATTCAACAGAACGGCGGATGTCCTTCATATATTTGCTAGCATCCTTATATCCTTGTTCTGCTGCTTTGGCTGATTCCTTTAGAACTTTCTGAAGCTCTTTGTCTTTATTTTCCAGATTAACTTTTGCCATATTTGTAATTAATCATTCCAATCCTTAAAAAATTTGAGCGTGTTCCAACTATCCTTCATTTCGGTTGGAAAGGCTCTGGAAAACCCGTAATCGCAAAAAGAAGAAAGCAGTCCACGCCCATAATAGGTCGCGTACGGTTTTCGGACTCTCTGCGCGATTACTCGTAAAAAGCTTCCAGACTTCTTCCAATCGGCAAAGCACGCCAAAACGCACTCGTTATATTTTCCACAAAGATAAAGATAATTTACGATTTACGAAGTACAATTTGCGATTTTTTTGACCAGTCGGGATGTCAAACAGCCTTGCAGAAGACCAGTCGAGCTGTCGGGCTGCAAGCCTGTTAGCCTGTTAGCCACTCATCACATATCAGCCATATCAAGCATCAACAGTTCGGGGTGCTGCAAAAAATAGTAACCGTCATTACCGTAACCACGGTTGCGATAAGTTTTATTACTGTGATAACACATTGGTATCAAACAAGTAATAGCTTCTCAAAAGAAGCAGTCCACGCCCATACCTTCCAAAATCCTGCTGCAACTACTGGCACATTTCCAGAATTTTTCCAACCTGCAGATATTCCAAACGGTATGCCTAGCGCGGACTGCCGTTGCCCCAAGGACAACTGAGAAAAACAAATGTTTGAACAGCAGTCTCACAGGCTGACAGGCTAACAGTAGAACAGCCCAGCCTGCCTAGACAGGTCTTCTTTAGCCATCAAATCAGCGTAGCCATTGTAAAGACGTGCCATGGCGCGTCTCAACAGAAACGGCTTTAGCCATTGAAACGGGCATAGCCCATCAAACATGAAACAGCGCAGCGAGAACGGCGAAGCCCTCAACGAAGTTAAACGGCGTCTGCCATTGAAACGGGCGAAGCCCCTACGCTGTTATCTTTTCCGTCCTTTTGCTGTTGCTCGCCTGCAATTCCTTGCCTCGCTTGTAATCTTCGTGGGCTTTCTTGGCAAGCGTTCCGCCTGCAACCACCGCTGCTATTGCTGCCAGTGCCTTTAGACCGGCTTTAATGAAATCAGAACTCATATTCAAATGTTTTTAATCGTTAATAATAATTTGAGTCTTAATCTTGTGATAGAAGTCGCGGCAGTATATGAAATCGGTTATTGCGAAATTTGTCCTTAAGAACAAGTCGCTGAATTGCCTGATTAGATGCAGGTCCTTGGTCAGTTTTTCGTCGAGACCATAATTCCAATTATCGTTATACACTTTTAGCGTGTTGTTCATTCCGACGAAATCGTTGAAACTTTCGTTTGGATTGAAACAATAGCCTACGCCCCACTTGTACTGATGATTCCAGCAAGGTTCGCACAAAGCCGACCATAGTTCTTCGCAGTCGGCATGCTGTACCGGATGCAGTGTAGGGTATTCGTGAGCTAAAAAACACCGTGCATCAATTTCGACATCTTCGCCAAGCGCCTTGTTGGCTTCGAAAACAAGGCGAGCTTTCTCGTAAGTCGTCCGCAAAGCATCGCGCAACGCCTCATTGAAGGCGACAATGTCAGGCAATATCAGTTCTTGGTGCTGCAGTATATTATGGTCGATTATGTTCTTTCGCATTTCCAGCAGGTAGCTAATGTTTTCGGCATCGAAAGAGGATTCGTGGAATCTGATTATTTCTTTCTCGATTTGTTGCAACGAATAGTCCTGCAAAATTTCCTGTATTTTTCTCGAATCTTCCATAATTATACTGTTTTATTATACTGTCGCAAATATACTAAAATCAATAAATTGTTTTTGTATCTATATATTCTATCGACTTTTAGTTTCGTCGTCATCGCAGAACAGGTCAACAATTCCGTCGATAAGGTCGGAAACAAAATTTCCTGCCGCTTTGCCAACTGCCACCGCTGGACCTACGCCTTTCTCAAATGGCTTCATTTCTTCGGGAAA
>JAEEGG010015816.1_pt1 | contig 15786 bp, 6 predicted proteins | sample 9134161 | NCBI WGS metagenome assembly JAEEGG01 (sample SAMN16246543, study PRJNA631951) | gut metagenome | biome: gut microbiome; feature: rumen; material: CR-attached | host: Bos | place: Iran: Karaj | collected 2018-10
AATTCATGGTAATTCGTGTTAAAAAGAAAACTTTCTGTGAGTTCTGTGGGTTCTGTGTGCCTTAATCCGGACCCACATCCGTGTTATCCGCGCTGAGTGCGGCGAAGAAACGCACTCAGCCTCCCCTTCGACCCACAGATATCCGTTTAATCCTGGTTATCCGTGATCTGCTAATCTATTTTTGTTTTTCAGTAAAATAGTTTTATTTTAGGTGAAAATGGCCGCGTCTCTCGCTTCAATAGCGGAGACTTGGCCGGAAAATGTGCTGACTTCAATAGTCAGCAGAAAATCGCTATCGCGGAAAATAATTGCTTGTCCAAGCCAAAAGCCTGAAAGGCTGATCAGACCACAGGCGGGGGTGTAAGCCCCCGTTATATAAGGCCCCAACATCTGAGTGCTGAAGGCACGAAAGACCATCTTGTCGCCCTTTCAGGGCTTCCCTGTATGTGGGTTCCCATCACCGGGGGCTAACACCCCCGTCTGTAATCTTCTCGCCCCTTCGGGGCTATACAGAAATCTGTGAAATCCGTGAAATGTGTGCCCTAATCCGGACGAGCATCCGTGTTATCCGCGCTGAGTGCGGCGAAGAAACGCACTCAGTCTCCCCTTCGACCCACCGATCTCCGATAAATCCTGATTATCCGTGATCTATTAATCGGGACAAGCAGAATTTTATCCATAGTTTGGACAAGACGTATTTTTTAGAATTTTTCGCCTTTCAAGAAATTCTCTAATTCGCTAATTCGTGACAGAAAAAGAAACTAAGCGCTACAGATTCAGCAGATTAACCAGATTAATTAGCTCGTTCAAGCAGAAATCTGTGAAATCCGATAAATCCGTAGCGCAAAGAAAATTCTATCATTCGCGAATTCGTGATAGAAAGAGAATATAAGAAATTCTCAAATTCGCTAATTCGTGATAGAAAAAGACCGTTACTTGATCAGCACCTTGCGACCATTGTGGATATAGAGGCCTGCGTCAGCAGGCTTGGAGCCGAGACGACGTCCATCCAGCGTGCACCATCCAGACCCATAACCATTAACCCATAACCCATAACCATTAACCTCTTCGATGCCCGTCTCCTCGCCAAAGTTCAGGACAAAACTCTTGATCTCCTGGTCCTCCGTAGAAACAGGTTCGCCCGCCGTGAGGCCGCCCTGCAATTCGAAGTAGGCGCGGAAGGCGTTGATGGTAACATCGGAGGAAGGATAATACAAACGACTGTTGTCTCCGAGGTAGAGGACGTCTTTGTTTTCTCCTACAAAAACTGTTGGCGAGTAGATGCCCTTGAAGCTGACCACGTCGTTGGTGAATGCATTTTCATCGAGCGAAGCATCCTCAATCGTCACATTCTTGAACACAGGATTCACGATATTTCTGTACCCGTTCCACCTGATAATATAGGGCACGCCCGCCTTGATTTCATCAGCATCAACGAAGTCGAGCGTCAGCGTTCCATTGCTGAACGAAGCATCGCCGAGAGTCATCAGTTCCACATTGACACCGACGAAACCGCTCAACTTGAGGTCAAACGGCAGGCAGAGGGTGTTCCAATGGCCGTCTGTGTAGAGCGTGCGGCCGCTGAGGAGGACGTTGGTATGCTTGCCGTTGAGGCTGGCAATGTCGTTGCGTTTGTCATCATAGAGGACATCCACGCCAAAAAGCGTCTCACCATTGAGGTCAAAGATGAGGTCATAGATATTGATGCTGCCAGTGTAGGTGTTGGTGCCGTCGGTGAGGGTCTGGCCTGAGGCGATGTCCACAGTGCTACCGGATAAACCATATTTAGAGCAGTCTAAGTAGATGTGGTCTTCAGGGCGGATCCAACCAAAGGTGATGGTGCTTTCAGAAGCAAAGATGCCATCTCCTCTTTCTGAGCGAGCAACGATTTCGCCGCCATTGATGGTGAGGCTTCCATTGTCGATGAGGATACCCTCAGATTGTCCTTCCGCATTGACTTCGCCGCCATTGATAGTGAGGCTTCCAGTGTCGATGAAGAAACCACAACCTTCTTGTGCTTCCACATCGACTTTGCCGCCATTGATGGTGAGGCTTCCATTGTAGATGGAGATACCATTATATTGTGCTTTCACATCGACTTTTCCGCCATTGATGGTGAGGCTTCCACCTTTGATGTCGAAACCACTATCTTCTGTGTCAACAACGATTTCGCCACCGTTAATGGTGAGGCTCGAGGAGAAAACGAAACAACTACCACTACTATCTCCCTTGAGGTTAAGTTTGCCGTTCCCATTGTCCTGACCGTAGATGGTCAAGTAGTCTGTGCCATTGTAGTAGATGTCATAAAAAAAACGGTACATAGTAGTCAGGCTGGCATCATCGGCGAGGATGAGATGGACATCGCCCTTGACTTCGAGATCGTTGTAGATGGTGACGTCACCATTGACAACGTACCAGGTTTCTTCTCCCTCACTGCCGAGAGTGGTCATGTCGCTGGTGATAAAGATATAGTCGGCGCATGTCTGCCCCTCACCATTCTCATCGATATAGGGTTCGGAATCAGCGTACTTCGCTCCAATCTGCACGTCGCCGTCTGGCATCGTCAGCGTATAGGGATTCGTGATGCCAGTGAGTGTGGCTCCTGCAGGGCTGGCGGTGTAGCCGATGAAAGCATAGCCCTCGGGGGCGTCGCCGTGGCTGAGCGTCAGGCTCACCTTGTCGCCGCTGCCGTAGTAGAACGTACCGTCGCAAGTGATGCCATTGGCGTATGCGGTGATGCCGCTGACACTGTAGATCTTGGTGGCGTCGCCCACAGGGCTGACAGCCTCGACGGTGACGTTCTCGCCGGCAGTGACGCTGAGGGGCTTCTTGCCCTGCACCGCGCCGTAGTACTGGATGTCGGTGTTGGAACTGATGTAGTAACAGTTCTTGATGTCGGCGGGCAATTTGTCGTCGTGCTGGCGACAGAAGTTCGCGATGTAGCTATTCGCAAATTTCTCGCTGCCGACGGGTTCTGCGGGGATATAGAGGCAGTTTTCGATGGTGACGGTCTTGCCATCGCCCTTCCATCCGACGAAGCCGCCGTTGTAGCCGCCGTTGTCGTCCTTCTTCAGCAGTTTGCCGTTGAAGACGCATCCATCGAAACTGATGCGATATTCAGATGCGCGGCTCCAGCCCACGAAACCGCTGTTGTTGCCGCCGTCGCTGGTGACGACGGCGCTGCTCTTGCAGTTGGTGAACTTGACGCTGTGCTCGCAAAGCCCCACGAAGCCGCCGGCACCGTCTTCGCCTGTGGTGGTGATGCGTACGTTGCTGACGCAGTTGTCGATGGTGACCGTGCCGAAGAGGTGGGCGATGAGTCCGCCTGCATGGTCGTTGTCGGTGGCTTCGGTGTGGGTGGCGTAGATGTCGCCGTCGATGGTGAGGTCGCGGAAGACGGGCGAGGTGCCGCCGACCGTTGAGAGGAAGGGTGCCACAAACTGTTCGTCGGCAGGGCTGTCAGCGGTGCCGTAGTTGAAGGTCAGCGTATGGTTCTGGCCGTCGAAGGTGCCGGCGAACCCGTGCGCTTCGTCGCCCGCCATGCGATTGACGGTGATGCTTGTCCCAAGATAGACGGTCTTGCCGCTGAAGGTCTCGCCGCTTTCGAGCTTGTTGCAGAACTGGTTCCAGCCCGCAGCGGTCTTGATGGTGTACTCTGTGCCCTCGTCGTTGACGGCAAGGTCGGCCACCTGGGCCTGCGCCGTTCCGGACAGGAGTGCGAGGAACAGCGCAGCCGATGATAGTTTACAGAAATTTCTACTTTTCATTCTTTTGATGTGGGATAGTATTTTCTTTTTTACACGAATCTTTTTTCTTTTTTAACACGAATTATCATGAATTGATCACGAATTTTCATGAATTATTTTTCAGAGAAAATGTCCTTTTTATTTTTGTGAAAATGGCCGCGTCTCTCGCTCAATAGCGGAGACTTGGCTGTTCTTTTTAACACGAATTACCACACTCACGAATTTTCATTAATTTTTTTTATTAGAACACGAATCACACAAATCGACACGAATAGTCGTTTAGTCCATCTCTTCATTTTTCGTTCTTTTCGTCTTTTCGTCTTTTTTCGGAATTAAAACCTTGCTTTCAATGTTGTCGCTACGCGACCATGCGCCGAGGTCATCTGCCATTTTCACCTGACTGAAAAAAATCAGATCAAAAGCGACTGCAAAGATAGCGCTTTTTCCTTATTGTTCCAATAAGATTCCCCAAAAAAGTGATTTTTCGCACCCGATTTTCTCGTTTTCGTCACAAATAACCTCAAAAAGCTTGTTCGTTACGCGCTACAGATTCATCGGATTACACGGATTTTCTGTATGGTCGGAACGAGATAATAGCCCCGAAGGGGCGACAAGAACACAGACGGGGGTGTTCTTCTCTCGGACGTGACCGAAGGGAACAACCCCCGGGAGGCCATTTTCACCAAAATTAAACTTATTTCCTGAAAAGGCGAAAAATGGATTAAAGGATCACGGATAACCAGGATTAAACGGATATCAGTGGGTCGAAGGGGAGGCTGAGTGCGTTTCTTCGCCGCATTCAGCGCGGATAGCACGGATGCTCGTCCGAATTAGGGCACACTGAACTCACGGAAGGAAAGGGTGGCTTCAAAAGAAAATCTGTGCTTTCTGTGTGAGATAATTAATAATGGCACACAGAACTCACTGAACGCACAGAAAGATTTTCTTTTTAACACGAATTAACATGAATTAGCCACGAATTTTTCATGAATTATTTTTTTAAGACCACGAATCACTCGAATCGACACGAATAGGTGTGGTTGGGACAAGAATAAAAAGATTCGTGAGGATACGTGTAGATTCGTGGTTAAAGATGAAAGGTGCGTGTGAGATAATAAAAAGGTCACACAGAACTCACGGAACTCACGGAAAATGGTTGCTTCAAAAAGAAAAATCTGTGCTTTCTGTGTGAGATAATTAATAATGGCACACAGAAATCTAGGACACGGCCAAGGTTTCTCGTTGAATATTTATTTAAAAAGTTGAATATTTTTCAAAATTGAGAGTTCTGTTAAGTTCAACTTGCAAATACACGCTCTTGGGAGACTTTGCGTCTCCCGCCGCTATGGCATCCCTCTGCAGTGTTTTTCATGGTCTTGTATTCATGAGTCAACACATATGGGGTACCGCGGTGGATGACCGCGAACATGCGTTCGATGAGCTTGAACTTGATCGCATTCAAGATGACACCGGGGTGCTTCCCCTCTTCCCGCTTTCGGGCAGCATACACACTCATTTCAGGGTCGTTGTGGCGGGCACTCATCGCTCCCTGTGAGAGTTCTGCCTTGATCTGGGCATCTCCTATCCTCGACACGGTGGCCGCTCCATGGATACTGGTCCCGGAAGTGCGGGCAAAGGGGGCGACACCAGCGTAGCAGGCATACTGTCGGGCATTGCTGAAGGACTGGAAGTTGTTCGTATGGGTCAAAGTGGATATGGCGATGACCTTGCCGACACCTGGGACAGAGGTGATCAGGTCGTAGCTGGTCTTCAATTCCTCATTCCGTTGGATGACGGACTGAATCTCTGCCTCCACCGCCTCAATCTGCTGAGACAGCGCTTCCACCAGCAGGGACATCCGCTTGAAGGTACTGCCTTTCTTGTTGCTCTTATCGGAGATATATGCCTTATACTTAGCTCGTTCGCTGACGTACATGGCGCGCTCCGATTGCAGCTGCTTCAATTTAAGGATATCTTCTGACGCCAGCTTTGACGGCTTCAGCTTGTAGGCCTTCTCGAAAGCGAACGTGGCTATCCTGGCACTGTCGATCTTGTCATTCTTGTCCCTTGATATGCCCATGGAGCGCTTCATGACCAACGGACAGATCGAGCAGTATTCAATGCCTTTCTGCTCCAGGAAAGAGTACAGGTCGAGTCCGTAATGGCCGGTATTCTCCATGCAGAACATGCAGTCCTTGAGGTTGACCTTTTCCTTGCGAGCCCACTTCAGGATCTCCTTGAATCCGGTCTTGTTGTTGTCAACTTTGAGATGTGGAAATCGCTTTTCTTCCATTTTCTCAACAAAAATTGATGCATCAAGTGTTTTTTTCGAGATGTCGATGCCGATGTAATAGGATCTTTTCATACCTTTGCAAATGTTATGGGTTAACCACTGTGGGTTGAACTAGCTAAATCATTTAAAAGGTCGTGTCCTATTAATCTAGTTAGAGCATTCAGCCTCGTGAGAAGCAAGACTATTTCTGTGTTTTAAGACTGCTATCTTAGAACTCACTATAGTTCACTTGCAACTCGGTGGTTAATCCTTTTTTTTATTGTATATACATGCAAAGATAAGGATTATTTTTGACTGGTGCAAATCTAAATGAACTCACGGAACTCACAGAAAGATTTTCTTTTTAACACGAATTACCATGAATTAGCCACGAATTTTTCATGAATTATTTTTTTAAGTAATTCCGAAAAAGGACGAAAAGACGAAAAGGACGAAAAATAGATTAGCAGATCACGGATAACCAAGATTAAACGGATATCAGTGGGTCGGAGGGGAAGCTGAGTGCGTTTCTTCGCCGCACTCAGCGCGGATAGCACGGATGCTCGTCCGGATTAAGGCACACACAGATTTCTGTTTAGCCCCGAAGGGGCGAGAAGAACACAGACGGGGGCATTAGCCCCCGGTATTGGACACCCCACATACAGGGAAGCCCTGTAAGGGCGAAAGATCTTTCGTGCCTTCAGCACTCGGTTTGTTGGGGGCTGGTATAACGGGGGCTTACACCCCCGCCTGTGGTCTTGGCAGCCTTTCAGGCTTAGGATTGGCCGAACAAATAATCCGATAAATCTGGGGAATCTGTAGAGAGGAATGAGACAGGAGTCAGTGAACGTCTTCGAAGGGCTCTTCGGCGTTGGTTTGAGCCAAGGGAGCGTCGGATGCGGGCTCTTCGGCGTTGGTTTGAGCCAAGGGAGCATCGGATGCGGGTTCTTCGGGTTTCTCGTTGGGGAACCACTCGGCGAGCTGCTGGTTGACCTTCTCTTCGATCTCGGGTGTCACGTGCGCCTTGACGCGATTGTAGGCGATGGCGAGGGTTACGGCATTGTCGAGCAGCGAGAGGATGGGACCGAAGTTGTCGCGGTTCATGAGGTTGGGCATGAACTGGTAGGCAAGGGCTGCACCGATGATGACCTTATCGACGGTGGGGGTGGTCTCGGCAGTCATTACCTGATAGCATTCGAGGGAAACCTTGGTGGTTTCGCGCCCGGCTGTCTTGGCTCCTGCCTTGATCTTGTCCAGAAGGGAACCCGACTTGAGCCCTTCCTGGAGCTTCTTGGAGTAGTCGTTGCCGGCAATGGCTTCCTTCACTTTGTTGACAATCTCGTTCTCGCTGAGGTTCTTGGTCACTTTCTTGACTACGTCGCTGTCGAGAATGTTCTTGAATAGTTCTTCTAACATAGTAGTATTAATTAAAGGTGATGTATTTGTCTATCAATCGTCACGAATTGTCGTGAACTGTTTCACGGGGCAAATTTACGATTATTATTCCAAACTACAAAAGAAAATCGTCGGAATCACGTAAAAAAGTGCGATTCCGACGATTATTGTCGTTTTTCTTCCCGTTTTCTTATTAGTTTTCAAGTGTAGTCGACTATCTCAAATCGAGGCATACAGATTCTATCTGCCAAATCATTATTCTTCACTCGGAGCATAACGATTTCATCTGCCAAATCTGTATTCTTCGCCAGGAGCATACAGATTTCATCTATCAAAACTGTATGCTCTGCTCGAAGTAATTATTTTTTGTGTTTATAACGCCAGTTAGTGTTTGAGTGTACCAATAGGGATAATATAGACACCATCTTCTCTTTGATAAGGGAAATCACCTAATCCAGTCAAGACCATCATAAACGATGGAGATTTCATTCGGGTGGTGTCTATATCGGATGCTAACTTCTTAAGTGTTTTTGCACCTTCTTCTATAAGGGTGTCGCCACCTAATTTGATTTCAATGAGTCCATAGGAACCATTTCTCAAATGAATAATAGCATCGCACTCCAATCCTTTCTTGTCACGATAATGATACACTTGGCCGTTTAAAGCATCTGCATAAACTCTTAGGTCGCGAATTGCCAGTGTCTCAAACATCAGTCCCATAGTCTCTAAATCGTTGATGAGATCATTTGGGCTGGCTCCTAAAGCAGCAGTCGCAATACTCGGATCTGTAAAATATCGGTTATCACTTGTGCGTAATGCAGTCTTACTTCGTAAGTTAGGATTCCATGCAGGCATATCTTCGATGACGAATATTTTTTTTAAGGCTCTTATGTATTCATAGATCGTATTATCGGACAAACTGCTTGACTCGTTGGACTTTAGGTCTGCCAAAATGGTGCCAATGGTAGCCATACTTCCTTGATGGCGAGCGTATGATCTCATGAGCAGTTGCACACGCTGTGGATTGCGTTCTACGTTATCCACGCGAGAAATATCGCTGTCGCAAACAAGGTCATAGTAATCATATGCTTGCTCTAAAGCATCTGTTTTATCCATGTCGATTGCACCAGGCCATCCTCCACGGCAAATTAGATAGGCCAGTTGGTTGATATCGATATGGTTGCTTCCTTTGGGAATATATTGTTCTTGATTGAAGAGATCTTCCAAGCTAACTTCTCCAGAAGAATCTCCAGATTCAAAAAGCGTCATTGTTCGCATTTTCAGTTTCGCAAAACGTCCAGTTCCCGAGTGAAATAATTCATCTGTAGAAGGAGGGACACTGCTTCCAGTGAGGATAAAATGCCCAAATCCACCGCGATGGTCCACCTCAAACCGAACACTGTCCCAAAGAGTTGGAGCAATCTGCCATTCGTCAATCAGACGTGGCGTGTCACCTGAAAGGAGTTGCTGAACATTAATTCTTGCTGCCTGAAGATTTTGTTGTCTGTGCATAGGGTCTGACATGTAAAGGCAACTCGCTGCTTGTTGTTCGGCTGTCGTTGTCTTGCCACACCATTTAGGTCCTTCTATCAATACTGCACCCTTTCTTCTTAGTCGCGCAGCCAACATTTCGTCGGCTATTCTTGGTTTGTAATTATTCATTTTTTCTTGTGCTTGGGAACTTGGCCGATTTTCACTTGGGAACTTGGCCGATTTTCACTTGGGAACTTGGCCGATTTTTCGATGCAAAGATAAGTGAATTTTTTAGAATCTCCAAATTTTATCGAAAAATAATTACCGAATTATATGTTAGAACACACTAAGTTTTCTTTTAACACGAATTATCATGTAATTGATCACGAATTATTTTGTTAGAACACGAATCGCACGAATGCAAATGGGTTTTCTTTTTAACATGAATTATCATGAATTAGCCACGAATTTTTCATGAATTATTTGTTTTTTCGGTTTTTTGGGAGAATATGGCATTCTTTATTTAGGTGAAAATGGCCGCGTCTCTCGCTTCAATAGCGGAGACTTGGCCGGAAAATGTGCTGACTTGTTCCCTTCGGTCACGTCCGAGAGAAGCAATAGTCAGCAGAAAATCGCACTGCGTGCGGAAAATAATTGCTTGTCCCGTTCCCATTTTTCGTGCATTTTCGTAATTACTTTTGGGTCCGGATGGATTTTCTGCGCATTTGCGCAATTTTCTGCAGGTATTGGACCTGCACATTTTCCGGCAGAAACAACCAGGCCATTGGGCCGAGGTTGTCTGCCATTTTCACCTTCCCTTAAACTTACGTTTTATAAGATCACAGATTTTACGAATCTTACGGATTTTCAGCTTGTCCAAAGGAGACCAGTGGTCATTGCTTCGCCGACCACTGGGGCGGAAACCACGGACGCCTTGACCTTATAAATCCCACACAGAACTCACGAAACGCACAGACATATTTCTTTTGACTCCTACCTTTTCTGTGAGTTCTGCGAGTTCTGTGTGCCATTATTAATTATCTCACACAGAAAGCACAGAAAGCACAGATTTTCTTTTGAAGCCACCCTTTCCTTCCGTGAGTTCAGTGTGCCTTAATTCGGACCCGCATCCGTGTTATCCGCGCTGAGTGCGGCGAAGAAACGCACTCAGCCTCCCCTTCGACCCACTGATATCCGTTTAATCTTGGTTATCCGTGATCTGCTAATCTCTTTTTCGTCCTTTTCGTCTTTTTTTCGTGAATTTTCGGAATTACTTTTGGGTCCGGATGGATTTTCCGCACGAAGTGCGATTTTCTGCAGGTATTGGACCTGCACATTTTCCGGCAGCCAGGCACGGCTATTGATGCCTGTGCCGCTGCCATTTTCACCTAATCTAAAAATATATTTTCACTTGACTTTGAATGTTGTCGCTGCGCTCAAAATCTCACAAAATAAAATACTCAAGTTTCGCATTTAGCGAAACTATACTGGAGTTATCAGTAGTAAACGGGAGTTAACAGGCTAAAGCCTGTGGAGTTAACGGACGTATGTACCGTCTTACCTCTTTTCGAAAGGCGCTTCTCTCGGACGTGACCGAAGGGAACAAGGTAACGCCGATAACTCCTGTTAACTCCCATTAACTCCTGTTTTCTCCCCTATATCAACAAGTTGAGCAAATGCGAAACTTGAGTAAAATATAAAAATCTTTCTAAAGAAAATAGGGGACACGCTTGAAACGTGTCCCCTTGGAGAATGATTGGATTTTAATCACTGAGAGTGATGGATCAATTGTCGGTAGAAATCCAACGTGGGTCACCGATCGGTTCGTCGTAGAACTTCATCTTCCAGGTGAAGTCACCATTGTCGGGATCGTTGAAGATCTGGGCAGAGGTGAGCTCGCTGGGTTCGAGATCGGTGATGTTGTTGCTGGCGAATACGCAGTCAGCTGCACGGAAGTTCTTGACAGCAGCGTCGATGGTGCCGTTGGAACGTGCACCGCGCGAAGCTTCGGGATCGAAGGTCTTGCCGAATACGCAGTACGAGATGGTGATGTTGGTGTCCATGCCGTTGCAGTCGGCGAAGTAACGTCCGTTGGCGATGATGTTGTAGAACGTGCAGTAGCTGATCTGGATGCCCTTGACCATGGGGCTCTTCGATGCCTCGATGAAGCTGCGCTGAGCCGTGTTGAACGTCGAGTTGGTGATGATGAGCTGGTCAACGATGGACTTGTCCTGGCCGATGTAGATCTGCGAGTAGCCGTTGGCCGTCGAGAGGTTGTAGCCGATGCAGTTGTCGAACTTGATGAGCTCGTACTTCTGGTCGTTGCTACCCTGTGTACGGAGGATGGAGCGCTCGAAGTCGTGGATGTAGCAATCCTCGAACGAGAGTTCTGCGATGGTACATGCAGCACTCTGGTTGATGAGGTACTGGCAGCCGCCATCGGTGATCTCGACATTCTGGAAGCGGATGTAGGCGTGGCTGTCAACGAGGTTGATGCTCTTGCTGGGTGCGATGATTGGCTTGGCAGCTCCTGCAAGACCGAAGAACGTGATGGAGAGTCCGTCGGGGAACTTGATGGAGGCGTCGGAGCCATCCTCGCTGGTGCCATTGAGGCTGTAGGTCACGCCTGGCTGGAGTGCGAGGGTGACAGAGCAGTTGGCGCTACCAGCGGCCTCTTGAGCAGCGGCAGCAAGCTGCTTGATGAGATCCTGTGAGATGTGGGTCTCACCCTCAGGCATCGTGTACTTGTAGGATGCAGCGGGGATAGCGGCTGCGGTGGTACCGGTAGCATTACCGCGACGTGCATCGCCGTTGTAGAGGATTACGCTATAGGTAGTGGTAGGAGCAAGGCCGGTGACCGTCTTCTCGCCAGCTGCCTTCTCGGAGTCGGAGATGGCGAGACGCTCGTTGTTGAATGCACCGCCGTTGATGATGAAGTGGGTGACTTCGGCACCTGGGGTCCACGAGAAGCGAATCCAGCTGTCGTCACGATCTGCATCGGTCACGGGATTCATGATCTGCTCGGGACGTGTGGTGAAGTGACGACTGGAACCATCGATATAATAGAACCACTTGGAGGAGGGGGTGCCGCTGTTGGAGCAGGAACGCATGCGCAGGAAGTAGTCGGTCTCGCCAGCCAGACCGGTGACGGTGAATGGCGTCTCGTTGGTCTCGAAGACTTTCGACGAAGTAGAAACCTCGTCCTGATAGAGAGAGTCCTGGCTGACCTCAATCTGATAGTAGTCGGCGCCTTCGATCTTGCCATAATCTACCACGGCGTATGTGTCGCCACGGGTTACGGAAAGACTGGTGGGTGTGAAGAGGCGGTTGAAGCTGCTGTCAACGTCCCAGTCGTTCCCTTCGGTGCAAGAGGTGGCAGCGGCTCCGAGGAGGAGTGCTGCGGATGCACAGATGATGAAATACTTATTTTTCATTTGTTATGAAGTTTTGAGATTAATAGCCGTACGAATTCGAGATGGTGTTGTTGGCATCCGAAAGCGTAGAGGTAGAGATTGGCAAGAGGTAGCGGTTGATGACCTGGGGATTATCGACGAGACCTGCGCTGATGGTCGGCATGTTGGTGATGTACTGTTCGATGGTGAACTTGCCCCAAGCATTGACAGAATCGGTGCAGTGGAAGTCGGCAGCCGACTTGCCCTCGGTGAGCGTGTACCAGTTGACCGAGTTCCAGTCGATGACCGTCTTGGTGTCGTCGGTGTAGTTGAAGTAGAACTTGGTGGGCCACTTGTTGTCCTGAACGATGTTGGTGGCTGAGCCGTCTTCCTTGACGTCATAGCTTACGAGGCCGATGGCATCGTAGTAGGTCTGCTTGGCCTCCAGGATCTTGGCAACGAGGAGGTTCCAGCGCTCGAGGTCGAACTTGCGGATGCCTTCGCCTACGAGCTCCCAGCCCTCTTCGTCAACGATGGCCTTGAAGAAGCCTTCCTTGGTCGATGGGAGAGAAGCGATGTAGTCGTTCTGTGGGGTGGCAAATGCGCGGTTGTGAACCTGTGCAAGGGCCTCACGGGCGGTGATGCCTGCCCATCCTTCGGAAGAGGCATCCGGACCTGCGAGCTCGTTGAGCACTTCGGCATACATGAGGAGCACCTGCGAATAGCGCATACGAACGCAATCGACACCAGTCATCACCTTCGAGCTGGCGACGGCATTGACGGCCTGCCATTCCTCGTTCATCCACTTCTGGTCCCACTTGCCGATGTAGAGCTGGAGGGGCTGGTTGGAGGCGAAGGCCTGCTTGCCGCTGCTCCACTGGTAAGGCTGGCAGGAGATGTCGCGACGGAGGTCGCCCTGCTTGTAGGAGTAGAAGTGCATGGCCGTGGTCTGCTGCTTGGCTGAAGAGTTGCCGTAGCCAAAGACGTTGCCTGCGCCGTTGTAGCGGGTGCCGATGGTGTAGCCGAGCTCGCCGCTGGTGTTCATCAGCATGGGAATCTGGAAGATGTCCTCGTAGTAGGTGACATCGAGTTCGCGGGCATTGATAAGCTGCCAGTGGTTCTCGAACGACGGGTTGAGCTTGTGCGGGCCATTCTGGATGATGTCGGAAAGCTGGACAAGCGCCTTCTTGTAGTACTCGAGGTAGTTCTGATCGCGCTGGGTGGGATAGGTGCCGTCGGAGTAGGAAGCAGTCTCGTAGCCTGCCTTCGAGGTCTCGCGGATATTCCAGCCGCCACGGAGGAGAGCCACCTGTGCGTAGAGTGCCTTGGCGTAGCCGCGTGTAGCATGCTCGGTGGTATAGCCGTTGCGTCCTGCCCAGGGGAGGAGATCAGCAGCTTCGGCCAGATCGTTGAGCAGGTAGTCGAGGATCTCGTCGCGGTCGGTCTTGGTCAGCGCGTCGGTGACGTTGTCGCTGGTGGTCGGATCCATCTTCATGGGGATGTCGCCGAAGAAGCGGATGAGGTCGAGGTAGAGCATGGCGCGCAGGGTGAGTGCTTCGCCCAGGTACTGGCCCATGTCGGTGCGCTGTTCCTTGGTGCCGTTTGCGTAGAGGTCGCTCTTGCGGATGCCGTCGATAGCGAGGTTACAGTTCTCGATGACGCCGTACATAGCCGTCCAGAGGGTGGTGATCTTCGACCAGCCGCCTGCAGTGACGTTGATGTAGTTCATGTAGCTGCGCTCGCTGGCAGCAGTGGTGGAGGAAGCTCCGCGACCATCGACAAGCTCGATGTCAGAGTTGGTGGACCAAACGATGGGGATGTACTGCGAATAGGTGGCATCCTGGGTGAGGCCGCCATAGATCTTGTTGATGACGTAGCCTGTATAGTAGGTGGAATTGTAAACAGTCTCGGTGTTCTGCTCGGAGGGGGAGTTCTGGTCGAGGAAGTCATCGCAACCGGTCATCGCTACCATGCCAAGCATAAGGGAGGCAATTCCAAAAATCTTTTTCATTGTCTTAACCATTAAAATTATTAGAATGTAACGTTAATGCCGGCTACCCAAGAGCGGCTGCGCGGATAAGCTGCGAAGTCGATGCCTGGGCACATGGGGTTGGAGTTGGTGTCAACCTCCGGATCGTTGCCAGAGTAAGGAGTCCAGCACATCAGGTTGTAGCCAGTGCAATAGATTCGAACGCTCTCGAGGAAGGCAACCTTGACCCACTTCTTGGGGAAGGTGAAGCCGAGGGTTACGTTTTGGAGGCGCAGGAAGGAGGCATCCTCGACGGCATCGCTGGTGATGACAGAGGTAGAGGCTGCTGCGGGGTTGTAGCAGGAAGCGCCCGCGTTGATCTCGGCGAGGCGGTTGATGAGGCCATCGGTGCCACCGTAGTAGGAGATGGTGGAGCGCGACGGACGACCCAGGTTGAGGCCTGTGGCGGGATCAATCCAGGTGTAGCGACCGTTGGCGATGCTGTAGTCATCGACGAGGTTGTAGTGCTGCTGCGAACCCTGGAAGAAGGAGGCTACGAGCTTCGAGCCGTTGACAATCTGGTTGCCGAGCGAGTAGTTGCAGAAGACGGCGTAGTCGAACCAGCGGTAGCGGCCATCGATGCCGAAGCCACCGGTGATGGTGGGCACGGTGTTGCCGAGCTTCTGGAAGACAGCCTTGCCTTCGCCGTCAGCCTCGAGCTTTGGTGTGCCGGGATAGAGCGTGCCGAAGTAGGTGTAGCTGGTGTTGTTCACACCGTCCTTGAGCACCCACTTGGAGCCGTCGTAGGTGATGTCGTTGGTGGAATAGAAACCGGCGCTCTTGAAGCCCCAAACCTCACCGAGGCTGCCGCCTTCGGCAACGCGGAAGTCACCATCGGTGTAGTTGATGGCCGAACCTGCGAAGCTGGAGGTCTGGTAGGGGTTATCGGAGTTGAGCTCGTCGATATTGCTCTTGTTGTAGGCGATGTTGAAGTTGAAGTTGAGCGTGAAGTTCTTCGACTCGACAGCGGCAGCATTGAGGGCGAATTCGACACCCTTGTTGGAGGTCTGTCCGAAGTTCTGGTACTGGTAGGAGTAGCCGCTCGAAGAGGGCACCTTGGCACGCATCAGCAGGTCCTTGGTGGTGTTCCAATACACTTCGAAGTTACCGGAGAGGCGTCCGTTGAAGAAGCCGTAGTCGATACCGAAGTTACGGGTAACGGTGGTCTCCCAGTTGAGGTTGGGGTTGGCGAGATAGGTGCCGTGCTCCATCATGGGGGTGTTGGCCTCGTTGAAGCCGGGGTGCTTGCCGCTGTTGCCAGCCATCGAATAGGTGGTCTTGAGGAGGCCCGAGGTGATGCGGTTGTTACCGGCAGTACCATAGGAGAGACGGAGCTTGAGATTGGAGAGCCAGCTGGCTGTGCTCTGCATCCATTCCTCGTCGGAGAGACGCCAAGCGAGGGCAACAGAGGGGAAAGCGCCCCAACGGTGTCCTTCGCCGAACTTCGAGCTACCGTCGGCACGTACGGTGACGGTGAGC
>JAEEGG010015818.1_pt1 | contig 15784 bp, 8 predicted proteins | sample 9134161 | NCBI WGS metagenome assembly JAEEGG01 (sample SAMN16246543, study PRJNA631951) | gut metagenome | biome: gut microbiome; feature: rumen; material: CR-attached | host: Bos | place: Iran: Karaj | collected 2018-10
AACATTTATGTGTTCATAAGGTTACATGGGACAAAGTATTTGAGCGTTGCGAAGAATGATAATTCAAGAATCTTTCGTACCTTTGCACACCAAAATGCGAGAACGGTGCAAACAAAAATAAACATACTAATCATAATGACAAAAACTACAATGAAATTTCTGAAAAACGTAAGTATCTTATCGTGCACACTTTTGATGTGGTGCTCCATTGCTCCTGCTCAGGTAAGCACCAATCCCAACAAGTTTCTTGGTAACATCACCACCTGGGGCAGCGTGGATGCCGGAGGCGGCGTGCCTGCCTTTTACACACTTTGGAACCAAATCACCTGTGAGAACGAGTCGAAATGGTCTTCAGTTGAAGGTACCCGTGGCACATTCAACTGGGGTGGAGCAAACAATGCCTTTAACTATGCCAAGCAGCATGACTTCACCTACAAGTTTCATGCACTGGTATGGGGTGCACAGTATCCCGGCTGGTTATCCAGTCTGTCACCACAGGAGCGCTTTGCTGCGCTTACCAATTGGTTCGACCATGCCAAGGCACAATATAGCACCCTACCCATGATTGACGTGGTGAACGAGGCTGTGGGTAACCATCAGGCGGGTAACCCCATGATGAAGGAAACCTTGGGTGGCGGCGGTAAGACGGGTTACGACTGGCTCATCAAGGCATTCGAGATGGCCTACGAGCGTTGGCCGGATGCCATTCTCATCTATAACGACTTCAACTCTATTCGCTACGACATCGACAATTACATCACCTTGGTTCAGACCCTACGTGATGCAGGAGCACCAATCGATGCTTACGGAAATCAGGCACACGAATTAAGTGGCTGTAGTGCGAGCGAATTGAGTAGCGCCATGCAAAAGCAGCAAAATGCGCTGAAGATGCCGATGTTTATTACTGAATATGATATCGGCGACTATGAGCCCGAAACTCATGGTGCCACCCAAAAGTCAAATTTCGAAGCACAAATACCTGTAATGTGGGAGGCTCCCTATTGTGCAGGCATCACTTTGTGGGGTTATGTCTATGGCAAGACATGGATTAACCTGAAAGAAAAGGACAATCCTTATCAAGACGCAAGGGACGAATATGGAAATTTAATAGGTCCGGGAATTTCTGGTCTTTATTTGGACGGTGAAGAACGTCCTGCCATGACCTGGCTGAGGGAATATATGGAAAGTGATGCTGCCAGAAATGCCGTGGGACCCTTCCCTGGCACGAAGAAAGAGGCTTCTATCTATATCCGTCCTGCAGCCCTAAAGGTTGCCAAAGGCGATGTGCTGCCCATCAAGATTCGTGCTCGTCTGGCCACCAAGACTATTGAGAAAGTAGATTTCTATGTCGATGACGAACTGGTGGAGACGATGACCGAGGAACCCTATATCGTGGAATATACTGCAAGCACTACAGGTACGAAAAATACAAAGGCCGTAGTTACCGCCACCGATGGCTCTACCTATGAGCGCTATGGACGTTTCAATGTAAGCAGGGGAACAAAACGATCACCTTACAACGACGTTATCCCTCAGCTTCCTGGAACAATCAATGCTACAGAGTACGACAATGGTATGTCTGGCGTGACTTACAATAACGCTTCTCGCTCTTTGACTACCACCAAAGACGGCCAGTGGATGGAATATACTGTTGATGTGCTGGAGGATGGCTACTATACGTTGGAAGCAGAAGTTGCTTCCACGAAAACAGGCGGTATGTTCCATTTGGCAGAGTATTCGTTTGATAACCTCATTTATTATACCGATTATACCGATGTTCCAAACACAGGAAGTACTACCACATACCAGACTGTTCGCTGCCCGATGAAGGAATACCTGACGGCAGGTCGTCATGTTTTCACACTGCTTATCGACACAGGCGGATTCTATATCAAGAGTTTGACATTTAAGAGTATGACCACATTTACCCTTCCTGGAACTATTGAGGCTGAAGACTTTTGTATGGGTGGCGATGGTATGGAGGTTATCAGTGATAATGGAGGCTATGTTCTCAGTAATGCCAACAACAGCAAATGGGCAGAATATTTAGTTGACATCACACAGTCAGGTAAGTACAGTTACGAGGTCACTGCTTCGGCAGATGCAGAGTCGAAATTGAATATCAGTCTGGTGAACAGTGATGGCTCCCTGAAGAATCTTATCACTATCACTCTTCCAAAAACTGGTAGTTTGAATACCTATCAGGTGAAGACGGGTACTATTAGAAATAAAATCACTGTAGATGGTTTGCAGAAACTACGCTTTACAATCACTTCCGGTAATTGTAATATTGACAACGTGAAGCTAACAAGCACAGAGACTGGTATTGGTACAATCATTGCTGACGAGGATGACAACGCTCCTGCCTATAACCTCCAAGGTGCAAGAGTAGGTGACGACTACCGTGGCATCGTGATTATCAATGGAAAAAAGGTCGTGAGAAAGTGAAAAAGTGAAAAAGTGAAATGAATAAAATGAAGAAGACACTTTTTATCATACTCCTCGGCCTGATGGCCGGCCTCACGAAGGCACAGGCACAAGTAGATCCTAACTTCTATATCTACATCTGCTTCGGACAGTCCAATATGGAAGGCAATGCCCAATGGGAGGCTCAGGATGTGGGCAACGTTGATCCACGTTTCCAGATGCTGGCAACCTGTAACTTCAGCAGTCCTAAACGCACGTTGGGTAATTGGTACAAGGCCGAGTGCCCTATCGTCAGTCCTGTCGGCAAATTAGGTCCTTCCGACTATTTCGGCCGTACGATGGTGCAGGAACTCCCCGACAAGAAGATTGGCGTCATTGCCGTTGCTATGGGTGGCAGTCCTATCGAGATGTTCGACAAGGACCTGTACTTACAGAAATACAAAGACAACTACAACGAGTGGTGGGCTCAGATAGCCAGAAATTACTACGGTGAGAACCCCTATGGCCGTATTATCGAGATGGCCAAGAAGGCTCAGCAGATAGGTGTCATCAAGGGCATCCTGCTGCACCAGGGAGAGTCGAACAATGGCGACGAGAAGTGGCCTGGCATGGTGAAGAAAATCTATAAAGACATGCTGCATGACCTCGGACTCAGAGCCAGCGAAGTCCCCATCTTTGTCGGAGAGACGTTGTATAAAGAAATGGGTAGTGATGCCTGTTATTTCCATAATACGGTGGTGGCGAAAATCCCAGAGGTTATTCCTACTGGTCATGTGGTTTCTGCCGAGGGTATTCCTGGCAATGGTACCGACCCCTGGCATTTCTCTGCTGCGGGCTATCGTACCTTCGGTAAGCGTTATGCCGCGAAGGTTCTCGATGTGCTGAACCATCCAGAACAATACACCAAATACTACACCATAGACGAGCGTCTGACAGGCGGACTGTCAGACATTTCCGGAAAGAAATTCGCTATTGTGAACGAAGCTGAACAGAAGGCGTTATACTGCTTTTCTGGCCAGCAGATGGCAGATGGTGATTTCAAGACTGCCTTCGACCTGTCCAGTGAGGCATATCTATTCCAAACGTCGAGAATTGGCGGTGGACGTTCTTTGAGACTTTACACCCCAACTGGCGAGGGTTATTTGGTAGATGGTAATGCTGCCTATTTGAACTCGCAGGCTGTTGATGGCGATTGCTGTTTTGCTAACGGATTGAAAGATCAGAAAGGCTATGACATTCCTGATGGCGGAGTGTGGATAATTGAGTATGTGGAGGACAAGGGATGGTCGATGAAAAACAAGGGTACTGGCAAGTATCTGAAGGATGCTGCTCACCCCGCTATGTTCGATGAACCCACCTACTTCACCTTCTGTACATTAAAGGAAGGTGAATACACTGGCATTGTTGACGTGAAACGTGAACCAATAGCCAATAACCGTTATTACACCCTCGATGGACGTCAGCTGAACAGTCAGCCTACCCAGCGTGGCATCTACATCATCAACGGTAAAAAGGTCGTGATAAAGTAACTCAACTTACGCATGTATTTTAGAACCACGAATTTCACGAATTAAACGAATTGTTCTATGTAGGACGATATGTTTATCGATATAGATTCAGTATGTAAGCAATTACTAATTCGTTCAATTCGTGTAATTCGTGGTTAAAAGAACTTGATAAACTTGAATGAGGTGAAAGAAAAACTGACAATAAAGAAGTTCATTGCGCCAATAGTATGGTTGACAGCACTGGCGGTGATAGCTGGAGCTTTACTTGTATTTGAGAGTGACCAGCTTTGGAAAGTACAAGAGAAGAATCTCTTCCTCTGTTCCGTGTTGTTCCTGAAGGAACAGCTGGTAGTGCCCGGTGGTCTGCTCTCCTGGGTGGGAATGTGGTTCACGCAGTTCCTATATTACCCGTGGCTGGGCGTGCTGCTGCTCTGTGCATGGTGGATGCTGTTGATGACCATCATCAAATACGCATTCCGCATCCCTGACCGTTGGTGTATTTTGATGCTTATACCCGTTGCCATCCTATTAATCACCAACATGGATATGGGTTACTGGATTTATCTGCTGAAACTAAGAGGACATTTCTTCATATCGACTATCGGAACGACGATAGTAGCAGCGCTGCTGTGGGGGTTCAGATGTATCCCCGACAAGCATTATCTGAGGACCATCTGTATCCTTCTCACCTGTGTCTTCGGCTATCCGCTGTTTGGTATCTACGGACTGGCAGCCACACTGATTATGGGCATTTGGTCGTGGCGTCTGTCAGCCAGTCGTACGGAGGCAGTTGTCAACAGTGTGGTGGCAGTCTTGAGTATTGCTGCCGTTCCGTTGTTTTGCTACCGGTTTGTTTACTATCAGACTAATCTGTCTAACATTCTCTGGGCAGAACTACCGCTTTTCTATCTGACGGAGGAGTACCACACCTATTATATTCCCTACTACTTGCTGCTGGCGTTTTTCATAATTCTGGCAGTAACATACCGTGCTGACCGTCAGACAACCAAACCCATGAAGCGGCTCTACTATCTGCTGTGTCAGGCTGTGATAACCGTCGTACTCGTGGGTAGTGTCTACACATTCTGGATGAAGGACGAGAACTTCCACCGTGAGCTGACCATGCAGCACCGTATTTCCGACCTCGACTGGATGGGGGTGTTGGAGGAAGCAGCGGCACAACAGGACGAGCCGACACGTGCCATCGTGATGATGCGTAACCTCGCCCTCTCACGAATCGGCAGGCAGGGCGATGATATGTTCCGCTACAAAAACGGCTCCAAACGATACGAAGCTCCTTTTGAAATGCGACTGATGATGGTGGCAGGTCAGATGATCTACTACCAGTATGGTCTGTTGAACTGCTGCAACCGTCTTTGCATGGAGATGGGCGTGGAGTTCGGTTTCCGCACAGAGGACTATCAGTTGCTGGTGAACTGTGCCCTCCTCGAAGGCGACAAGCCACTGGCCCGCAAATATATCAACATTCTAAAACAGACCCTGTTCTACAGCGAATGGGCCAAACAGGTCGAAAACCTGTTAGATCATCCGGAACTGATTGCCAAGGATTCAGAACGTGAGCCTATCACCCACATGCTTCACTACCCCAATACGCTCAGCAGCGATCAGGGCTACACGGAGCGTTTCCTGATGAAGCAACTGGTAAACAGTGCTTATAATGTTGACCCTATTTTCCAGGAGCAGAAGCTACTGGCCACCCTTTGGACCAAGGACATTGAACAGTTCTGGTATCATTTCTACGACTACATTAGACTGCATCCCGATGGTCCCATGCCACGCTACTATCAGGAGGCGGCTTATCTCTATGGAAAAATAAAAGACAGGAAGGATCTGGACAGGATGCCTTTTGACGCTGGTATCAAGGACACTTTCGAACGCTTTATGTCAAATGCCCAAAAATACGAAAAACAGGATGTAGAGGTTGTCCGCAAGGGGCTCTATCCTTTCTTCGGAGAGACTTATTATTATGACTACTATGCAATGAGTAAGTTGCCGGAATATTAGGAATTAAGAAGTTATGATTAGGAAATTATTATATATCACATTTTGTCTGGCAGTGGTGGGTTGTTCTAGTCCTTCTGTGCCAGAAAATTTTACCGAGTCAAAAAGTCTGCCTAAGATCTATCCTGACTATACCGACGTGACGGTTCCTGTCAACATAGCACCGCTCACCTTTGAACTCGATGAGGAGGCCGACGGGATGATTGCACGCTACGCTTTTGGCGATGAGGAAATCGTCTGCGAGGGCAAGGCCCAACCAGAGATGGACGACTGGCGCACGTTAACAGAGAAGGCAAAGGGCGCTGCCATTACCGTCGATGTCTATGCCCTCAAGGCAGACCAATGGACACACTATAAGCCCTTTAGCATCTACGTATCGCCCGATAGTGTTGACAGTTACCTGAGTTATCGTCTAATCTTCCCATCTTTCATCAGTTACGAGGCCCTGACCATCAACCAGCGTTGCTTGGAGAACTACGACGAGAGCGTCATCTATGACAATGTGCTCTGCACTTTCGAGACAGCAGGACAATGCATCAACTGTCACCATTACCAGCAGTACGACCCAAAGCGTATGCAGTTCCACGCCCGTCAGAACAACGGAGGTACCATCATTGCCTACGACGACAAGATTAAGAAGGTAGATATGCGTAACGACTCCGTCCTCTCAGCTGGTGTCTATCCTGCCTGGCACCCCTACTTGAACCTGATTGTCTATTCCACCAACAAGACAGCCCAGAACTTCCATACCACCGACCACAATAAGATTGAGGTCTATGACTCACAGAGCGACATCATCGCCTACGATGTTGAGAAGGGTGAGGTGACCAACCTGGAGAACGACTCGACGGAGTTTGAGGTGTTCCCGGCCTGGGCTCCCGACGGCAAGACCCTCTATTACTGCAGTGCCCACTTCGAGCGGAAATACCCGAACAAGTCGTTTGGCGCGGAGATAACAAAGCGTTGGAAAGAGGTGAAATACAATATCTACCGTAAGAGTTTCGACCCAGAGACGATGACCTTCGGGCCTCGTGAGCTGGTCTTTGCTGCCGACAGCCTGAACAAGAGTGCCACGCTGCCGCGTATCTCACCTGACGGCCGCTTCCTGTTGTTCACCCTTGGCGAATACGGCGTGTTCCATATCTGGCATCATGATGCCGATCTCTGGATGATGGACCTTCGTACCGGTGAGGCACGGCCTGCCAAGGAAATCAACTCGCCCGACACGGAGAGCTATCACTCTTGGTCGAGCAATGGCAAGTGGGTGGTCTTCAGCAGCCGCCGCGACGACGGCACCTATACCCGTCCCTTCTTTGCCCACATCGGCAAAGACGGACGCGGCACCAAACCCTTTGAGCTGCCGCAAGCCGATCCCGACTATCATCGCCAGTTCATGCGGTGTTTTAACATTCCGGAATTTATGAACGGTCCCGTCACCATCAAGCCTCAGACCTTTGCTGATATCCTGAAAGGCGACGCTGAGCCCGTCAAGTACGTGCAGCAGTTAAGTAAGTAAAGAACAGCTGTTCGAACTGGCTGTCCGCTCTTGATGCGAATGATTGCGACAAGTTCCAGGCCTTTGTCTGGAGTTTGTCGCAAATTCATTTTGACATGTTTGTTCAAGCGAAAGCTCCCATCCTCGCTAATAGTGATTACCCCGTTTCGGATGTTCATGTCATACCTGGGGCGTTGATAACATCGTAGCCCTCTCATACCAGTCGAAAACCACGCTGCACGTAGCTACTGGCACAGCCTTCTTCTTAGATTATTGTGGTAATCTGGTGGATGAGATTCTCAAGGACAAGTGGGCACCCCGCGAAGATACCGTTGGTGGAGGCTTGTGGTAAATGTGAAATCCCACATCTCACCTTTATATATTATATTCCTCTCTCAGCCCAGTCGCCGCGGTCGAGGTTGCGATAACCTATGGCCTCGGCGATGTGCTGCGACTGTACCTGCCCAGAGCCGGCAAGGTCGGCAATGGTTCTTGCCACCTTTAGTATTCTGCTATATGCGCGTGCTGACAACTTTAACCGTTCCATCGCCATACGCAACATATCGAGGCTGGCGGCATCAGGTTCAGCAAACTGGTGGAGCATCTTCTCCGTCATCATCGCATTGCAGTGGATGCCTTTGAAAGGCTTGAACCGTTCCTCCTGAATCTTACGGGCGGCAATAACTCTTTCACGAATCTTCTCGCTGGGTTCCCCAGGTCGCATCTCTGAAAGTTGTTTGAAAGGTACAGCCTGTATTTCACAGTGGATGTCGATACGGTCGAGTAGGGGACCGCTAATCTTGTTCATATAGCGCTGTATCTGTCCGGGGGTGCAGACACAGTGATGGGTGGGGTCGCCATAATAGCCGCAGGGACAAGGGTTCATCGAAGCTACAAGCATGAACGAGCAGGGATACTCGACGTTGTACTTGGCACGGCTGATAGAGATTTTGCGGTCTTCAAGAGGTTGGCGCAGCACTTCAAGCACACTGCGCGACAGTTCTGGCATCTCGTCAAGGAAAAGCACGCCATTATGGGCGAGGCTGATCTCACCGGGCTGCGGATTGTTGCCGCCGCCGACAAGGGCTACCTGCGAGATGGTGTGATGCGGTGCCCGGAAAGGGCGTTGCGAGATGAGGCTTGTGTCACGACTCAGCTTGCCGGCCACGGAGTGGATCTGAGTGGTCTCTAAACTCTCAGCCAGCGAGAGAGGAGGCAGGATGGAAGGCAGACGCTTGGCAAGCATCGACTTGCCGCTGCCCGGCGGTCCTATCATGATCAGGTTGTGACCACCGGCAGCCGCCACCTCAAGGGCACGCTTGACGCTCTCCTGACCGCGGACGTCGCTGAAGTCAAGTTCATATTGGTTCTGCTGCTCGTAGAACTCACGACGGGTGTCGATAATGGTAGGCTGATAGGACGTGTCACCGTTGAAGAAATTGATGACGTCAGTCAGCGTCTCCATACCATAGATACTGATGTTGTTGACGACAGCCGCCTCGCGGACGTTCTGCATAGGCACGATGAGACCTTCGAAATGCTCAGCACGGGCACGGATGGCAATGGGCAGTGCACCGCGGACGGGCTGCAGTCGACCGTCAAGCCCTAACTCGCCCACCATCATAAAACGCGCCAGCCGCGTGCTCTCCACCTTCGTGTTGGCTGCCAGGATGGCGATGGCTAAGGGCAGGTCGTAGGACGACCCCTCCTTCTTGATGTCGGCAGGCGACAGGTTGGCCGTGATATCCATCGTAGGCATCTTAAACCCATTGTTCGTCAGGGCGGCCTTGATGCGGTCGTAACTTTCGCGGACGGCAGTGTCGGCCAGCCCTGTCAGGTGGAACTGCACGCCCCGCGACATACTGACCTCTACCGTGACCGTCGTGACCTCCAGTCCGTTGACGGCTGCGCAGAATGTCTTAACAAGCATAGAATCTCTGTTTTTCTGGCAAAGTTACGAAATATTTCCGAAACATTGAAATGATTGGTATGGAAAAAGTTGCAAATGTCGGGGAAATGTGCTATATTTGCAACCGTAACCTCAAAACGACTTGAAAATGATGAAGAAATTATTGCTTTTAGTGCTGTTGCTGGGCTGCTTGACACCGGCCTTCGCTCAGCCCCAGTTCGGCGAACAGCCGAAGTTAGTAGTAGGCGTCGTCGTAGACCAAATGCGCTGGGACTACCTGTCGCGTTACTACCACCAGTTTACCAACGACGGCTTCCGGCGGCTGATAGGTCAGGGCTTTTCGTGCAACAACTGCCTGATCAACTATATCCCGACGGTAACGTCGATAGGGCACACGTCCATCTATACCGGTACCACGCCGGCGTTCCACGGCATCTGCGGCAACAACTTCTTCAAAGACGGCCGTAAGATCTACTGCACCGACGACTCTACGGTCAACGTCGTCGGTACCGACAACCAGAAGAAGGGTCAGATGTCACCGCGCAATATGCTGGCCACAACCATCGGCGACCAGCTGCGCCTGCATACCGACTTTAAGTCGAAGGTCATCGGCGTGAGCTATAAAGACCGTGCCGCCATCCTCCCTGCCGGCCACTCGGCAACGGCAGCCTACTGGCTCGACACGAAGAACCTGCAGTTTATCACCAGCACCTATTACATGACGGAGCTGCCGTCGTGGGTACGTGACTTTAACAAAAAGATGGATGCCGATAAAGAGGTGAAGGCCATCAAGAAAGCCAAAGGCGACATCGGCCTCTCTCCCCTCTGCGGCACTGTCACCACCGACATGGCCATCGCCGCCCTGAAGGGTGAGCAGCTGGGCAAGGGTGACGTCACCGACATGCTCTGCGTGAGCTATTCGCAGACCGACGTCATCGGCCACAAGTGGAGCACACGCGGAGAGCGTACCGACGCTGCCTACCTGCAGCTGGACAAGGACCTGGGCCGTCTGCTGACGGCACTCGACGAGCAGGTGGGACGCGGCAACTATCTGTTGTTCCTGACCGCCGACCACGGTGCTGTCCATAACTTCCAGTTCATGCAAGACCACAAGCTGCCAGCGGGCAAATGGCTCAACCCCGATATGCAGAACGGTATGGATGCCGCTATTGCCAAGAAGCTGGGCAACAGCCGTCCGGTGGTGGCCGACGAGCTGGACTGCCGATACTTCCTCGACCGTCAGGCCATCAGTGAGCAAGGTCTCGACTACGAGCAGGTGAAGGCCATCGCCATTGAATACCTGCGGCAGTCGCCGCACGTCAGCTTCGTCGTCGATTTCGAGCATGCCGCAAGTCAGAGTCTGCCCGCCGTCATTCGCGACCGTGCCTTGTTAGGCTATCACTACCGCCGCTCGGGTGACATCCTGGTGGTGCCCGAGCCGGGCTATTACAGCTTTGGCAAGACGTCGTCGCCCGTAGGCACCACTCATGGCGAGTGGAATCCCTACGACGCTCATATCCCTTTGCTCTTCTACGGGTGGAAGGTCGATCACGGTGCTACCTCTCGCGAGGTGCATATCACCGACATTGCCGCCACCGTCTGCCAGATGTTGCACATCCAGCAGCCCAATGCATGTATCGGCGAGGCTATTCTGGAAGTGAGCGGTGAGAAAGATTAAGATTATTGCGTTCGACGCTGACGACACGCTGTGGGACTGTCAGTCGTATTTCGAGGCGGTGGAGAACCGTCTCTACGAGCTGATTGCTCCCTACTGCGACGACCCTGCACGGGAACTGTTCAAGACCGAGAGCGGCAATATGGCCGATCTGGGTTACGGCTGTAAAGCCTTCACCATCTCTATTATTGAGACGGCACTAAGGGTAGGGGGAAGCCATATCAGCAGCGAGGAGCTGTCGACGTTGCTCAGCCACTGCAAGAAACTATTGCAGCTGCCCGCCACGCCATTGCCGGAAGTGGAGCAGACGCTGGCCGCTATCGACGGCTACCGCAAGGTGTGCTTCACCAAAGGTGAGCTGCAGGATCAGGAGAACAAGCTGCGCCGCTCCGGACTGCTGAAGTATTTCGACGATGTCGAGATTACCAGCGACAAGGGGCAGGCGGAGTTCCTGGCTCTCTGCGAGCACCAGCATTGTCATCCCTCGGAACTGTTGATGGTAGGTAACTCACTGAAGAGCGACATCGCTCCGGCTCTGGCTATTGGGGCCTGGGCCATCCACATTCCCTTCCACGTGACGTGGCAGTTAGAGACGTTCGAGGACTTTGAGCACGAACGAATGAAGAAAATCAGTCATTTTGGCGAATTACTGCAAATTATTTAGTAATTTTGCAGCCAAAATTAAAAAAAACAATATCATGGAACAGAAACAGTATAAGCGGACGACCGTGACGTCGGCCCTGCCGTATGCCAATGGCGGGGTGCATATCGGTCACCTGGCTGGTGTCTACGTGCCGGCCGATATCTATGTGCGCTACCTTCGTCTGAAGAAGCGCGAGGTCCTTTTCATTGGCGGCTCTGACGAGCATGGTGTGCCCATCACCGTCCGTGCCCGCAAGGAGGGTATCACACCGCAGGACGTGGTAGACCGCTACCACAAGATGATCAAGGACTCGTTCGAGGAGTTCGGCATCTCGTTCGACATCTATAGCCGCACCACCAGTGAGACGCATCACAAGTTTGCCGCCGAGTGGTTCCGCAAGCTCTACGACGAGGGCAAGCTGGTGGAGGAGACCACCGAGCAGCTCTACGACGAGGAGGCCAAGCAGTTCCTGGCCGACCGTTACGTGGTGGGCGAGTGCCCCCACTGCCACAACGAAGGGGCTTACGGCGACCAGTGCGAGAAGTGCGGTCGCGACCTCTCGCCCACGGAACTGATCAACCCGAAGTCGACCATCAGCGGCTCGACACCCGTGCTGAAGAAGACGAAGAACTGGTATCTGCCGCTGAACGAGTATCAGGACTGGCTGAAGCAGTGGATTCTGGAGGAGCACAAGGAGTGGCGTCCGAATGTCTACGGTCAGTGCAAGTCGTGGCTCGACATGGATCTGCAGCCCCGCGCTATGACGCGTGACCTCGACTGGGGCATCCCCGTGCCTGTGGAGGGAGCCGACGGCAAGGTGCTCTACGTGTGGTTCGACGCGCCTATCGGCTATGTCTCGAACACCGTCGAACTGTGCGCTAAAGAGCCGGAAAAGTGGGGTAACTGGGAAAAATGGTGGCAGGACGAGGACACCCGTCTCGTTCACTTTATCGGCAAGGACAACATCGTGTTCCACTGTATTATCTTCCCCACGATGATGAAAGCATGGAATGATGCTAACGGACACCCCTCCTTTGGAGGGGGCGGCGGAGGCTTCATCATGCCTGACAACGTGCCCGCCAACGAGTTCCTGAACTTGGAGAACGACAAGATCTCCACTTCGCGCAACTGGGCCGTCTGGCTGCATGAGTACCTCGTCGACATGCCCGGCAAGCAGGACGTATTAAGATATGTGCTGACCGCCAATGCTCCGGAAACCAAGGACAACAACTTCACCTGGAAGGATTTCCAGGACCGCAATAACAACGAGCTGGTAGCCGTCTACGGCAATTTTGTCAATCGCGCCCTGCAGCTGACGAAGAAATACTGGAACGGTATCGTTCCCGCCTGCGGCACGCTGACGGACGTTGACCGTCAAGCATTAGATGAGTTCAAGGACGTGAAGGAGAAGGTGGAGCGCCTGTTGGAGCAGTTCAAGTTCCGCGACGCACAGTTTGAGGCCATGAACCTGGCCCGCATCGGCAACAAGTACATCACCGACTGCGAGCCGTGGAAGGTCTGGAAACAGGATTCCAAGCGCTGCGAGACCATCCTCAATATCTGCCTGCAGCTGACGGCCAACCTCGCCATTGCTTTCGAGCCGTTCCTGCCGTTCTCGTCGAAGAAACTCCGCGAAATGCTCAACATCGACAGCTTTGAGTGGGAGCAGCTGGGCAGCACCGACCTGTTGCAGGCTGGCCACCAGTTAGGCGAGCCGCAGCTGCTGTTCGAGAAGATTGAGGACGACGTCATACAGAAGCAGCTCGACAAGCTGGAAGCCACCAAGAAAGCCAATGAGGCTGCCGCCTTCAAGCCTGCTGACATCAAGGAAACGGTTAGCTTCGAGGACTTTGAGAAGCTCGACATCCGTGTGGGCTTGGTGAAGGACTGCCAGAAGGTGAAGAAGTCGAAGAAGCTCCTGCAGTTCACCATCGATGACGGTTCAGGCCAGGACCGCACCATCTGCTCGGGCATCGCCCAGTTCTACGACGACCCGTCGGCGCTCGTTGGCAAGCGCATCCTCTTCGTGGCCAACTTCGCGCCGCGCACGATGATGGGCATCGAGAGCCAGGGCATGATTCTCTCGGCCGTCGATGCCGACGAGAGCCTGAGCGTGGTGACGACCACCAAGGACGTCAAGCCCGGCAGTCAGGTAGGATAAGAATAAGATAACAGAAAAGCGCTTCACAACCGAAGCGCTTTTTTTTTATGATCATCCCCGCATTCCTTTCAGGAAATCGATGCTCTCCTTTAGGATCTTGGCGTGAGCCATCCTCAGGATTCCCAGATAGCAGACGGCGGCGCACGCCATCTTTCCTGCCATACGCAGATAGACGTTGTCTAACGGTAAGGTGGCGAAATACGCTGCAGTCAAGGCAGCAACAGCCGTTAGGAGGAAAGGTGCCATGTCTTTCAGTGCTGCAAGCAGTGTGATGCCGACAATGCGCCACGCCCGATTGTGCCAATACAGCAGCCATGCTACCGCTGTGGCGGTGTAGACGGCAACCATCACCGTGATGCCATAGTGGCGGGTAATGCTCAGCAACGCTATCTGCAATGCGCCCAGTATGATGGTGCCATACATATAGGTGTCGCTATGTCCGTCGCTGATAATCAGGTTTGTATAAAGTGAGATGATGGGTGTGAAGGCGCCCATCACACATAGCATCTGCAGCAGGGCGGCTGCCGGCAGCCATTTTTCCGTCACCGTGATGACAATCAGCTCTTCGGCAACAAGTCCAAGACCCAGCATCAGCGGAAAGGCCACAAACGACACGAAGCGCAGCATCTTACGAAAGATATGCAGTCGGCGCTCTCCCTCAACCGATGCGAGTACAGGCATAGCCACGCCGCCTATCATATTGCTGATGAGCGACTGTCCCATCGTGTTCCATTTCGATGCCTGGGTGTAATGGCCTACATCAGAGCGGAGAAACCAGCGCCCCAGGAGAACGGAGAGGACGTTGTTGTTGATATGGTAGAACAAACTCGTCACCAACAGCTTGCTGCTATAGCCGAACATCTCGCGGCCAGGCCCAAAGTCAATATGCCACGACGGACGCCAATGGGCGTTGTACCACATCAGGAAGGTGTAGACACTGACATAGACGACACCCTGGATAGCGATGCCCCAGTAAGCCATTCCTATCCACGCCAGCGTCACGCCGGTGATGCCTGATGTCAGCAGGGCCGTCAGCTGTGAGGCCATCCGCACCTTAACCTTCAGGTTGCGGTAGAAGATGGCGCTGGGAACGACAGCCGTGCCGGAAATGACAAATCCGATAAACACGAAACGCGACAGAGGTATCAGTGCCGGCTGATGAAAGAAGCGGGCAATGAGCGGAGCGCAGAGAAAAAGTATGGCATAGATGGCTACGCTCATCAGCGAACTGAACCAGAATACGGCGTTGTAGTCACGATGGGTCGCCTCTTTCTTGCGGGCCAGCGCATTGATAAAACCGCTTTCCGCCAGGTTGGTTGCCAGTAGCGAGAAGATGGTCAGCATACCTATCATGCCGTAGTCGTCCGGCGTCAGCAGACGCCCCAGAAAAATACCGAACACCAGGTTCAGCACCTGCAGTCCGCCATTCCCCAAGGCTCCCCAGAACAGCCCCTCTACCGTTTTCTCCTTCAGCGACGCCATTCTCCCCCGTTATTTGCGTTTCAGAACCAGCCGCTTCACTTTCTTTAGGAAGTTGTAGACGTCGCGGTAGAAGAGGAACAGCCGGTCGGACATCTTGTTGTAAAGCGTGTAATGCTTTGGCGCTGCTTTCCGCTTCGCCTCCACACAGCGGCGTAGCGACTCTACAGGAGCTTCGAAGAACAGGCGCTGCAACACTGCGCGCTGTTTCTCCAACAGGTGGTTGTACAACTCGTCGTCGGCATCGAGGCGTTTGAGTAGGGTTAGTACCTCCTCTGCAGAACCGACATTGCACTCGTCGATGATCAGTTCACCGTGGGTCACCTCGCTGCGGTTCATGATGGCCAGCGTACCCAACGACACCGCCTCGGCCACGGAGTTGCCTCGGATGGGGCGGCCGCCAATCTTCACGAAGTATTTCGAGTCGTAGATAGAGGTCAGATTGTCGCTGATAAGTCCCTGATG